>Ga0008109_10000457_pt1 | contig 24622 bp, 28 predicted proteins | sample HigsolmetaGSP18D_FD_59306 | JGI IMG/M metagenome (GOLD analysis project Ga0008109, IMG submission 59306) | High solid enriched microbial communities from the Joint BioEnergy Institute, USA - SP1-8-D | ecosystem: Engineered > Bioreactor > SSF (Solid state fermentation) > Aerobic > Biomass ...
CCCCCCCCCAAACACCCCTGCACGCTCTGAGCGCCTCCTCCTTTCCATCGTCTGTCTCTGCCTGCCCTCCTCCCTCAGCGACATGCACCACATCAGCGTCCTTCCCACTTCTCTTTTTCGCTCATTCCTGATCTGCGGCCGGACACAGACCCGGACCTAAATATTTACCTTCGCAACGTATGTACTGTACGGTGCAGTACCAGTAGCAGCTATCTCCATCACCGGTCGCTGCGCCATATAACATGGGCATATTAAAAAATTTTTCATCACGCATTTATCATATCAGCGAGGTTACTGACTATTGACAATGGATGTTGGGAAAAAAAAAAGTGGATGAGGATGCCCGCGGAGCTCAGCTTCTTGTTGTTGTTGTTGTTGTTGTTGTTGCCGTGGCTTCTCTGCAGTGTACTGCTGCTGTACGTGTGGGAACGCGAGTCTGCTTGTTTCTTCCCCGTGTTGGACGGGGACGGGAACGGGATTTGATGGGATGGGATGGGAAAGTTGTGTTTGTGAATGAATCGTCTATCTATCATCCATCCGGGTATCTCTCGGATGTACTGTACCGTACACGTAGAGTACCATCTGGGGCCCGAAGGAGGATGAGCTTCAGCAGGGTTCAACAAGGATGGTTTCTCCGGTCCGTATCTTCTTTTGAGACGATACATCTGGCGGACGAGGGGCAGGGGAAAAATAAAAGAAGCGTGGGCGGAGGTTCCTCCTTCCTGTGTGTCTCGTGATGACGGGTCAAGTACCCGTTCCCCCATGATCACACATCTACACCATCGGGCGCTTTATCGTCGGACAGAGGAGGAGGATCGAGGCGCGGCGCAAGACGAGGGCGCAGCTTGCGGAGCGGCTGGAGATAGGTAGGTAGGTAGTATTCCTGCGGCGGATGTGATGGGTTCAGGCGGATGGAGTGCCAGTGGAGTACTGTTTGAGTATGGTGTGTTGTGAGGGGGAGTTCGTAGTCGCGCCGGTGCTAAATTGGTTCTGTCGTGGGGTGAGGCCGACGACGGTGGATGAGTTCTTGAGGAGGTACTGGACCACAGAACTGGAAGCAGTCCGATTTTGTAGAGGGATTGATGGTGGGCGTGAAACAAGAGGCTGGATGGGACATTGCACGATGTGTAAGAGACTCTAGTATGTACATGTGCATCACTGCTTATCTATTCATTAGAGACGAGGAGACACCTAAAAATTTGAACGTCCATAGAGTATCATAATAACACAATCCAGTCCGCCAGCTCTTAGCCATTGATGGCCTGCAAGAGCTGGCAACAATGAGCTGGAAAGAAGAAAAGATACAAAGATAGGAGACGAGGATATTAACTTTAGCCCATCAGCGCCCGACCTCTTCCTGGATGAAAACCAACGAATCTGTTTCCTGATGAAGACAAGAAGCAATCATTAGAGATAGAAGATGAACTCGAAACGACATCTAGACACCGTGACCGCTGTGACCGTTTCTGTCCTTGACAAGAGACGACAACATCCACCGGTCCTTTCCCACCGGACAGATGATCCCCTCCTTCAGGGCCCACTCCCTCAGGTCGGGATCCTCGGCCTCGCCCCGCCACTCTCCCCGTTCAAAGTGCTTGCCGACGTGCTCCATGCGGCCCTCCCAGCTGTGGCGGCCGGTGAACTTCTGCTTGCAGAAGCCACACTGGCTCCGCTGCGGCGGCTGGCGTTGTTCATGCCAGCAGCGCGCGCGAACTTCTTCGAGGCTCGCCTCGAAGGCGTCCCGCTCCTCTGGGGTGGGAGTTCGCGACTCGGCCAGCCAGGGAGCGTGCATGCGGCGCTGGTGCTGCGTGAAGAGGTCCTTGCGGTTGAAATCGTTCGGCATGCGACTCCCGCCGGCGCTGCTGGAGCCGCCGTTGTCCTTTGTATGTCCGCCGGCACGTTCGTGTTGCGATGAGTTGGACATGTTGCAGCTGCCGACGTCGCACCGATAGAATCCGAGCTGGAGGTGCTGAGAGGCGACGTGGCGCTTCCATTCGTTCTTGGAGACGAAGGTGCTCTCACATCCATAGTGCGAGAAGCTGCACACAAACAGCCGGTCGGGAGCCTGGTCCTTGAGCGCTGCTCTGGTCGGTCTCGTCGCCGCAGCACGGCGGATGGCGCGCTTTCCAACGCGGTGTTGGGCGGGAACTACACCCCGGCTCCGACGGGGGCTCGAGGCGGCGGATATCTTGGGCGCTTTTCGGGAGGGGAGATAGACGGGATCATCATCGCCGGCGTCGTGCGCGGAGACGTCTGCCTCGGTGTCGACATCGCCGTCGGCGTCAGCGTCACCCTCGGCGTCGACTTCGTCATAGTACCGAGGCAGGCAAGGCTGGTAGACCTGGGAGACCAGCTTCTGTTCGGGCTCCAACTCGCGATCCGGCTCTGGATCGGGGTAGTGCTGCACCTCACACGGCGAGACCGAGTGGCCGCTGTCGCAGCAGCGTCCCACGCCTCCGAATCCGCCTGGGTCCATCGGGTGGAAGAAAGCTTCTTCGGGGGAGTACGACGGCCCTGTGTAGCATCCCAGATTGTTCCACCGCGGGCTCAAAGAGCTTTCGCTTTCCGTGTTGGAGGACAGGTCGCCGCCCCAAGGACCGCTGGGGGACGGGTATCTCTCCTGCAGCAGCATGAACGGGGACATGTCCATTTCCATTCCAATCATTCGTCCACCACGGTACATCGATCCGTGGCCGTCGTCCAATGTAGGGGACGGAGGATAGTATGGGATGCCTTTCGCCGACTGCTCCATCTTCGACAGCTCCAGCTGGAGATGGGTTGTCCTTTCCATGGCCGTGTTGTGACGGCTCATCTCACTTCCATTGGGGGTTTGTCCTGCGGAGTCCAAAAGAACATTGATATCCGATCCAAAGGATTGCAAGGTATCTAGAGGCGTGTTGTTTCCAGTCAAATCGTCGATGCTGGGGAGATCCGCGAAGGGCTGGATGAAGGCTGTCTCCATAATGACCAACAGTGTATATGCGGCCCGGGCTAGCCGTGTCCAGGTATCGCTTCTAAATAGACTGGTAGGACGTGCAACACGGCTTGGACATGCAAGCGCAAACGCACTTGGACGGATGAAGGGGACATAATATAGATATAATGCTGTGAAGAATAAACCGTCCAAGAGGTGTGCCCTCGGGCGGAAGGAAAGGTGCCCTTTATGACTTATGCAAACCCGGTGGACAGCGTTGACGAACCAGCCAAGTTGCAGTCGAGAGGCCACAGATCAAAGAGCGCGGAGGGGAGGCGCCTGTTGAGCCTCATGCCGAGTCTAGTCGGCTTCCCTTGTCCTTCCGGTGAACTCGATTGGAACATCTAGAACAACTAGGCCAGGGATGCACCGAACAAGATCAGTGCTAGAGACAGCCCCTGCAGCAGATACGGGATATGGTGCAAAAGCTGAACGCCAGCTGAGGACTCTTGGACGTCCGCAACCACACCCGGCTTCTCTCAACAGAAGCCATGGAGGCTCGTGCATGATTTCTCTCTCTCTCTCTTTTTTACCCTGAATCCGCCTCGCGAAAAGGAAACGTCCCGATCCTGAGACGGTTCTGCGCTGCGGCCGGCGAGCAAGGGTAACATTGGGGGTGTGGTGTGTCTGGGGAGGGTGTCCGCAGCTGACGGGCCAGATCGCTAGAGGCTCAATCAGGAGGAGCGCGAGAAGCCAGGGGGCCTTTCTCGATCGTATCGTCATCCGTCATCGCCATGGGCCATGTCAACACAAGAAGCAGGTGGAGAGCCTAGACACGCTTCAGTAATCCGGGAGAAAACTCAATCTGAAGTTGCCATCGACGATCAGCCTCGCCTGTTGGCCGGTCTTCGGGCTGAGCGGCCCGGGCTATGAGTATGTCATCCCGGATTAGCAAAAGCTCGCGGTTCCCAGCCCCTATCCAGAGTGTTGGGTGGCCATCACAGCCGCCTGCAGGTTGCTTTGCCCGACGACTTCACCCCGGACGCCCCTAGCGGGGGAAGCTGACAGGGCGCTTCGTCCACCAGACTGGCACTCTGTTTACCAGTGGATCACCGTGGAGCCCGCGGCCCGTCATGATAGAATTCGAGTGTGGCAGTGGAGAGGCAGCGCAGCCGCTTCGGAAGAGTGGCAGCAGTGTCAGTCTGCTAGACCGAAAGGCAGTCGGGAGAGGAGCAGATCATGCGCAGAACCATGCGCTCCAACCTCAAGTTCCTAAACGCCAGGCAAGTCGTGCCCGGATGGGGATTCTCGTCTTGTGCCTCGCGAGCAGAGTGCGCCCATACGCAGTAGACCCCCCTCACGTCTGAAGCAACCTAGATCTGGCCCGAGGTCTTCGACAATTCCTGCGGCCATGATAGATGATACAGATAGTCTCAGCAAGGCCTAGACCAAGCATCCAGGTGTCACCACTGCTGCGGAGATCGGAGTTCCTGGTGGGCATCGGAAAGTGCCTGCTACCAACGTTCAAAACGAGAACTCCGCGGCGTCAATCTTCTGCATACAAATGATGATCGTCCGCCGCCCTGTCAGTCTTCTGAATCGGTGTGTTGTTATGCATGCACAGAAGCATAGCGCGGATGCCTGGCGCCGCGGACAGGGCGTTGACACGCGCCGCCCCCTCCCATCCTTCGCTTGGCGTTCACAGGTCGAGAAAGAGGCGTGAGACTGCCCTCCGATCGCAGCATCGGAGCTGAATCAGGTTTAGGAGGGAGAGGTGTGGTGACGGGGCGCCCGCGAGGACCAAGCACTGCTCGATCGAAGCCAACATGGTGAATTTTTGCTTCTTCCCACTCGCTGGCTAGCTCGGCTTGCAGGGCCCGGCGCGTGCCTCGTGGGCGACTCGCCGTGTGACATTCCTCCGGGGCATGGCGTTTCCTGCATGCACCCGACGAGCTGAACGCATCGGATGGCGATTGGCAGAGCAAAAGATGCAGCGGTTATTGGGCATGGGGAACCCAGCATGTTTGCCTTCTCCTCGAAGTCGCTGATCAGTGCGATGGACAGCAAAGGGTGAAGGGGTAAGTGGCACTGCACCGTGCCTGTATCGACGTGGAGGATTGCCCTGAACGGTGATTGACATGATACCCACGGTCTGACGTCCACAACGCGCCAACAGCATCGTGCTCTGTTCTCGTATCTCGATCCGCGATCTCCGACTGCCGTTCTTCAAGTGACATGGGGATCTGGATACGCCTTGAGCCGGGTTGCCTCCTGGTTGCCCCGGCTCCTCGTCCGTTAGCGCTGGACAGTAGATCCCTACGCACCGAGCGGGTACCTACCTGGGTGCTTCAAAGGCTAGTCGAACGAACGGACAGGCCGTTCCTCTCGGAGAGGGTCTGATGTCAGCGATCGACCTGTCGAGTAGGTTGCGTGCGCTTATCGCTCTGCCGCCGGGGATTGTCGCAGGACGGAGCAGTCAGAGCGCGGTCCCGCCAGCACGTCCGCAGCAAACCTGTCTTCGGGATCATGGTTGGCTGGCCCTTCGTTTCCCTCCTCCCCGACTCCTCTCTCTGCATGTCCGTCTATCTGTCTGCCCGGGGAACGAATCCTCCGCAGCTGCAGACTTACTCACCTACCGAATGGAGAGTAGGAAGGAGTAGTGTTGGGGGCGCAGACCTCCCCTCATCGTAGTCCGACTCCATGTCTCCTATAACACAGTGTACGCGGAGTCCAGAAGAACAGCCGCTAACTGTGCACTGCCCTCCGCTGATCGAACAGTCTGCTCGATGGGAATGACTCTGCACATTGCTTCTCTCAGCACTATTGCTCCCGTAGAGTATAAACCACTGCTAGCAGCGAGACATGGATGTCACTCTAAATCTAAATATAGCCCATACTAGAATCTACCTTGGATTGAAAGTAGACCTAGCAGATGGGTGTCAATGTCGCCCAAGAAGTGCATTGCCTCCGTACTCGTAGACAAATCCATATCTGGGCATGTGGCTGAGGGAATCTTACTCGTGTAGTATGGATAATTGCCCCGGAGTGACCGACTAATAAATCACTACCTGGTAGATATGACAAACTTACGTATATACATGGTACGTTCGAGTAATTCATTTTGTTGTTTCAAGCAATTACTAAAAAGAAAAAAAGTCGTGGTGTTATTCCGCTTATCCATTCATCCGGATACCCCTAAAGCAAGATTTGGTGCTTGAAGGGTGCAGTGGGTAGATAGAAGCTTTCATAAAACCCCCCAATAGTGATGCCTCGGTTGTACAGACCAGTCAAGTCCATATGGCCAGTCGATTGACACGTCCTTCTGCGATGTCGGCCTCCTGTAATCGTACATAGCATGTTTATTGACCGTGTCCAACGGATAGCAAGAGTCCGTACGAGGATCGGGCGCAAATAGATCACGCACCATATCTTCTCCAAGCTCAATCACAAACCCCATCTCTTCTTCAAACAGCCGTTTCTGTTTATCCGTCAACCGTCCCTCATCGTACGGCCGAGAGACATCAAAGTCCAGCCACAACACCCTGGTTGGATGGTCAGGGAAGACCATATATTTCTCCAATGGATATCCTCGATTAGAACGTGCGCCTTGTGGATCTCCCGCGCGATCTCGATGAACCCGTCCATGCGTTCCCGGGTATGGTTATCCATCCACAGTCGCTCCATGCCGGGGATGTACTCCAGGAGGACCGCGTCAGGCAGGTTGACGTCCAGACGGAAAGAATCTAGATGGGGTTCGTAGAGCTCCGGATCGAGCTGTTTGATGGTGCCATAGAAGTTAGGGACGAGGCCCCCGGTCGCAGATGCCATACTTTTTTAGTCGCCTGTAGGCTCTGACCTCATTAGTGAAACCGATCCACCTCGCGCTCTGGGGTTGAGTATTGTTTTCGGTCATTGTCGCGGATCTATCATCAGCGAAAAGCAGAAACATCAGAAACGCAAGATCTAATTAATATGGTGTCTGCATCTACAAGGCTCATGCTTACTGCTCTCATGACACATGTTACACCTCGGATGGTCACCAAGAAGACATTGGCATGCGGCGAACGGCAGAGCCGCTCCTGGAAAGTGACTTCGGAAGATTTGACATCGGTGAGCTCCATCGGTCTATTCGTTGAGTACAGATGCTAATAAAAGTGACTGTGGTATATAACTCGCTTGAGCGACAACCGAGCATCAGCAGCATTGAATGACGAGGTAGCGAATACAGCTCGAAATGCCCTATATGGGATTCAAGTTCCCCGCAGCCATACTGCGTATATCCATGGACGTACTCAGGAGTGTTTGCTATATTTGCTCTCAAGGCTTATTACCTACCTTGGCATGCTCCCAAGGTTATATTAGGTATATTCAGAGTTTGAAGGCATGATAGAGCTTCTAGTATGCACTTAACCGGGGGCATCAACCAAGGATCGGAACTTTTTTTGCTCCTCTGGCGCAAGTTTGCTAATCATCTACCTAACGACCTAGGCACTTCACTCAGAACATAACCAGTCACAGCAGGCAAGATCTTCCCTGTCTTATTCACCTAGTCGTAGTGATGATATTTATATGCGGATGCAAACAGCCGCCTTACCTGCCCCCTCTTCATTTGCCATTCCTCCTGATCGCAAGTCAGCGGATGTTTACAAGGCCGTTTTCGAACTGTACACAACCAGTGAACGCGATAGAGGTTGCTTCTCAGCCCTCAACTCCGACAAAAACTAACGTGGCTAATGTATCTGACAGCGAGTCTTACATTGCTGAGGCACTTCTGGAACACTGATGTCTATAAAAATAAAGTCTCCGCCGAACCCCTTTTATATATATCATGATGTGGCGCAGAATATTACAGTGGTGGGGGAGATCAATACATATATATATCTCTCTTGAGCTAATTCGTTTCGTTCGTCAGCCTACCACGGGTTATCTCTCATTTCGCTGAAGTTCCACCCCATGGCGAGAATAGAACCATGCGATACCATGTAGTTAACAGGCTAGCCACCTATACGAGACGGAATTCTCAGTACCCATGGGAGTATGAGCAGCTCCTGCTCCGGAATGTGCCAGACACGTCACCTGGCCATCGGGTTGCTTATTGGGAAGATCAAGAAATGAAGGACAGAATTTGAGGAGGCCAAGAAGCTTCCCTCGTCCTGCTTCTAGCAAGTGGGGGTTCCGGGATTTGAAGCAGAGATTCAACAGCCCATCGCTCCCATCTTTTGAATCCTTGCAAATATTGTCCAGCCAAACCTTTCCAGGAGCAATACATTGTAGGAAATGAAGCTGGGGTTTGTGGCCGTGCGCTTGAGATCGTGTTTCAAGCTCTTCCTCCAACTCTTGCTGTACAGGATCATGACAAACTTCAATGGCCCAAAGGCACGACTGCGGCAGACGTTGAACTCGCTATATACACGAGCTCATACCGTTACGAGTACATGGAACCTCGTTCTGGTCGACAGCCCCAGTCCCAGTTACGATGCGCCGTGATGTACGCACTCCTTCTCACAATGTTTATATAAATATGCATGCGATCCAAATGGGGGCCATCAGCTATTCGCATCGGCGATCTCGGTTTCAGAATATCTATGTGCGATTGCTTGCATTTTGATCGACGATTCTATCCGTGCCCAACTGCCTTACAGAAGACGGAAGCACGGATATAGGTGGTCTTCTCATGGGCACCTTCTGGGGCCAGCGTTGCTGGATGATTGATTCTTCACTGCCGACGCATACCGCACAACGAGCTCACGCGGATAAGATTCCGTTTTGCGCACGCCTCCCTTGCCCCCTATTTCATTGCTTCGGACATCACGGCGCTGGTCGGAGACGGCTCCTCGAAGCAGGTGCTGACGCGAGACACATTCCGTTCTTCTGTGAAGTCGTCGGTATTGTACCCTGGAAACAGTTCCTTTATCTATCCAGCTTTCCCATGCAAAAAGACCAAGGCGAACGGACAAAACTCGTGGCCATTGCTGGCATCTCTCACAAGAGCATCCATGACATGAAGATGCTAAAGTCTGTGTCAAAAAATCACAATAGAATGTTTTCTATTCCTTGCCAGCATTGTCTGTCCTAAACGAAAAAAAAAATCCTTTGTGAATTCGGTGCTGTTTGAGACGGTATCACTTTCGTGAGAAGTATACTTATATATAATTCCGGTGCCAACAGCAGCACCCACTGGGCTGAGTTTTTCGAAAAGTTGCTGAACCCTCTGGGAGGCTCGAAAACAATCTGTCATCGTCCTAGGACGGAGATTGTCCTGAGCAGAAGGAGCTGCTGGTCAATTACAAGCTGTCTGGGAGGGCGCTCACACAAGATGCCGGCCAAAAATTCCCAGATTCCTCAATTCAGAGGTTATTTGCCCAGCGAACATGCGAATCATAGGTACATACCTACATAGTACAGTACATACATACATACATAGCTCCACAGTCCCAGACCCTTGACCATGTTCAGCACATACATCACTTCAGGTATCTAAATTGCCATTGCCATCGCCATTTCCAACCACACTCCAGCCACCAAGCCCAACAACCCACGCCCAGGTACTACCGCCCTGCTTCCTATATTGCCCGTCGGAGCAGAACCAGCCGAGCCAGTACTGACAGCCGCCGTCGACGCCGCAGGCGCAGCCGTGGACGTAGTAGCCGTAGCCGTGGACACTACCTCTGAGACCGTCGTATGACCCGTGACGGTGGCGGTAGTCGACACGGTACCGCTAGAAGAAGAAGTCAGGCTAGTACCATTCGCCTCGCACTTCAACCTCTGCAGATTCTCCCACCCCCTCCGGAACTGCTCCCGCCACCAGTCCCCCCGCGAGACGAGGAAGTAGTAGTTGAACTGCCAGCCGCTGGCGGGGTACTCGTGGGCGAGGGCGTAGAAGGCGACGGGACAGGTGTCGGCGCAGGAGGCGAAGGCGGCGTCGGTGCCGTAGTCGCTGTTCAGGCGGCAGTAGTTTCCTTGGCTGGAGATCAGATCAAATCAAATCAGCTATCCACCTATCCATCGGAGATGTTGGGGACAGGGGGAAAGATGTCATACTTATCCTTCACGCAGTCCCTCTCCAGCGTATACAGAAAGATCTGACCGACCAACTCCACCGGATCCGTCGTGTACGTGCAGCAGGGACCCCAGAGCTGCTCCAGCGCGCGGTCGCCGGGCTCCGCGCACGCGGCCTGCACGTCCCTGATATACGTCTCCAGCGAGGACCGACAGGCGTCGGTGCAGGTGGCGTCCAGGTCGGCGGCCGTGGGCTGGAAGCCGGGGCGCATGGAGGCGACCAGGCCGAGGAGCGTCGGGTCGCAGTCGATCTCGGCGCTGTAGGCCGCCCGGCAGGCCGGGGAGGTGGTGTTGGCGAGGTCCTGGGCCGTGTAGGCCCAGTCGGGGCCGGCGGTGTTCAGGTTGAAGGAGGCGTGGGCGAGGAGTGGGAGAAGGGGGGTGAGAAGTGTGATAAGATAGCCCATTTTTCTTTGTTAATATAGTGTATATATTCAAGGATATCAAACCCGATATATCAAATAAAACAAAACACAATAATAAATACAGTTATACTCTCACAGAAGGAAGGAATCCAACGAGCGAAATCGACAACACGACAGAAAAGAGTGAGACGAAGTTGCGATGAAATCTCGGTCCTCCGCACCGCAAAAAAAAACCACGTCGGAGCTGCCCCTTGCGGTCGGCCGTTGGGCGCTCCGGGCCTAGCCGTCCTCGCGGACATCGTGGACTATTCTTAAGAGTTTGAGCACTTGGACATAGATGAGTAGGGTGAGTGCTGTATCACCCAAAAGAGAAATGTAGGATGTAGTAGGCAGATGGATGCCTCAGGATGGCACGTGGAGAACGATCACCGTGTATGGATGTACAGTATGTCAGAGATCATGGCGTCGGGATGGGAGACAGCATCCGTCGCAACGACAAATGCACTGTTCATCAGACATGCCGGAAATAAGAACTCCCATTGTCAACGAAGCTGAAGGACATATATCCTATCGAACTCCGAATGAGAAGAGGCGGAGACGTCATGGACAAGGGTCCTGCATCTCGGCATGGGGACCGAAGCAGCTACGCCGCACAGAGTAAGGATCTGTCTTTGCAGGTCTCCAAGGACGCCAAATCTCTAGAACCTGGGGAGTCGGAGCCTTTTCCAACACGTCAAGGCTTCCAGCTGGTGGAGGTCCCTGGTCATGACTTGTGTCAAGACGCTAAGCCCTCCAGGTATAAAATCGAAAGTTCCAGCACCTCAACCCGTGTCCGAGTGATTGACTCGGAAATACGTTCGCATATCAATTTTTGCATAAGCAGGAGGTGGATCGAAAGTATGTTCATTATCACCAGGGAAGATCAATTAGTCTATCTTCTGTATAGCAGACAACATCAACGGCTCCCTGCAGGCGTAAACCCGACCAATCGTCTCCGTTCCTCTGAGTATGACGTCGTACAGATATTGGTAGTACATGCGATATCGAAGACTGCACTCTTCATCGACTGCCGTATTTACAGACCCTTCTCCCCCTGTGCCAGCTGCTCCTTCGCCACCACGTATCCGACCGCCCGCGCCAGGCCCTCGTCGACGGGCACGATGGGCGTGTACCCGAGCCGCCGCTTCGCCTTCTCGGGGGAGTAGTATCGCGTCATGCACGAGTAGCGCACCATCCGCCTCGTCAGACGGGGGGTCTTGCCGAACAGGCCCAGCACCGCCTCCGCGATCCCGCCGACGACGCCCAGGAGGCCCTCCGGCAGCTCCCAGACCTGGTGCGGCTCGACGACCTTGCCCGTCAAGGCCCACGCGGCGCGCGTCATGTCCCAGAAGTACACGGGGGAGTCGTTCGTGACGTTGAAGGCCTCGCCGTCGACGCGCTCGTGGTCCAGCGGCGCGCTCAACCCGGACTCGTAGCGCTTGTGGGTCGCGAGAAGCAGCTCCGCGGCCAGCATGTGGGCGTAGGCGACGTTCCCGACGTAGGTGAAGTCGAAGAGGTTGTTGTTGTCGCCGAGTTGCAGACGGAGGGTCGTCGGGGATGCCTTGGATGCGTGCTCGAGGATCTTGAACGTAAAGGAAGTGTCCTTCTCGCCGTAGATGCCGGCTGGACGGATGGCGCAGGTCAGCATCCCGGACGGCGAGGCGCGGTTATATCGAAGGACGAGCTCCTCTGCGTCGGCCTGTAGGAACTTTGGTCAGCATCTTTGCTGCGGCGGACACAGAGCTACTGCACGAATGTTGGCAGGAATTACCTTCGTCTCCGAGTAGTATTCCTGCTGCAGCTTCCCCCGGACGTACGGCCACTCCTCGTTCACATTGATCAGGTCGCTCTGCGTATCATGCACCACGGAGCTGGAGCTCGTGTACACGAACGCCTTGCACTTCCCGCCCCAGTCGCCCTTGGCGCCGCCGGCAACCTCGAGCAGCGTCCTCGTGCCCTCCACGTTGACCTTGTGCAGCAGCGCCTTGTTGCCGTCCAGCATCGACGGCGACGCCGTGTGGATCACCACGTCCGGCTTGACCCTGCGGAACACGGCCAGCATCGACTCCGCCGACGTGATGTCGCCGTCATGGTACTCGGCGCCGGGCAGGCGGTTATGCGTCGTGCGCAGATCGACCACGGCGACCTTGGCCTTGTACTTCGGGAACCGGTCGCGCAGGCGCGGGTATTCGAATCGTGGATCTCCCTGGGGCCTGGGGAGCGCGGCGCTGGGGTCGGTCTCGGTGGGAAAGTTGAGCAGCTGGTCGACGATATGCGAGCCCAGGAAGCCGCAGCCACCGATCACCAGGACGGTGCCCAGCTCGATGGTGCGCTGGTCCGGAGCCATTGGGGGCGGAGAATGGGATCCGTATCTGTCGCGAGCAGAGTCAACGCCTGCGGCGGACAGACACGCGGTTTGGAGAGAGGCTCCTGGCGCTCCGGAGATGATGCTGTACACGGAGCTTTCCAGCAGGCCCCCGGGCGGTGAGGCTTGGGCCACTCCTGAAGAACGCCGCCTCCGCACAACGCCGCATAGGGCTACGACTCAGCAGCTGCTAGCACTCTGTACAGTACATCCATGATGCACAAGAGACACCCTGCCCTACGAGGTATTTATATGGTAGATGTACGCGGAGCAGACCACGAATGTGTGGATTACCGCTACATAGCGAACGTATCCCTGCGCCCGCTGTCGGGTACTGCTGGCATAGATATATCTCGTACACCCGCGTGATACAAATCAGGTCTGGCATTTAGGAGCGTTATCTCGTAACTGATATGAGAAAAAGCCTCTCCCCCCCCCATGTAAGCGCCCTGTCCCCTTCGCCATTGTTACTTCCATTACTGATTCCTGGACCACCGTCTCTGTGAAAAATCACCGTGGAGAAGCCCGAACCGATCGCGACCTGAACACCAGATAAGAGCTAGAGGAAATGCAACCACAATCTCGAAAGTAAAGGATATCTCGAAAGGCTAATTGGTAACGTCGAAAGGACTTCCAGGCGTAAAATCTCTGCCCTGGGAGCGAGACAGGATGTAACAGGAGCTACGAGGGGTCTACCCTCATCGAGGGGTGAGTGGCAGAGAGAATGCCTCAGAACCTGTTGCATCTGGCACATCATGCGAATGCCTCCTCAGTGCTCCTCTCAACCGACCTGCGCAAAGCGCGATTGTACTTTTTCTTGTCTTCCGGCGAGCCCCAGAACAGCTTGGATGCCTCTGGATTCACCGTAGTCCTGGGATCGTACGGGGGAGACTCCTCTTCCAAGGCCTCCACGATCGCTTCGATGTGGTATTTCATCTCATCGGGCCGCTGAGGGAAGTAACAGAGCACCCCATCTTTGGAAACGCGGTGGTGGAAAAGCGGCGTCTCCACAAAGACTCGCGGCTGTTCGTCCGGAAAGCGCGGGCTCAGGGCGATCCTGATTTTAAAGATCCCACCGTCCAGGTGGGTCATGGGACGGCCGAAATAGGTCAACTTCCAGACGAAGGGGTTTCCGTCCACGATGACCAGATCGACAGTGAAGTTCTTCTTACGCTTCAAGTCCTCGACGATCTGTTCATGCTGGCGCTGCAAGTTGACCGCTATACTGGCCTCCTGCTCCTTGGCGGCGAGTCCTTCGAGCGCCCAATTCTTCGTCTCATTGGCAATGGTCTCCTTGATGAAGATCAACCGTCTCTTCAGCTCCGGGTAGTTGAAGTGTCCATCCATGGAGTTTCCACCCCCCTCGAACGGCATCTTTTCAAACGGCTGCTTGGGCTTCACTTTCTGCTCCGCAGCCTCGATTGCCTGCATGTAAGATTCGTAATACCAGAGGAACCGTCGTTTGCGAAGGTCGTTGAACGGCTCGAACGGGACTTTGTCGTCATCGAACAGCGGTCGGTCCTCCTCGTCCTCGTCTGACCCGTATCCGCTGCTTGGAGGGAGAACGGTCCCATCGGACTGAATCCCCAGAGACTCCTCTAGAGGTTGGATGACCGCAAGGCGCAGAGTCTCATGTCGAATCTGACTTGTGTCAGTAATGCTAGCAACAGATTCCACGGGGGACTCTGCACGGCTGGAAATCACCTTCGCGACATAATGTGCCATATTCTTCTTGTCGGTCGAGGACTTTGCATTCTCAAAGCCTGGCTCGTTCTCGTAGGGATTGGAAGACATCAGACTCTGAATGGAGATCAGAATCGACTCCAACCCTTGCGCTGACGACCACTGTTCTCCGCTCTCGCCGCGCCATGTCCTGGAAGATCCGTCAGTGCCTCCCCTGCGCGTTGGGGCGTGAGAGTTTTACCCAAGGATCGACCTGCGATGAGCATTTTTCGTTAACGTTATATGCGAAAACTCGTGATGCTCCAGAATACTTACAAGCACACTTTCCCCGACGCATAGATGTTGGGATTAAAGCGGCATCGTCCCCCGTTTGTAGTCGTAGCCTTGACATTGGGAGGATTCGCAGGGTAGTCTGGGAGAGGCGTCAGTTACACCTCTCCGGAAGAGACGTACAGCAGTCAAACCTTTCGGAAACTTGATCGAGAACTGGAGCAGTGATGCCAGTCAGTATTGATCTTCAGCTTGGGGAGATTTATCCCGACGCACCTCAAAGAATCCAAACTCGTATGGTGATTCCGGGGGACCGACGATCAGGGCCTTGACGTTGCGGATGTCAGATTCCTGACATGCCACGGCGAGAGCTGGAGGGGCCGGTCAGCTAGTGTCCCGTCGACGATGCTTGTTCTGTGGATCAACCCACATAGGTCCGTTCCTTGCTGGATCTGTTTGATTTCCTGGTACCCCACCAAGCCCCTCGTCAGCGGGTGAAACTCGACAAATCACCAGGGCCGCGAAGCAGAGAGAACTTACCCGCGTGATACGCAGGATGGCCTGGTCCGACATCTCGAAGACGGCAACGGAAAGACAGGACCGCGGCCGTTTTGCTGCGCCTTCAGGTCAAGAGCGTGGTGCGCGGTCAGAGTGATTTGAGTTCGGACGCGGACGCTGGAGGGCCGCACGCGCGCATATGTAATGACTTCTGCAGCGCAGCAAGGCTGAAACAAAGGCAGAAAAGACCAGGAGGCTTGCTTGATCGTCAGCCAGGCTCAGGAAGCGCGCTCCGTTAAACGTAGATTGAAGATGGCAGGCCGAGACACGCAAGGTTCGGTGCCAGAGCAGAGCCTGGGGTTGAGGCCGGGGTCAGACGGGCGACTGCGGCGTACAGAGCAGCCAAACCTTCACCGGAGCGGGGGAGGAGAAGACACCGGGAAACGCCTGCCCGCTGACGTGCTGCTGCGGTCAGTGATGAGGACAATGGCCGTGAACCACCTGGGAGGGGATCTGGGTTGGTCCCAACGGTGGCCAGAGAGCGTTGCTGATCGCCTTCTCTCCGCTCCCCAACCATGGATGACAAGGGACTCCGCGAAGGTTGCAAACCTAATCTCTACGAAACCCTTAGGCAGAAAGAAACCGCTGTAGCCTCGTCGATGCTGCCTCAGCCAGCCAACCGGCGCTCCCCACGACAGCGGCCATATCGCAGACAGTATCAGCGTATCGTTCTGCCCAGCTGCAGGGGCTGGTGCGCGTATCTGGCAATACCAAAGTTACCATACCCCCCAATCTGGGGAGATCTTCACCCCTGTCTTGTCCCTTCATCCCCGCAACACCGCACACGCTTCTCTTTGCCTCCGTGCAAGATCTGTTCTGTCCCCATCCTTCTCAGCCACAGCCTCCTTGCTGGTGCCAACGTTTCTGCTTCCGTCCATCTTTGGTGTTCCGGTTGCATGCACTTGTTTGCCGTCCATCTCTATCGGCCATCTATATCCGCTAAATTAGCGGTAACGAAGGCGGTCAGGTTCAGGCACGTGACCAGCTCTAGTGGCATCCAGCAACATGAAGCATAGGGGGGGGGGGAGGACCGTCATCCCGTCACTCCACACCATCTTACTGTCCTGTCCCTGCATTCTCTCACACGGCCTTCAGGTGTCTGTTTTAGATCAGTGCCCTCTGCCTCGTGTCTACTGTGTGCGCCTTAGCAAAGAGGAGGCGTTCGTTCTCTGAGGTCCCTAGGCGCCAAGGGTAACGGGAATGATTGTTATCCTGCCGGCCAGCGTGCTCCGCCGTCTCTTGGTCTCGTCTTGAGCTCCGAAGCGGTGTACTCCCACACAGGGCCTCATCAGGGCCCGAGAGGATTGTGCAGGCATCGCGTTCTGCTCCTTGTTCCTCGTCTCGCGCTCTGTAGCCGGCCGAAGTCGCGTTTCGTCCGGCCTCCCTCGAGGCTGTTGTCCGGGCTTGTCTCACGTCTACATGGGGAGGAGCTGACGCCTACAACACCAACACAAGGTATCTAGAGACGCCATTGGTGACTAGGGCTTTTGGTCTATGAGCCGGAGCCTGGGGATTTGCAACCCGACGTGTTACCCGCCTCCTCTGCTGTCGAGATAGGCAGTACCCTACCTACCTTCTCCTATTGCCTGATCTCTTCCGACCTCCGTCGCGCGCGCCAGCCAAGACTATCCGACATATACCACAGGGCAGCTGATCACAGGTCAGACCTGTCTTTGCTTCAGGCATTTGGTGTAGGCTTGAGATCCATACAGAGCTGTGAAGGAGGGCTTGACGGATATGCCTCCCGGGGGCCATTCTCTTCCGGAAAGCCTCCTGCCTGGAAACGGAGAGCTTCATAACTCCCGGTCTGCGTTGGATGCAAATTATGATGGTTCACCGCTGTCCCCAGTCTCGCCCTCTGATTTGGATTTGCAGTTCATGAGGAGTGGTGATGGGAAAAGCGGTGATGGGAAAAGTGGTGATGGAAATCCGCCCGCAAATAGCGGAGCTCCTGCAGGAGATGTCTCTCCAGACGCAGATGGACGTGTCGGTCGAAAGGAGGAACGAGATCATGGTGAACCCCAAGATCCCTCGTCTCAACGCGATCAGTCTGTTCATCGCGAGAGATCTACCCACCGCGACAGATCGCATCAAAATGGACGATCTCGTACCAAGTCTCCCAACAACACCCCCCGCATCTGCAAGAAGTGCGGCGAGGCCCTCACTGGACAGTTCGTCCGAGCCCTAGGGACTACCTACCATCTGGAGTGTTTCAAGTGCGAAGTAAGTGCTCACAATGTTGTCTACCTTTGTCAGCAGAATCTGACGCAGCTGGAACAGGACTGTGGCCAAATTGTTGCGTCAAAATTCTTCCCTGTTGATGCCGAAGATGGAAGTGGGCAATATCCCTTGTGTGAGACTGACTACTTTAGGCGATTGGATCTCATCTGTTATGAATGTGGTGGTGCACTCCGGTCCTCATATATCACGGCCTTGGATCGCAAATACCACATTGAACACTTTACCTGCTCCGTATGTCCAACTGTCTTTGGTGCTCAGGATTCCTACTACGAACACGAAGGCAAGGTCTACTGCCATTACCATTACTCGACCCAATTTGCCCAACGATGCCACGGCTGCCACACCTCTATCCTAAAACAGTTCGTCGAGATCTTCCGTAATGGTCAGAATCAGCACTGGCACCCCGAATGCTACATGATCCACAAGTTCTGGAATGTCCGACTCGCTCCCACGGGCCAGCCTCTGGAGCGGCCGCAGGTTGGCCTCGAGGCAACGGACGAGGAACGGGAGCGTGTGCGCAAGGAGGAGGACCAGATGGAAGAGAAGGTCTACAAGATCTGGAGGATCCTATCCACGTTTGAGGAGTCTTCAGCGACCTGTATTTCCGACATGCTCTTGAATGTGAGCAACGGCGCATACATGGATGGTGTGGTCGTCGCCAAGAGGTTTATCGGGCATGTTGACGTCCTCTTCCTCGCCATCGATGGCTTAGCGGCGCTTATGAAGGATCAGGGGATGAAAGGTGAGTGCGGTTCCTGTCCTTCGAACCCTTTGCCACTGACCTCTGGGCTAGACCTCGCGTATGGGCGTGAAGCGAAGCTTCTTTGTAAAAAGATCGTTGCCTTCTTCTCGTTGCTCTCCAAAACTCAGGAAACGGGCGTTCGGAAACTTGGCGTCACGCAGGAGTTGCTATCGCTGGTGACTGGACTCGCTCACTATCTGAAGCTGCTTATACGCATTGGTCTGCAGGGCACGTTGAAGCTTGAACGGGAGAAGAACAAGTCAGAGGGGCTGCAGCAGTTTCTTGAATATCTCGGCGACCTCAGTTCGCTCAAGCCCCCGGAAGATAATACATCTCCGACCGATTTGTTTGCCGGGGTGGCGGGCCTAGCGGATCAGCAATCCGACTGCTGCACAGCATGCAAGGATCCAATCGATGATGAATGCGTGATCCTGGGAGAGCGGAGATGGCACCTGAAGCCCCCACACCTTATGTGTGCTGCATGCCAGAAAGACCTTACCACTGATCTCGCGGATGGACGATGGAGCGAGAAGGATGGCCGTCCCTTCTGCAGCAGCTGTGCCATCCAGAAAGGGCACGCCCCAGATGCACAGGGCGGGTTCGAGCACGTGAGCAAGCTCCGGCAGTATGTCTACCTGCTTAAGGTCGCGCTTGCGAGGCTCCTCTCTGTTCTCCGGTCCGGTGGGACCTTACCACATAATTCGGGTATGTCGCTATTCCCTCTGCATGGCTAAGCTTCTCGCTGACAATCCCCTGGCAGATGAGCACGGAGCCAATGACGGCCATAAGAATCCGCAGACCGGCGAATCCAAATCGGTGCCTCAGAGGTCGAACACCCGTGCGACGACCTACGCCCGGGGATCCACGGATGAATCGTCGTCACTTGAACAGACCGTCGGTGAGATGCGGAGATTGCGATCCACTCGAACCGGGCGGACTTTGTCGACCACTTACAAGAAGGCACGCGCTTCGAGGATCATTGACGGCCCCGAAGGAAGAAGCGCCCGACCCGGTTCGTCGGGCGGTGATGGCCCGGAAACTCGAAAGGAAGGATTCCAGATTGTGGAGGAGAAGGACGCCAATGGTGAAACCCACACTGAGCTGACGTTCGGCAACCAGGATGCCCTGACTTTGGATGATATCCCGAGAATCATTGCGGCCGAGCAAGCCAAGGAGCTACGGCCGAACGCGTCCAAGTACGCTCCGAGAAGGGATGATCACCCGGCCAAATATGCCGTTGGCCACCAGAGGGGTATGTCTAGTGCAAACGGTCCTCAGCCAGCTGATCCGCCTCCCGCAAGGACGAAGAGGTACTTTTCGGAGCTGTCAGCGCTGGAATACTTCATCGTTCGACATGTTGCGGTCCTTTCCATGGAGCCGCTGCTAGAGGGCTACTTCAATCTGGAGGAGCTTCTCTCCCTGATCGAGTCTCGCAAGCCAACGATCTGGAATATCTTCGGACGTGCGTTCAATAAGGATGGCAAAAAGGTCGGAAAGAAAAAGGGCGTATTCGGTGTCAGTCTCGACTACCTGGTGGAGAGGGACGGCGCGGAGTCCACTCATGGAGTTGGTCCTGGTGCCCTTCGTATCCCGGCGCTTGTTGACGATGCCGTGTCGGCAATGCGACAGATGGATATGTCTGTGGAGGGTATCTTCCGGAAGAACGGCAACATCAAGCGTCTGAAGGACCTCGCCGATCTAATCGACACCAAGTACGAAGCGGTCGACCTGAATAAGGAAAGCCCTGTGCAGATTGCTGCCTTGCTAAAGAAATTCCTTCGAGAAATGCCCGATCCACTGCTTACCTTCAAGCTCCATCGTCTCTTCGTCATATCGCAGAAAGTCTCCGATCCAGAGAAGCAAAAGCGCATTCTGCATCTTGCCTGCTGTCTTTTGCCCAAGGCCCACCGTGATACCATGGAGGTTCTTTTCGCATTCCTTAACTGGACGTCCACTTTCTCCCATATCGACGAGGAGACCGGCAGCAAGATGGACATCCGCAATCTTGCAACTGTCATGACTCCAAACATACTATACTCTAATACGAAGAGCAGTGGCGTGGATGAAAGCTTCCTGGCCATTGAGGCAGTCTGCGCGCTAATAACATATAATGACACTATGTGCGAGGTAAGGCTCATTCCCCTTGGTGGTGCCTATTTTTTTTTTTTTTTTTTAAAAAAAAAACCCGAGGCTAACCGCTTTCAGATCCCTGAAGACCTCCAGTACATCCTCGCGGACACCAGTTTCTTCAAGGATAACCCCGAGATCACGACGAAGGATATCCTCAAGCGATACGGTGACTTGGGAAGGGGTTCTGTTGCCCAGAAGCTCGCCTCAAGTGGCGACCCTCCCCCCCGTGCGACTACCAGCCGCGGTAATGCTGCGGTTGCTGCGCGTGTCGATTCGGACCCGTCGCAGGATGCGGCAGCGCAGCTGCAGAGCTCCGCTCGCCCAAGCGGCGCTGCGCCTCCGAGCAAAACAGCTCCGCCGCAGACCGGCATGGAACACGCACCCCCTCAGCCGCCCCAGCCAGCTCTCCACCGTGATCGCAGCGTCATAAGCCGTCCTCTTCCCCAGCCCGATGGACAGCAGCAGCAGCAGCAGCATCAGCAGCAGCAGCACGTTCCATACAGACCTCGTCCGGGTCCTGGGGCCATGGACGTAGCCGGATGATCATAGCGCAATTCTATTCTCCATTTGTCGATATGAGGCGTTTATTTCTTGTACGGCTGCGACAGTTCGAAGAATCGGTCGCTCTCGTTTTGTTTTAAGAATTGTGTCATACAATGGGGACGTTCAGTGTTATTAGGAAGCCGGCGGATTGATTCGACGGATTTTTTTTTCTCTTTCTGATTGACATGACCCCGAGGTTCGTTCCGACGATGGCTGGTTGGTTACTTTTACTATGGACGGATGATACTTTTATTTTTACACCCTTCGCTGTCATATCCATGCTCGGTTGCGCAATACCTTTTAGTTGATTCCCACGACCGTTCGGGTCCGTTTTATTCGACATTCTCCTTACCTTGTCTCACCGAACCCTTTCCCCTGTCACTCTGTCCGCAGGGTCGGGCAGCTCGGTTGATACGGCGCCTCGTTCCCTACCTCGTCGCGTCCATCCTCCGAAACAGTTGGCCCAGGATTTTCCGAGAACCGGCCTTTTTTGTTTTTCTGACACCAGAAATACCTTTTTTCCTCTTCCTTCATCTGGTTAACAAGGCAGACGGTTTACCCGAACTTTTATTCTCTTTTTATTTTGCTTTTCACTAATAATTTATCAATTGATGCAAAATCCAGATTAAGGAGTGTCATTTTTTTTCTTTTCTTCCCTAATCCGGCCGGCGCAACGTCGAACTTGAACTTGTTTTTTATACCTTTTATTAGTTCATGTTTCCCTGTTTGAGGTAACTACCCCCGAACTTTACTTTCTTATTTTAGCTTCTTTTTAAAACACCCCAGCGTCTTCTGTTTTTCGAAATCGCGTGTCATCTGTCACATACTGTTACTGCCAGCCTCGCAATTAGCCGTAGCAACGTCATGCAAGTTACAGAGAGCAACACCAGCAACAGCAGCAGCAGCAGCAACAACTACTACTGCAAGTACAAGTTAGTCAGTCTAGCAGCGGCTCAAAAGCAATTGTATTTTAGTAGCTTTCTTTCTTGCTTGCTGAAATTCTCTTCTCTTTTCTTTTTATTTACTTGCTTATCGGTCAGCGAATAAATAAATTCTCTTGCCTTTGGAGAGTATCTGAACCGTAGTCCTTGTAGTTCTACGCTTGTACGATAAATAAATAAAGAGTCACTGTTTATTGATTAATTAAGTTAAAAGCGGCCGGGACGACAAATGATCCTGTAAGCAAGCAAGCAATAAGACCTGTGAGACGAGTAGATACGACAGCGACAGCGACAGCTACCCGCAGTGGCGACTATGCAACGCAGACACAAGTGATAAATAAATAATGAAGTATAGATATAGATAGAGAGAGATAGTTGGAAAGATAGATGTACGGAGGGAGCAGGAAAAGAATGGAATCAGAACGGATCCGGCTGGCTGGCTTGCTGGCTGGTTGGCTGGGTCGCCCAATTCATTCAGGCTCGCTCGCATCGTCCCTGCCTACTTCAATTATGTATAGAGATCTCTTGTACGGGAGAGAGAGGGGGGGGAAAGGAGGCGGGGGGGGCGCGCAGCGAGAAAGGGCCGCTAGGCTCCAACAAGCTCCTGATTTATGATCTATGAGAGGAACGGAAAAAAAAAGAAAATTCTTCTCTACCCCCAATGGCAGATGCTTGAATGCTTTTTTCTTTTTCTTTTTCTTTTTTGGGATGGGTGTCGCTCATGATTGTTTGTGCATTGCATTGGGGGATTTCTGTATGTATGGCGCTAGCATTATATATATATATAATATATCTCTACAAGACAGGCACCACCACATTGCCGAGCCACAGACGTCCAGTACCATGCAGCACGTCTGATATCCTATGATATACGGTATGTAGCCATGCTGTGGATTTTGTAATCCGAAAATCTTTACAACAGCTAGATAGCTAGATGTCCGTTGTATTTTTGCCTTTTGCCGAACCTCCAGGGAACGGTGTATGGATCATCAGATATGTGGACGGCAGGACAGAAAAATGAATATAACACGCGTCCTTTCTCCCTGTCTCCACGATCTATTGATTTCACTTATTAGATCAGGTACTCGAATCAATCGAATCAATCAACCAGGTCCATTGCGCCATGTATGCTATGCTACGGCTACGGCTATGGCTACGCCGGCCTATCCTAATCTAGCCTGTCCTGAGCATCGCCTTGCTGGCTTTGCAACTAGATGCGTCAATAATCAATCAATCAATCAACCAACCAACCAAACCAACTGGAGCCAGCCAATAACGCCCATAACCGAATCGAACAAAACCCAATCTCAAACCACTCTGATGTGGCCGGTGCCAAGGGGGATATACAGATCCGGGTCCAGGCCCAAATCCAAAGCAAGAGGTCCACCCGAAGCTGAACTGCAAGCAAAGCACCAAACACAATTCAACGTAACACAAGCAGGTAGTGCGCGTAACCGGACCTGGTACTCAGGGGAATAAAGCAAGGCCCGAACGCTAGAACGATGCAGTCTGCAAACCATCAAGTACACCTCTCGAAAGCAGCCAATCCATTCAACGTCCAGATAGATCCTCTGATACGGCTACGAAAGCGATCTATGATATCATAACTCGTCAGCGGGACGATTCAGAGGTCTACGCCCGCTTCCGCAGGACCCTTCGACCAGCTGCGGCCGGCTCTGCTGCCGTTGTAGCAGCGGCTTTCTTCGCCGCGGCAGCCGTGGTCTTTTTAGCAGCTGACGTGGCAGTCGCGGCCTGGCTTCTGGCAACGGTTGTCTTCTTGGTTGCGGAGGCCGATGTACTTGTAGCAGTGCCTGTCTTCTTCGTGGTAGCTGCGGTTCGGGAGGACTTGACGATCGTCGTCCCCGAGGAGACGTTGGAGGCTGTGGTGCCAGTGCTTATCCTGCGATCTTGCTGTTGGTGCGTCGCTAGTCGAGGAGACTTCACTGACGCGGCGGCTGTCTTGGCAGCTGGCCTGGTTGCGGTCTTCTTGGGCTGTGAGGGCGTTTTGTTATCCTTCGTAGCAGTCGTTGCTGTGCCTTTCGTGCTTCGGGCGCGCGCGCTCTCAACTGTACCAGCGACAACCGGAGTTGCCTTGAGCGGGCTAGAAGGCTTCAGCGGCGATGCAGGTCGGGACATATATGAAAGGTGGTGCTGTTGCTTCTCCGGCGAATTCTTCAACGGTGAGTGCGGATATGTCCTCGAGTTGGAGGATTTAGGTGAGAGGATCTTGGCCTCTGCTTCTCTCATTGCCTGGGACACGGCCCGCGATGGACCTGGACCGGTCGTGGCGCCCGGCTTGACGCGTTTTTTCGGGATCTCGAGAACATCGAGCTTGTCGGTGGGAGCCGGTGCGTTTTCCTTGTTTGAGTAAAGAGCCCCTTCGTCGCTGCCAGAGTCAGCCCCAGCCGGTGCCGGTGACGAGGAAAGAAAGAATGCATTCATACCTGATACGCCTTACGCCGCGGGCTGGCGACCTAGCAACTGGAGGGTTACGCTTCTCGACCTCCCCGGATATCGTGGTGGCACTTCTGACAGGATTTAAAGGGAGCAGTGGCTTCTTGAACGGCGAGGGTGCCGCTTGCTCGGCTTGGACTGCCGCGTTGTACCTCTCTAGCAACTCCCCCATAGTGACCTTGCGTAAGGCAACGGGAATGCGATTGATGCGTCGTTCGAGGCGCGCTCGAAGGTCCTGCGCCTGGAGAGCATATTGCGCGCGAAGTTTGCGGGCTCGCTCGGTGACTTGTGGCCTGTCAGCGGCGCGCTCAATCAAGGGGG
>Ga0008109_10000462_pt1 | contig 24314 bp, 33 predicted proteins | sample HigsolmetaGSP18D_FD_59306 | JGI IMG/M metagenome (GOLD analysis project Ga0008109, IMG submission 59306) | High solid enriched microbial communities from the Joint BioEnergy Institute, USA - SP1-8-D | ecosystem: Engineered > Bioreactor > SSF (Solid state fermentation) > Aerobic > Biomass ...
GGGGGGGGGGGGGGGGGGGGGGGGGGGGGGGGGGGGGGGGGGCTGGTAATTTAGTATCCATTTGGGTGGGAGCTGTTGCACGCTTTGGACTTGTAAAGTCGACTTTTGTCGTAGTTGTCTGCTTAACAGATCATATTCTTGGTATTGGACCTGATATCTCCTACGGAATAGCAATTGACATTTCTTATCTAGGTGTAATTCATTCAGGCATATTTTTGGCGACATTAAAGGAGCAAGGGAACGAGGTCTCCTTACCTTTTGATGCGTGCGGAAATGATTAGGGTATTAATTAGGTCTGTATCAGCAAGGGCATCTTTTTGGCTTGGATGTCAATAGGAAATAGACCCCTGCTCTGTTTCCTTGTTTCACAAATAGGATGTTGTGAAACCAATTGTTTCCGATCGCCAGGGGAATCATTCAATCTCGTTTCCTTCAAAGCTGTCGATATAGCACTGCGGAGCCCGACCATACATGGACTGTAGGCATTTTCTGACTGATAATGTCAGAGTTAGATCGGCAGAGAGGGAGGGAAAGAGAGAACATGGCGGACGAGTAACAATAGTCAATTCAAGGAGGAATTTCCGATTGGATTTTACAACTCTGCGAATGTAGTCAGCCAAGGTTCTGTTCTTCATGGCTAGGTATTCATCCAAAAAGAAAATCCGCTGTATATGCCGGTTCCCGAGCTTAGTACTTTTCTGACGTCGAGTTGATGTGTTTCTAAGGTAAGACATCAGAAGCAGGCAAATTACCTGAGAAGGAAAGTAGCACAGGGTTCAACACACCTCGACGATCCCCCCGATCCATTCCAAGCTGTACCTTGATAAGAGTTGACGATCAACCCGCAGTCATTAGTTCCCTATGTTCATACCAGGGGGAGTGACACACAGATGGACCCTGCTGCGCAACATACAGCCCTTACGATCTCGGGCTCGTCCAAGCACGTAGGAGCAAGGACCGACGAAACTCGTGGCATGGTACTGTACGACACCGCGTCCTGGCCACACCAACCCCAATCCCCTTGAAAATTGAGTTTCGAGGATCGCAACTCCGTTCGACAGACAATTCCGAAGCTATGGCTCGTGTGTCCCAGGCGACACGACACCGTTACGTCAACCAACCAAGCGGCAGGTGAAGAAACCTACCTCCCCTTGAGTCCTCTCCGTGCGCGCCAGGCATTCTTGGGCTTTGCACATCTCCATCTCCCCTGCAACCCGCTTGATGATGCACTCTCGCGTTATATAGACAATAGGTGCCTCGCTGATGCTGGTTTCCGGGAGTTTGGCTTGCCAATATACCCAAATCCCCGCCATTGAATCCGGGATACCTATGTCACAGCCTTCCTTGTGATACCCCAAATTACATCCTCCATCCTGTAATCGACACTTTGTCCAGGGGATTTCTTTTCGACCCTGATAATTCCAATACGCTAATCTACCTTCTTTGGTCTTTTTGTTTACGAGTAACCCTTTTGGAAGTTCGATATAACTGAAACCGCTGTCGTCATGGCACGAGTTAACCGTCCCACTGACCCTGAGGAGAGGGACAAGGTATGCCTATTAGTTCGGGAGGAGAATATTCTGTGCTGATGGGTCACAGGAAATCGATCGGAAGCTCAGGCTCTACGGATGCTATGTAGGTACGCATTGAGGGTTTCATCTGAAGTACATACATATCAAGCTTTCCAGCAGATCGCTGAGAGAAAAATCTACAGCTTTACTCCATGGCAAGCTGCCTACGGTATGTTCCACGAAGTACTTAGCTTGCGTCCTGCGGTCGAAAAGATCCTAAGACCCTTTGCAGAACAAGCAGTGTGATGTCGCCCTGAACAGTGTTCTGGCGTCCAAGCCTCTTGCCTCGCCTCCGAAGGAGCTGTCTGCGGATGGGCAGACGATAGTAAAGGACATACGGGAGATCATCATACAGGCGAAGAGGCTCTTCCTCCCCAAGAACGAGGGCGAGCTGCTGCAGGAGTTCCTCTGGGATGCCGCGCACATCGGCGTGGGCAAAGTCTCGCAGCCTGACGGTCCCGTCGTTGAAAAAGAGGGCGCGAAAAATGATGTGATAGAGGCCTACAGGGGACTGAAGACGCTGGGCACTCTTTTAATAACAAATGGCGAATTCCGAAAGCTCCGTGAGTGATTGTATCCGTCCAGCGTAAGCTGAGCCTCTGCTAATAGCCGGCTGCAGTCCGTGATGCGACCATCTTGCTGCGCGATATCAGCAGCGACGCAGCTGAGAAGGTCACGTCGACAGTCAGGCCGTCCCAGGAGCAGCTTTCGCAAATCGACAAACCTGCCGAGGAAAATGTCTTCCACGAGAAGCCGAACGTATCCAAGGAAAACCTGCAGTCGCTGGCCCAGTCTCAGGCTGAAAAGATAAGGCCCAAGGTAAGTCGATCTGCCATCCGTATTCCCCTGTTCGGCATACTGATCCAGATGCAGGTCGAAGGGGCTGCCAGTTCTGTAAGCCAGGCATCGACCGGTGGCCAGCGGCCTACGAACCTGTCGGACGTAAATGTCAGCGCTGGCGCTGAGAGTCTCAAGGAATCGGTATCTCAGAATATTCCTCAGGAGGCCAAGGACCGTGCTGGCGAACTTACCGAGCGAACTAAGAACTACGTCGAAGAAAAGATGCCTCCGGAACGGCGGGATCAGATCCTTTACCGGCTAAAGAAGATGGTTGTGGAAATTCAGGGTCACTCCGAGTGTAAGTTTCAAATCACACTTTTCACGCTGGGCAGCATGCCTCGAGCCCAACAATCGCATGTCTATCTGTGTGGATATTTACGACATCTAGACCAGAATGCTATTGAGACTCTGCTTAACCTCGCAGAGAAATACACCGGCCACACAAGGGAGGCTTCCCAGAAAGGCGCTGGAGCTGTGAGAGGTGTACAAAAAGATGAGAATTTGCAGGCAGCCCAGACTAATCTAAAAGTATGCGAACATTGTTTACCGAGAAAAATAGGAACGTGCTGACAGGTTTCAAGATCTTGATCGAGCGGTTTGCCAACTGCACATCTCTCGATGACTTCTTTGAAGCACTGAATAACATCTACCGTGATTCTGACCAGGATGTGCAGCTGAGGCGCTGGTTCAGACACGTTAATTCATACATCAGGTGTGTATATGCCACTGTCCTGTGGATACTTATTCCACTCCATTTGCGGGAGTTTCGCGACTTGGGACTGTGACTGATCCCGGCCAGGAAATCTCTGCGTGAGAAGGGCTACATCATGCGCGACGAAGCCACCCGAGAGTGGAACGAATTGTACGACGACGGTCGCTACCTCCTGCGTGATCGCTACCGGGACCATGTCAACCGGGTCGTCGAGGAGGTCCTGTTTCTCGCGGACCAGTTCGGGGAAGACGCTCACAACAAGGCATTTGCAAACGCCCTGTGGAAGCTGTTCAGCGATCTCGGGAGCGCGCAGGGATTCCCCGTGTTCAAGAAGCATCTCGTGAAGGACATTGCAAATGTCGTCTTACCAGGCATCTTAGCAAATATCCGCTACTTTCCAATGCCTCGGATCGAAATGTCTGATCCGATGGTGGACGTGGTGGTGGAAAACTTGGTCATCGAGAGTGATAACATGACGCCCAATGTTGTCGAGTTCGGCAGTGATAACTACTGGCGCTGGGGACGGAAGAAAATCAGCAACAAGAGTGACAATAAGGTCAGTCCACGGGCGAGATCCCTTATTACAGCAGTTTAGCTGACAATTTGGCTCAGATCATGATCTCCGTTTCTGGCATCCAAGCGGACTTGCGTGGTAGGTTCTGCTTTAATCCTAACTTGGCAATGCTTTGCTGACATATATCTCCAGATGTGAGCTACTACATCAAGAAGAAGCAAGGCTTCCCTTCGATCAGCGACACGGGTGTCATGGACATCTTCCTCGGCGACGACGGCTTCAGCTTCAAAATCGCGGCGTCCACAGCCCAGAAGAAAGACCGCCAGAACTTTTTCAAGCTGGACAGGGTGGCTGTCAGGGTCCACAACATCGACATCAAACTGAGGAAGTCCAAGCACAAGATTCTGTTTGCCCTGTTCAAGCCGATTCTCTTCCGTGTTGTCCGCCCGGCCCTGCAGCTGGTCATTGAGCAGCGGATCCGAGACGCGTTCAACAAGGCAGACGCGTTCGCCTACGAGGTGTACCAGGAAGCCCAGCGTGCCCGCGAGGCGATCAGACGGGATCCGCAGAATGCTCCGAACATCTACTCCCAGTACGCGGATGCCTGCCGCAGGAGGGTGATGGAGCAGAAGCAGAGGGTCGAGTCTGTCGGAGCAGAGCGTGACACCAAGATGCAGGCGGCGGTCGCCCGCGACGACTCCATATTCAAGGACATCAAGCTGCCCGGCTTCGTCACCAACAAAGCAACCGAATACAAGGAGCTCGCACTGAAGGGAGAGCGCTGGCAATCACCAATCTTCGACATCGGACAGGCAGCCCCGAGCAAGGACCTTCCACAGGCTCCACCCATCACCCGCAAGACTCACCCTACCTGTGAGGGTAAATTGCGGGAGCGTGAGGGTGAGCGTGCGCCTGAGCGTGCCCCGAGTTCAAATGGCCGCCCCGTATCCCCCGGAGCGCAGACTCAGAGTACCGGCACCGGCAGAGTCGGTGAACCTGAAGTGAAAGGGAAGGAGATCCCCGACGGCCCTGCAACAGTGCCTGGGACTCCTAGCCCGGTTGACACGCGAACTGCTTAGGTTCGCACGAACCTGCTGACAATTTGAGGTACTCGGATTGTCCGAGACAACAACCTCCTGGCATGGTGTGCTGTTTGGGATGCATTATCAGTGCGATTTGCTTGTAACGGATACTGGTGTTGGGGATATATAATGGATGAAAGGACTCTGCCATAGAGGTAGGCAGGAAGCACTGGAGGCTGACAACGAGATATTATACCCTGTTCAACACCAAAACATGCTCGTGGCTCTAGTAATGATACTTAATCCAGGAGGTAGACAGGGAAGGAATAAATGGGTATCTAGATCGCTTGGATAGATTTTTTGTTCCTTATTGCTTGAAAAAAAAATGAGTGAGATAATATAAAACAATATCTTTGCGATTGATTCCTCAAGGATCTTATGTGTTATATATGATCTTTAGAATCAATAAATAATAATGATCACGGACTCACCGCCTTGCTTACCGCATGGCTTTACCGATCCCCGAACGCCGATCTCCGCCCAAGCCAAGCTCCAGCACGAACGGGCCGCCTCCGCCGCGGATCTCGAGTTTCTGTCTCTTGTCTTTCTGGCCAAACTACTGCCAAAGAAGACACGCGCTGAGGAGGAGGAGAGAGAAGATTGATTGGTCTTCTTCGGACCTTTTCTTTCATCCATTCTCCTGTTCCTCTTGTACGCTGATTACTTTTTCCTGTAAGTATTCATACGGATGCTGTTTAGCATCCTGCTGCAGCTGTCATCTGTCTTTCCCTCCTACATCAATTGCAGCAAACCCCGAGCTGACGGTGATATACAGGCAGACAATCATATCAAAGAGTCCATTCAGCCATCCAGTCAACCAGACCGCCAGCCAGTTATCCATAGCAAGAGAAGACCGGCAAGGAAAGGAAACGATAAGGATATAGGACCAGACCCAAAAAACAGCAAACCAAGCACCGCAACAACAAAACTCAACAAAAAACGAGAAACAAGAAAAGAAACAAAAAAATGCCCCCCTCCAATCCAACCACCACCTCCTCCGCTCCCTCCGCCCGCGGCGCCTCCTCCCCCTTGATCCGCAGGTACCTCCTCGCCTACAACGCCGCCTGCCTCCTCGGCTGGGCGACCTGCACGCTGCGCGCCGCGCTGCTCCTCCCGCTCCTGGCGCCCTCGGGCCACACCCCCGCCATCTTCACGCACGTCTTCCACCCGCTCCTGACGGCCACGCAGTCGCTCGCCTTCCTCGAGATCCTGCACGCCCTGGTGGGCATCGTGCGCGCGCCCGTGTTCACGACCTTCCTGCAGGTCGCGAGCCGCGTGCTCGTCGTGTGGGGGGTGATGTATGCATTTCAGGACAGGGGTAGTGGGAAGGGGGGCATTGTCGGGGGCGATTATGCAGATCCCACGGGGAAGGGGCTGAGGCCCGGGCCTGGGGCGAAGCCGGGCGATTGGGCGTTCCTGGGGTGTTTGGGGGCGTGGGGCGTCACCGAGTGTATCCGGTATGGGTTCTTTGCGCTGCAGATGTGGGGGAGGACGGGGGTGCCGAGGTGGTTGTTGTGGTTGAGGTGAGTTCTCTCTCTTTATATATATATATATATGTGTGTGTGTGTGTGTGTGTTTTGGGGGATATCTGCTGATGTTTCCTGCAGATACAACACCTTCTACGTCCTCTACCCCATCGGCATCTCGTGCGAGAACATCCTCATCTGGCTGGCGCTCGAGCCCGCCGGCGAGCTGCACCCGCTGTACCGCTGGTTCCTGATCGCCGTCATGGTGATCTACATCCCGGGTATGTTTGCCTTCGTACCTTACTATTGATGTCCTTACTTGAGATGGGAAGTATACACTTGCTAACAGGTAAACTGCAGGCTCCTACATCCTGTACACGCACATGATCGCGCAGAGGCGGAGGGCCTTGCGCGGGAAGAAGAGGGCTGATTGATCATTTATCGGTCGGTCGACGTATGGCTTTTGAGGTGGTGGAATGGGGGGAAAGGATTCCGGAAGAGGTGTTACGTTACGTATCCAGGATGGAAAAGAATTAGACAGGATGGATTGATGGATGGATGGATGAATCAATGAATGAATAGGTGATGTTATATTACATATGTATATGTACAGCAAAGACACATGGACTATGGTGCATGTTTATTCATTTATGTCCCTTCTTCTGGACGTTCATCGTTTTAATTCATGATATGACCGCACTATGTATGTATGGATGGTACCCTCGAGAGCTTCTTAATCCACAACCAAACTTCTCTTTATATATACATGAGGTATGGAGGTCAATCGTAGGTATCTAGATACATGAAACGGTAAATTAACTCAACATCCGGTGACATCAGACATCACATTTACATCACATCACGCAAAAAAGCTGCAGAAAATTCTGCATGTCAGCAACGTAAATAGATAAATCCATTCACTCATAGCTCCTTCATGATATCCCGCACGGCCTTTGCGGCGAACGCCTTGCGCTCGTGCTCGGGCAACTCGGCGCTCATATCTAGAACACATCAAACAGGGTCAGCCTCTGTGCTATATACATTCTTACATCAAAAAAAAGGAAAACCACCGGTTAGATAAATGACTGATAGGTATTAAATATACATACCTTTAATAGCCTGCATCCTCATCATCAACGACTCCAATCCCTCCACTTTCATCTCCTTGTCATGATCATCACCGTCGTCGTCGTCGGAATCATAGCCATCCCCGCCGCCCTTCTCGATGGCCATTCGAAGGCCCATCATCTCCCGCTCCAGCTCGTCGACTTCGCGCGCGAACCCGTCTTCGTCGTCGTCGTCGTCGAGGAACGAGTCGGAAAGTCCGTCGCCGTTTTTGTTGTTGCTGTTCGAGGAGGAAGAAGAAGCGGCCCATTCGTGCGTCTCGAGGACTTCGCGGATACGGCGCATGCCTTCGAATTCTGCGGGTTCATTTGGTCGTTAGTTCAAAGGGCCCTTCCTGCTTTGTAGAAAGGAAGCGGAGAAAATAGAGAGAGAGCGGGAGAGAAGGGCAAGACAAACCTCCAAACCGATTCCTCTGCGCATCCTTTTCACGACCATCGTCCGTCTTCGGATCCCACGCCACGACTTCAAACTCCATCACGCCCATCTCGTACAGTTCGTCCTCCCACCACCCGACGGTGAAAGGCTCCGCGGGTCCTTCCTCCTCCTCCTGCAGATCTTCCATATCGCCCAAGCGTCGGAAACCTCCTTGCTTACTATTACCACCACCACTACCACCACCACTCTTGTTTGACTTCTTCCCACCCACCAAAACCAACAGCCCAGGAACCTCGCCCAGCCCGCCCCGCTCCTCCTCGATCAGGCTTTTGACCTCCCCGACCGTCTTGATCAGGTCCTTCAGCGCGCGGACGTCCTCCCTCTCACCTACCGCCGGGGACGTTCCTACTTCCCCTTCCCCGCGCGGGATCGGGATCGCAGGGCTCGGTGCCTCCGGGTTCCGGACACACAGGACCACGGCGCCGATGGCGTCGCGGACGACGCGCGCGTCGGCGCCCAGGAACTCGGTCTTCCATTGTTCCGGTGTTGGCGTTTGTGTCTGCGAAGCCGACGTCTTCTTCTCCTCGGAGGAAGAGGTGGAGGAAGGGACAGGAACCTCATCGACCCAAATCGGCACGTCGGCCGTGTAGTACCTGTTCTGGATGCGGAGCGGCGCGTGCGAAGTGTAGCCTGCGAAGGTAGTGGTTCTCGGTGTATTCTCTGGCTTCTCCGTATCCTCCGGATTCTGTTTTGTAGCTCCTGCTTCCGCTACATCTGCATCTGCATCTGCAGACAAAGGAGCTGCTGCTGCTGCCTGCGGCGGCGCGCTCACCGGCACGCCGGTCAGGGTGTGCAGGAGCGGCGGGATGGTGTCCTCCGCGTGCGCAGTCGGGGCGAGGACGAGGAGGCGGCGCGGGTTGGAGATGCGTTTTGGTTTGTTTTCCTTGGTGTTGGTGCTGTCGCTCTTGCTCTGGGTTTTGCCATTGTCATCCTCTCTGTCTTCGTTTTTGGTTTCGTTGCTCTGTCCTGCAAAGCTTGTCGGGGGTTGTTGCTGTTGTGAGGGGGAGGGGGAGGGGGATTCGGGGCTCATTATTGCGGGCGTGGCGGTCTACTGTACAGAGGCATTCTTTTTTTTTCCATTAGAGATTGTAAATCATCGGGAGGGATGTAGGTATCTAGTTACTCACTGTATATTATTTTGGATTATTATTGTATCATGGATACCATCACGTACTGTCTGTGATCTGCGGAAGGGAGGGGAGGCTGTCTTCGGAGCGAAAAGCTGAAGGCGGAGAAGAGGCGGAGGAGCTCCACCGCTGCTGGTTCCGCCACCGCAGAGCTTGCTTGCTTGAGCTGGAACGAAGGCCAACGAATTTCCAATCGAATAGTGCGTACGTATTCTACCTATCTAATGCAATAGCGATAAGAACAATGACAGAATCGATTTTCTGATTGCATTATCTCCATTGATTTCGATTAGTACAGACAAGTTACACGCAGGAACCACCATAATTCCAACAAAATCCAGACAATGTATCAAATGCTTCCTGTCCTGCCCGCTCGCCCCCCATCACTCGAGCAGGGATGTATCTAAAATCACGGAGTTTCGCCGCATGCTTATCAATATGTATGCCTTCCAGGAGAACAGACTCAAGGGCACCACATATGCAGGGTCTTTTCTCGCAACCGCGCTTGCTTGCCCTTCGTACGAGAGAATGGATCTGTTCAACGATGAAAACGCCATCCGCAGCATCCCATCCACTAGAGACAGGGTATAGTATTCATCCCCTCCTCTGGCCGCGGGCCCGGTTGACGGTGGCCTTGCCACGCGCCAGACCGACACCCCTGCCGCGCTGGCCTCGGGTGCGGAACATGGGAGCGTTTCTAGAAGTCAGTGTTAGCAAGGATTTTATAAAACAGCAAACAAAAGATTCTGCAAAAAAAAAAAAAACATGTATCTAAGTCCAGGAAGGGGGGAAAAGGAGCATACCTCAGCATATCCGGCACGATGAAGAACCGCACGTGGCTGCCCCGGATGTAGACCTGGTCGAGGTGCGAGACGCGGCCGTCGCGCGCGGTGACGGTGATGTCTTTCAGCTGGACGTTCATGTTGTCTTCGGCTGTTGGACAAGGGGATAGATTAGCAACCTTTCGTAGAATGTCTCGTCGACGGGGGAGGGCAAGTCATCGCCGTTTAACGGTCCATAAATGAGATCGGGAAGGGGAGTCGACGCACCCTCAAGCAGCTTCCCGCGATACACCTGGCCGGAGGTGATCTCGAGCGTCACGACGTGGCCCTGTTCGGTTCGTTTCTCGTTAGATACTTGGTGTGTCTTTCTCTGCGAAGATCCAGTCTCAATAGCATGTATGTCCCGCACCGGCTGGATTCATGAAAAGACAGCAGGGAAAGGGAGGGAACACACCTGCGCCTCATTCAGCAGCTTGATCGGGATCCCGATCGTGCTGGTCTGCTTCCCCATTTTCGCTTCGTCCCGGGACGGGTGTCGTCGATGTCGATGTCGGTGTCGGTGTCACGCGCGGAACTCGGACTGCGGTGTAGGATCAACTGGACAAGCCCAGACGGGAGAACAAGCAAAGCAAGTTGCGTAGCGGATGTCAGGTATGTATCAGACCGGAGCACCCAAAGCGGAGAGGTGCGCTGCGCTGCCAGCGGGGGGTGCAAGCAAGATTGAACTTGGACGAGTACGACTCGATCGAGAGCGGACCGTGGGGCGGGCGGCGCGCGCGAGTGGTGTGCGGCTCTGCGCTTTCCGCCTTCCCTTCCGCCTTTCGTTTTAAGCTTCGACGCTCTCTTTCCCATGCGAGAAACTCAATTCGTGTTTACAACTTTTTGGCTGGTCCGAGGCAATTGATCTATACAGATGCCATATCGCGACTGCGACTCGTTGTAAATCTTTTCCAGTCGTTTCTTTTTTCGTTTTGGATTCTCCTTGCGCATACCGCGACTTCCTGCCTACTACTACTTTCTTCGCGATCCAAACTTGGAAAAAGCCGCGGCGCGGAGGGACATCATCAATTTGATAAATAGACAGTTAGAACAGAAAGAAAGAAAATGTCCACACGGCGCAACACCAGCCTGCAGGCGTTCAACCTCGCCGTGTGGACGTTCCTCAGGAACCCCTCGCACCTCCTCCCGCACCTGACCATCCCGACCTTCCTCCAGCTGCCTGAGCAGCTCGGTCCGCACCTGTACCAATCGCAATCCCAACAGCAGCAACAGCAACAAGACGGAACGCCAAAAGATCCGAAACAACAATACCCCACGATCCGCGCCCTCGTCCTCGACAAAGACAACACCCTCTGCCCGCCCAAGACGACCGACCTCCCCGGCCCCTACCTCGAGAAGCTCCGCGCGCTGCGCACCTCCCCGACCTCGCCCTTCCACAAGGACACCGCGCCGGACTCGGTCCTCATCGTCTCGAACCGCGCGGGCAGCGACCCGAACAGGCCGGCCTACGAGGCCGAGGCGCGCGACCTCGAGGCGCAGCTCGCGGACCTGCGCGTCCCCGTGTTCCGCCTGCCGCCGGGGGCGGCGGGCAAGAAGCCCTTCTGTGGCCCGGAGGTGCTGGCGTGGTTCCGCGAGCGCGGGGTCGTGGAGCGCGCGGACGAGATCGCCGTCGTCGGGGACCGGCTGGGGACGGACGTGCTGATGGCGGTGGGGATGGGGGCGTGGAGCGTCTGGTGTAAGGACGGGGTGACGGAGGGGGCGGGCAGGGATGCGGGGAGGCAGGGGGTGGATTACAGGGGGTTTCTGGCGAGGATGGAGATCGCGGTCGAGAGGTATCTGCGGGAGACGAAGGGGTTGAAGCCTCCGGTGCCCAAGGGGTGGGAGGGGAGGTAGATAGGGGACGGATGAAGATCGAATGGACTTGGATTCCTAGGACAGCACCTTGAGGAGGGCCGCTCGGCCAGACGGTCAGGCCGATACAGTCTCCTCTGGAGAGATGGCTGTGTGGATGACGGATGTTAAGGGCCCAAAAGCTGGCCACACAACGGTGCAAAGATATAAAGTCATCTGACATGTAGACCAGGGGAGATGCCTCGATTCGGGCCGGGCGGACTCATCTCGAGACTCGTTATCTCAGAGGCGTGGAAATCCTAGGACCAATCTCCCTTGGAGACCGTGTTAGCCACGACAACAGTCGACGGGTCGGAGTCGATACGTGCGTCAAACGCATCCTCGTCACCGTATCGGGTCTGATGTCTAATCTCTCACGAGCGTATGATCAGTCTTACTACGCTCGCAGACTGAATACACAAGGTCATGGAATACATATCAGGGAAAGGAGAAATGAACGCCAACTTGATTAAAAGGAATATAGCAACCCACAAGCAGGATAGACGGAAGAACGTCACAGCGGGAGATATATACTCTGTACTCCGGTACTCATTCAATTCTCGCCTTTTGTTTCGAATGGCGGACAACTGCATGACGGGACCTTAACTGTCTCCCGGTCAGTGGCCTCCAGTAGCGTAGCAGAGGCGAACAGCTGAAGGATCCACGCTGCCGAACGCTGAATGAATGCTACCTGGAGAGTGCTACAGTTTCCTATCTGAAAGCTGCTCTAGGTGACAGCCCCCTTTAATGAGAATGGACAACCCAAGACTCGGTTCAAGCATGGTTATAAGCGAGGTTGGAAGATAACCAACATAAATACGCAAAACGAAGATCGAGATGACAAAAGGAAATGGCGATCAAGGTTCCCCTATCTGCCGGTTAACCCAAAAAAACAAATGCAAAATTTAGTCGCTTTCCCCGCCCGACTTTGTCGCCATGCTCACATAAACGATTTTGGCAAATTCCAAAAAAAAAATCGAGAGTTAAATGTTTAAGACAGGCTCGAATACGGCCATTTCAAATGACGAAAAGAACCAGAAAAGATCAAGATACTACAGAACCGGCCGTAGAAGAAAAGAAGAAGATATTAATACAACAGAGTGGAGGCAAGACCAGCACGAAAAAAAAAAGTCCGTATCCAGGTATCCTGTCCTGACAGTCGCTACCTGACGGCACAAATTTGAAGGGTAGTCTGAAGTATCACACACCTGTGGTGACCTTATCGAGAGGATTCAGAAAGTCAAGTGATATCCCTGGGTGATTTTGCCCGTTTGACGCCAAGCAGTTCATGATCCCAAGACATGCCATTCGGGGTTTTGACAGACCCAAAGAACGTCGATACGCGAACAGAAACGCCGAATGAAACGAGTTCGATGCTGGAAGTGCTTATACTCGAAATGCTTTTCGGAGAAGTTTAGGATGAGGAAAATCATCGACATAACTGAAGAGGTGCTCAGGACCCGCCAGCCAAGGTGGTGGGGTCGACTGTCTCAAAAGGCATCATCATGCCTTGATAGTCACCTTGCGTCACTACTGGCGAGGTTTGATCCGGCAAGCCGGACATCGCGACCTCAAAGCCCGGATCATTCATTGCAACGGGGGAGGGCACGGAGAGATTGAGGTTCTGCTTCGCGTACATCTCACTCAGCATCAATCCATCATCGGAAAAGTTCGACTGGTGCTCAGCACCGAGTGCGAACATGTCCGCCGACGTGCTGGGGTGCATCGTCGACAGCGGAGGGGACTGGTCCGCGATCAAAGGGTCCGCGTGGCTCATATCCGGCATTGGAGACGTCGACTGCGGAATTACCTTCGACGGATCAACCATCGGGGGAGGCGAAACGTATGGGACGTTGTACTGAGGTGCGAAGTTGGCAACCACGGGTATTGGCTCGGAGGTTGCTCCGGTCGTAAAGAAGGACGGGCTGGCGAAGTCGGTTGGAGAGGCAGTGACAGGAGCCGACATGGGATAAGAGCGAAAATCCATCCCGTAAACAGAAGACGTGTCAATACGGAGGTTTGTGCCCACAGGATGTGCGGACTGAGGAACGGGCGCAAATACACTGGAATCCGGAGGGGTGAACTGAGTGGATGGTTGCTGTACGTGGTAGGCAGGCATTTGGGCCTGCAAGGCAGAGAAGTCAACGGCGGCCGGAACTGATCGGCTGCGTTGGCGCTTGTGCCCGCGAATGGCCTGATAATTCACGCCAACGGCACCATCTTGGTACATTCCCATATTGACAGGTCCCAGGCAGTCTGGTTGCGACGCCGGTCTGTCGATGACCTGGGGCGAGACAGGGGCGGACATTGCATAATTGTTGAATGCCAGACGGTTCTGAAACGATTCTAGAGAGACGAGCTTGGCAAGCTGCACGCTGAGAACCTTGGGATGGCCCCCGAGATGATGGACCATGACCTGGCTGGCTTGCTGATCCTCAGTGAAGTCACCACATTGGTAGAAACCGCCCGAGTTGGAAGAATCCATGTAGAACAACGGGGGGCGGTTCAGCTCGACAACCAAACCGGCCGGTCGTGGAGGCGTGCCGTTGGGATTGGGAGCCTGGTCCCCCGACTCCAGCGTGATGTTTTTGATGTACGAAAAAGGATACTCGATCTTGTACCCCGCAGAATCGTTGTTGATGTAATAGGTCATGGTGGCCTTCTCTGGGGAATAGAAGATCACCAGGTCCATCGCATTCTGTCCCACGCGACGCCAGGTACCGATGGTCAACGAGCGACACGTGAAGTGATGTATGACTGCACACACACATATCGTGAGTAAAAGTGAGACGGGCAAAGCAGTGCTTTATTCTGAGGAAGCTCGACATACCGATTTTGCCGGAGTGAGTCGACTCGCTGGAATGGCCTCCAGAACCGTATCCACCCAGACCACTGGTCCGGCCGAAGAGATCTCTAGCGCCAGGTTTGTTTGGATCAAACTGCATCGCGAGATACTGACGCATCGATTCCGGAATCGCATCGCAGTTCTCGCCAGTCTCAATGCTCCTCTTCGCGATCATCTTGATCTTCGCGCGTCTGTGATTTCGGGGTTAGGCGGTTTTCCAAGGACAGAAGGCCGGAGGACGAACCTGTTCTGGAACCAGATCTGAACGGATCGCTCCGTCATGTTAATCTCCTGGGCTATCCTCTCGCGGACCGCGGCGGTGGGCGTGGGGTTCTTGTTGAACTCCATCTCGAGGGTGACCAGTTGCTCATGCGTTGCCCGCTGGCGCTTCTGGTTCTTCTGCTGCTGCGTCAGGGTGCTTTTCCGTGGGCGACGGTTCGTCGACTGTGGAGCGGTCGCGGTACTCGATGTCGATGGAGAAGGAGTGGACGTCGAGGACGCTGTCGCGGCCGACGTTGCGGTCGCCGACGTGGTCGAGGGGGTGTCTGTCGAAGACATGGCTGGGGATATGTCGGGACGTGCTCGGTCAGGTGTGGTCTATACGGGGCCCGGATTCGTGCGATCCGGGCAGCAGAGAAAAAGAAAGGTCGTCAATTCGTGTCTCTCGAAGCCGCGTCAAGCGCGAGAGAGGTCGGACAGAACGAATGGAAGAGCCGCAACGGTCCGTCCACGCGGGCGTTATCTCGTGTGTGCTGATCAAGCCGGGGTGTGCTGATAATGATGACCACGGACGGAGCGCGGGGAGGAGCGAAGAAGGAGCTGACCTAGGCAGCTTGGGAACAAGGGTATCGGGCGAGCTGCGTCTGCAGAGAGCGAACAGGACTTTCCAGAAGGGAGCGTACGGCCGCGCTGGCCGGGTAACGTCGAAGGGAAGAGACCGGTGGGCGAAAGCGAACAGACTAGGGCCAAAGGAGCGGTATGGACGCCGTAAAGGAGTGGAACGGACGATCCAGGGAGGCAGGAAAAGAAAACGAAAGGAAAGAAACGGGAAAGAGATGGGACGGAGACGCCTGGGTGGAGGATGGTGGTGAGGGGAGAGACGGGGAGCGAGGGAGAGGAGAGGAGGGCGAGCTCAGGACGTCCCACGAGCGGCGGTTGAGTGGTGTGTACCTGTCCGGCCGTGTGGGCGCGCAGCCTCGAGCCCGTCGCGGCCGCCCTCCCAGCCACTGCGAGCCACAGCTCCCGTGCTCCGTGCCACCCGGCACGCTGGACCGCAGCCCCGCCGCCGGCCTCACCAGACCCTGGCCGGCCCCAGCAAGCTGCAGGCCAATCGCCGCCTTCCGGGGCTGCCTGCCATCGCCCTCTCTCCAGAGCCGGCCGGCCACGAGTGCAGTCTCCATCGTCCTTGCAAGTCTCTCCAGAGTCCAGACGCGGTCAGAGGGACCCCGTCCGACCCGATTTCCATCGAGCCCAGGTCCAGGCCCTCATCGCATGCATCTCGTGTCCGCTGCGTCCCCCGTACGACGGGCCTGCGCTGCAGAAGCTGACAGCACGATCGGGAACGGTTAGTACCGTCTGTCCAGCCTGCTCCCCAGCCCCGCCAGAAGAAAGACGGAGAGCATCTGATTCCCGTGCTAAAACTCTGTAGAGCAGGAAGCCGGTGAGGTCATCACCTCCCCGGCGACACGGGTTCTGGTCGATCGTTGAGCTACGCGACCACTTCACAGGGAGGGCTTCCCCTCTTGGCATCTCTGGGAGCCTCATCCAGCTGGGAGATGGCCGTCCTCGGATGCGGTGCGTGGTACACGCACAAGCAACCTTGTGCAGACGGATCCAACGGCGGTTCCACCGCACGAGGACGTGTCTGGTATTCCAAGGCTGCCAGCACATCGCCCTCCGTACTGCATGCGGATTAGCGCCTTTCCCTTGCCGTGGCAGGTAAGCAGGCAGGCCTGGAGAGTGAGCGCTCGTTGTCAAGCGCGCTTTCATGGGTCGTGGACAGCTCTTCTCCGTACACAAGTGCGCTTCTCTCGATCATGTCGGGAACAGAGGCAATCAGTCACCGCAAGTCCCTGGAACCGGCCAAACCTGGAAGGAAGACCAACTTGCCAAGCACCGTGTCCGGACGACGGAGTGCTTCGGAGTTCCGTACAGACCTGTTCTTTTTGGACCACCACTGGTCAATGCTGCTCTAGAGCAAGGAAGTCCAATGTCGACGGTTCCTAGCGCAGACAATGACCGAGCGACGACCGTTGTCCAAGACTCCAAGGAATCTCGAACACAGGGGCAGAAGATGTAACCACCACGCCCTCCGTGCGGAGTACAGCCAGCAGGACGCCTGCAGGGCCCCGGTTTCAAGATCCCGCCTCAGCTGGCAGGGGTGGACGCCGGATGGTTGCGGCCGCACGGTTGGCCGGTGACCTCTGCAGCGCACTCCCTCCACAGCGCTTGTACATATATCTTCCAGGAGACCGCGGATGAGGTGGAACAGGCTGCTTCTCGAATGTCAACTCCCACGGGGTCTGATCGCGGCGTCTGGAAGGGCGGGAGGCGATCGACCAGCCCCTGGGCCGTGGTGAAACGTGACAGTCGCAGCGCGGGCCTCACGTTCGTCGCACCCGCTTGCGGCCTAGCGCCAGGTACCCGCGGCCCGGCGAGGCACGCGACCGGATGATTGGGCGGAGCGTCCGACCGGGCACCAGGTACAGGGGGGACGAGACTGCAGCTCCACCGGGACCGGCCGGACGTGGCAGCCCGTGCGCGCCTGGCGAGCCGCCGCGCCGGTCCGTCAGGGGCGCTGGCCTGCTGCATCCGCGGTCCGGTTCGACATCGTCGTCTGAGTCCTCGGCCAGTGATCCTCCGACGGAGGAGGTCCGAGGCGATGTGTGCCAGCCTCGCCTGACACGTCGTGCGGCCGGAGCTTGTCCCGCTGTCGTGTGGCCCTTGCGCTCGCCCGCGACGGGCAGCGACCGGCGGTTGAACCTTCAACGCCGCAAGCCGCTGCACAGCCACGGTTGCATGGACCGTGGCTAAGCCAGAAATCCATCTAGCGGGGATGGTTCAAGGTAGGGACCGTGGAAAGAACTTGACTGATCGCGTCACAAGTCCTCGTTCTTTCTTCTGCACCCCGAGGCATTGCGTGCGGAGAGCGAGATGTGACTATGGGGTCAGCTGATGGACGGTTGCCGATTTTCAGAGACACCTGGATTCAAGCGATTAGGCACCCAATTCGCTTTTCTGAAGCCTCGATCAACCGGACCTTGACATTGCACCGTAATTTTGCTGTTGAGATACCCTCCCTCTACCAAAGTCGCATGGAAACACCTGCATCTTGGTCTATTATTAGCTCCTCCGCCTCCGATTTCCCTCAACACTTCGGAGGATACTATTTCCGATACTATTTCCATACCAACCACCTCAAGCATCAACACCTCTGCCCCTTGCTCAAAGGCAGCCAAGCGCCTGCCGGAGACGAATTCGGCTACTTCGGCTCAAGCAGCGTGAACAAGGCCACCAGGCTCGATATTCTGGTTCGTTTCTCGGAAGAACTCCCGCCAGAAATCCCGGTTCGATGCAATAAGGGTCAGGGATGTACTGGCGTAAACGCAAGCCTGATCCGGACGAGAATAATAATAATAATGCACACGAGCGTTGGGATCGGAAAAGAATTCTCTCGCTTAAAGCATCACAACAAAGGGAGATGAGAAATCAAGGATATAAATAAGCACACAGAACCCGGATTCGGAAGCCCTCTTCCGATCAAGATAAGTAATGGATACTTTAAGGGTCCATTAGGATATCAAACAATACTATACTAATACTAGCAGCGCACCCAATCGTGGACCCTCTATCCATCTATCAAGTCAATCTGTGGCTTGGTTCGGGTTCCGAAATGATGTATACGATACGATAAAATCTGGAGCTCGTTCGAAGGAGCGCAGCACGGGGGGCTGCTTATCACGGCTATCCATTTTCTATGAATAGGGCTGTACTACCTATGTATGCACATACTAAGCCCAGAACGGGAGCGGGAACGCCCTATAAGGTCACGGATTTTTTTTGCCTCTACTACTGCACGTAATAATGTAAGGGAATCTTACTTTTCTGCCCGGGGTTAAGTACTGACCTATATTTCCATGGTTTAAGCATGTATGTATAATATCCCCTTTATAGGATCGGTCCAGTCGGATAATGGGGTGCCGTCTTGGCAAGCAGCCCTTCCCCCGCTGCCCACTGAGAGGACCACGACCAGTATGGTAGCAGAAGGGAGCGAACTGCCATAGGTTCCTTTGGAACGAACGGACCTTTAGAGATATAGGCTCCACGCATACAAGTACCCTTCTAAAAAATATCTTTTTTACTCTCTGTTCTATTTTATTGATCTTTTCTCTTTACCGTACTCATTTAAAATTAGTTTTTTATACCTCTTTTAGATATTCAGTGTGATTTTATACTGTACCTCGTACAATGCAGAACGGCATTGCAACCATTTGTGGAGTCAGATATGTTTATTTTGGGAGTGATTTGATTTGAATTGGCTCCATATCTATCGATCTATCTGGAGTATACGTGGCTGCCAACGATCGTGTTTCGTCTGTCTCTGGTTACATGTGTTGTGCGTCGCTCTTTTCTGGTATCCTTTTTTTCCGATACGAGTAGCAAGGGCAAAGGGGCTGGCTCCATACTAGCTTGTCATGCTGCTGCTATCTCGTCAAGAGATGGCATAAGTACAGTACTCCATAAGTACTGTTTTAGACCTCACTGCGTCACGTTGAGGTCTCCAGACCAGAAGGTCTGAAAAATTGGTTAACGACCTCAGGAGGATGCCAAGATGAATTTATTCACCCCCCCCCCCTTCACCTGCAGATTGTCTGTCTCGTCACTTGAGAGTGGACAAGGTCAATGAGGTGTGTTGTTATTCATCATTTCAGCTTTTTTCTCCTAAGCGACGTTTCAAAAATCAAACTTTCGCCGCGACATACACACACACACACACACACACACAGAGGATGTAACTGTAAGACGTTAACACGCAAGCAAACAAAACATGTTCCAAGTGCGCCTCGGCTAGACTAGAGATGGGACATGGTCTGCCTTCTTGACTATCTATTTCCTTCGTCCTTATGTCCCCGTAGCAAAAATCTAATCAATCAATCTCGACGGGCGGGAATGGGTTGTATCGGAGGACAACAACAGTGTTTGAGGCGGAAATCCCCCGCCAACTGGAGCACTCTCCGCACGGAGAACCGAGACCTCCGTGTACGGAGTACGGAGTACAGTAGGAAAAATCCTGGGCACCTGTGACAGGACTCAGGAGGTTCTTGCAGCAGGAGGTGAGGAAGGTCCACCGGCGGTCGTAACAAGGATTCGCGGCTGCTTGCCGTCCTTGGCAAAGTACCGGTTTTATGTCTGCGGGCCAAAGAGCGCTAAAAGATGCGACGGGAGTCGATCTTGACTTAGTCGCCCCACACGGCTATCTGGGGGGATCAAGATCATAGCAACTTTAGCAGGGTGAGTGTTGATTATCACATTCTAGCAAATCTCGAGAATTCCTCCACAGCTTGGCTTCGCGTTAGGGCGTGGAAGACCTGCTTCGTTATGGTTATGATATCACGAAGACAATTGCTATTAATATCCGTCTCTGAATGCGCCGCAACCCCGGTTTACTGTACTGTACCTGCCAAGACGGAGCTTCCTCTTTCAGATTCAACGGCTGTGCCCCCTCCCGAGACGGAGATCTTAAAGATCGGCTTTCTGAACTTCAGAGTGTCGCAGATTATCATCCATCTAACCAAAAACTGCGGTCCCCGTTTTTGCAAGGTCGCTGCGAGCTGCAACTTGCACGGCAGCCGGTGGGACTTGCTGCTGCAGAGCCCGTTTCTAACGCTGCTCACATCGCATTGGAAGGGCATGAAAACGCAGCAGGCTTGGCGCTGTCCGGTGGCCTTGAGAAAGAAAGCCCCGTGGAATAAAGGAAACCGTCGCCCTCTGGAATTTGTATTATATTATTAACAGTTAAACTGTGTCATTTCCCCCACGGTCGACTCTGGCTCCGACTTCAACTGTGAGCGGTCTGCTCTCTCTGTCCTTGAAGAAGAGAACGGACTCCGTCTCGAAGGTTCTGATCCCTCTGGCGTCTTTCGCACATAGCAGAGTCACCCTTATCCAACTCTTCTACGAACGGGCTTTCCAAGCTGACCTGCTCGGGTACATACATACAATACCTGGATTTCAAGTCCTGCTGTGAGTCTGCGACGAACTCCCGACCAGTCACGTTGCGCGGACGCCAGCTGACGTCATCGGCAGGCGCGCCTGGGGCGGGCTCCCACGTGCCCCGGATCCGACTGGTTCGCACGGGATGAGCCATGCATCTCGATCTAGGCGCATCTGATGCGCAAGCATCTACAATGTCTACTACGCCGCACCGGCCCAACTCGCTCCCCCAATATGAGTCCTCGTTCCTCAGGTCATGTCCGGAAACAGACCGGGAGCTCGTGTCCACGCGGGGACAGCATCTGCCGGGTATCATCAGACGGCTCTCCGTGAGCAGTCTGCGGCAGCCCGAGTCGCCGTTTTCTGTCAGTGACGCGCCGAGCAGTACTGCAGGTGACAGCGATGGTAGAAGAACGCCGGGACTTTTCAGCCCCGGGAACGGCTTCGCGGCCGCGAATGGTGACCTGGAGAACGGTGCGTGGGACAGAGATCTGAGATTCCTGCCGGATGATGTGCGAGAAGCGGTGCCAGGAACTCCGAGGGAAGCAGAGGCAGGCCAGCCGATCAAGCGCAGTATGCGCTTGATCGGGAACGCGGTGCCGCGCTATCGATGGTATGGCTTCTGCGATGATTTACATCTTGGGTCGAATTCGATGTGCTCGTTGTTCGTGTTCTGTATCGGAGCTTAGAAGACCGCTTTGTTTTCGGTGCCTGTAATTGCTGACGCCCACTTGCTGCTTGCAGGGAACGGTACTTCACGCCTCCAGAGAAACTGAAACAGCTTCGCAAATCGGTGTATGTTTGTTTCTCAATTTTCCTTTGCCTCGAAGCTCGCGACTGATTCGCTCGTATAGCCGGGAGTATTACGAACGGATGAATTTTCTCATTTCCCGATATCTATATATTGACCGGCTGCTTGCCTCCTCCATTGCTCATGACCTCATCGAAGATTATGAACGGAAGATGGGTAGGTCCAGGAGTCGTCTACAGACCATTGTGGAAGAGCCGCCCATCTCTCCCCGGACAGGCATGCCGAAGGGGGTCTTGCCTGAGGACGAGCCTCCCGAGCCCTTGCGACAGGGCGGGTCTACATCGTTAGAAACAGGAGGAACATTCGGAGAGCGCATAGCATCACCTAGCCCAGACCACCTGGCTGACGAGCAGACTCCCCTTCTTGGCCACACCGTTGTCGACGCGCCGCCTCCTGCAACAAAGCCCGCGAGAACAATTGGGCCAGTGGAGAGCACTGATCGCATCGTCATCCTTGCCATATACGTGAATCTGCTAGCCAACGTCCTCCTGCTTGTCGCAAAGATCGTCATCACGGCGTTGACAAGCTCCGTCTCGGTGCTTGCCAGTCTGGTCGACGCTTCACTCGACTTCCTGAGTACGGCAATCGTATGGTTCACGACCAGGGTGACAGCAAGGCGCGACCGGTACCAATATCCTGTCGGTCGTCGGCGCCTCGAGCCTGTTGGCGTGCTGATCTTCTCGACGATCATGGTCACGTCGTTCTTCCAGGTTGCGCTCATATCCGTCAAGAAACTGACCTCGGGAGACCACACGCTGGTCAGATTGACGACCCCCGCCATTGCCATCATGGCGGGCACGGTGGCGGTGAAGCTGCTGTGCTGGGTTTGGTGCCGTCGGATCAACAATTCAAATGTGCAGGCTCTCGCCCAGGACGCCATGACCGACGTCATTTTCAACCTATTCAGCATCATCTTTCCATTGGGTTAGTAACAATTGCTAATACCCTAGATCCTCGTACGGACCTGAAACAGAAATCGCTGACCATTTATATTCCACAGTCGGAACATACGCCAGACTCTGGTCCCTCGACCCGCTGGGCGGCTTATTCCTCTCCCTCTACATCATGATCAACTGGGGCCGCACCGCCAACGAGCACATTGCCCACCTGACCGGTTCTGCCGCGAGCCCCGACGAGCGCAACGTGCTCCTGTACCTGGTCACGCGCTTCGCCCAGAGCATCAGGTACATCCAGGGCCTGGAGGCGTACCACTCGGGCGACAAGCTCAACGTCGAGGTCGACATCGTCCTCGACGGCAACACCAACCTGCACGACAGCCACGACCTCGGCGAGAGCCTGCAGTACATGATCGAGAGCATCCCGACGGTCGACCGCGCGTTCGTGCATCTCGATTACGCGTACTATAATCTGCCCACGCATTTCGAGCGGGATGGGCGATGAGATTGAACGAAGCAGTGAAAAGGGAATGGATGACTTGTACTGAACTGTATTATATACTACTGTACATACTACTTGTCGAAAGCATCCGTCATGAAGAGGGGAGCAACCTGCTGGCCGGGTTTATCTCCTTCCCGACGACGATGATGATATTTTCACTTCGCTTGTTATCGTTATAGACTGGATCTGGACGGGTGCTCTTGGCGAGACACGGACATAGCACAGTGAAACTGTATAGAATTAGACTAGGCATTTTTATATATAGAACCCCTCCCCTCCCCTCTCATAGGGATAGGGAGGCAGCTCCAAAGCAAGGAAGAAGAAAGAAGTCACTATTATCCGTCGGATTCACATATCCTACCTCGAAACGGTTTCCCTCCTCCTCCTCCTCCTCCTCCTCCTCTGCCTCGTACAGTACAGTACAAGGCGCAAGTTGCTAGTCTGACTGGAGCGTCTACGTCAAACTGAGTAATCATGTCCTATGTCCAGTATCTGTCTAACAAAAAGTTAAAACATTTTTTTTAAAAAAAAAACCAAAACAGATAAAATCTTCCAGATCACCCGTGACCGACCGATCAGCGATAGGCTACTTCCCCTCGATTATATTATATCATATTATATTCTATATCCCATCCTTACGTAGCAGTCAGTCTTCTCAGACCTATCTATCTCTAGACTACGTACCTAACATTAACGCCTACATGCAGTGCAGTACAGTGCAGTACACCGGACAGACAGTAAAGACAAAAAAAGCCATTGCTATCTAATAAGTCTTAAATGTTAGATATAGTATACAGTATAATAGTATAAAAGAGAATCCTTTTGCCAGAGAGCTTTTTTTTGTTGTGCAGCATTAAGAGAGAGAGAAAAAAAAAGAAAGGAATTCGAAGTGGATAGATAGACCCCAAAGAAGGCTGTGACACTGGATCAGTCGCATCGAGTCGAGTCCAACTGAAGCAGTCAGACATGACAGGGTGGGAGTGGGAGGAGGAGGGTTCGGGAATAGAGAGAGAAAGAGAAAGAGAGAGAGAGAGGGTATTAATTCACAGAGGGATGGATGGACTGTCATATGCTTTTATATTATTGATACTTGTTATTGGTTATGGCCTTCCAATGCCCATGAGACCACGGACGGAAGATTGCATCTGGGGAGCAAGTCCCTGAGTCAAGACCAAAGAGAAGCTCACTGATCCACTCCTGCATGTTTCTGGATATGCATAAGCTAATGCACCACAGGGAAAGGCCACCCGATGGGTCGGCGAGGCTGCAGCCCCGGGACATCATTCTCGAAGCCCCGGATGACGACTAGGGCTATATGGATGCTTTACACATGCTATATTGAGTTCTGCCCTGGGTTTAGGCCAGGGTTGTGTGTTCATGTTCTTTGTTCAGTCCTAGTATACGGGTCAATCTTTTATATTTTTTTTCCATCTCAGGTTTTCTCGAAGTCCTGTTTTTTTTTTTTTTTTTTTTTTTTTTTTTTTTTTTTTTTTTTTTTTTTTT
>Ga0008109_10000463_pt1 | contig 24307 bp, 21 predicted proteins | sample HigsolmetaGSP18D_FD_59306 | JGI IMG/M metagenome (GOLD analysis project Ga0008109, IMG submission 59306) | High solid enriched microbial communities from the Joint BioEnergy Institute, USA - SP1-8-D | ecosystem: Engineered > Bioreactor > SSF (Solid state fermentation) > Aerobic > Biomass ...
CCCCCCCCCAATTGAAATTGACTTTTGTAACCCCTCTTTATTTGCAATTTTTATGAAAGTTACAGCACGCCCAAAATCACTCGTCCATGCTCAAAATCAATGGAACATCAGCTAACCAAAACACAGATGACCTCCCCTCCTTCCAACGCATCACAAACATCCTCCTGCCCCCTCCCTCCCAACCCTTCCGGAACGTCCCCATCCGGATTTTCCTCCCCCTGCCCCCCGACTCCTCCGAATCGCCCTCCATCAAAGTCGTCCAGTCCCCCCTCCCGCCATCGATCCCAACCTCCAGCTCCAGCTCCAGCAGCAGCGCAGGATCCGCACGAGGAAGCCCCAGCATGCAACCGCAGACCATCGGTAGCGTGCTACATTCACTCCTCCCGAACCTCTTCCCCAGCAAGAGGACCCCCATCCTTGCGAAACCGGTGCTTCACGGGGCGGTGCTGCCGATGTCCGCGCCGATCGAGGAGGTGGTGCGCAGTTCGGCGTACTGCGATGGGTGGGTGTCGATTGTAGTTAGTATGGTTGGGTAGGTTGGAGGTTCTGTGCCTAGATACTAGGGTAGGTATAGGTAGATTAGGTATGATAGAATTATAACAAAGGCAACTTCCTTCAGCGTTGTGGATTATTTGTTTCCATCGACAGTCATACAAAGAAAGAAAGGAAATAATAAAAAAAGAACGGAAGGGGGGAAAGAAACCGTCTCTGTATTTATTGTCTTGGGGGACGGACGGAATGGACGAGTACTGCGAGTTCGTGGGATTTTTTTTTCCGGGACCTTTGACACTGATCCTCCATATACTGTACATAGTCCGACCGCAGGAGCAAGTCTTTGCGCGTAAGAATTACTTGGTGAGATTTGAATCAGCTCTCACGTGTAACCAGGTACTGTACAGTACCAGAGGCTGTTCAGCTATGTACTGTAGACGGGGTTCCACTAGATTCTAAGCTTATTATTCCTGGCTCGAAATGGCAAAGCCCATATATATATATATATATATATATATATATATATATACCAGGGGCTGATTAGGTATCAAGCGGAGAGGTACAGTGGATCTCTATGTTCTTTTTTCCATACAAACACGTATGGATGTACTGTAGATACCTAGGTAGCTATTTTATGTGTTATTTATATCTTTAGTATTTAAGCATTGTTGCGTTACACTGTATAACAATAGAGAGACTGATAGAGAAAGTGTGCATGTGTGCAATATAAAAAGTCAACGTCAAGGTCAACAGTACGCGTACTATATAGATAGTAGGTACATGGGGTATCGATGGGCTGTAGGCACGTAAGTATGTACGTATACGCATGGTCGTCCTGCGACCATGCATATAGGTATCTCCGGCAGTCATTCAGTCATCATGAGAAGAGAAGTTGGTAACGACGGATGCAAATGCAAGAGAAAACATGACACGCTAAACTGCATCAGATCAGATGTCCGCCCCAATAGATCCGTTCTCGTCAGTTAAAAGTGGAGATGACAAAAGAAAAAGGCAAACGAAATGAGTGGGTATAAAGGGGTATTTATTTAGTTGCTGGTTAGATGACGTTGCCATTGACCCGAACCTCACCACCATCTTCCTTGCCCTTCTTAAGGGCCTTGGCGAGCATCAGATCGCGCATCCAGTCAATCCGCTCGTCGCGAGTCTTGACTGCGAAGTGGTGGCTCTTTTGGTTCGTGAACAGCGCTTTCTTCTCACCGTCCTTGTTCGTGGGGATGAGCGAGAACGCGAAGGCCGCGTCGTCAGTACCGCCGCCGAGACTCTGGTTGTTCCGCAGGATGGAACGCTTGAAGGCGGCCGTGAGCTTGGAACTGGTGGCCAGCGAGGAGCAGGCGACAGCGTAGTCGTCCACGTCGATGATCTCAAGGGCCTTGGAGTTGCGGCGAGCGTCCTCTTCGTCCTTGTGCATGGCGAGGTTTGTGCCTCGCAGAGTGAAGTGAGCATCCTGCCACTCATGACGAAGGAAGCGAGTCGTCTTGCGCTTCTTCATCCATCCGCTGCGGGTCACGTCCGGGTCGGAGGCCAGGGAAGACTGAGAGGTGCTGGTCGTGTTGGTTGGAGGGCGAGGGCTTCTCTTCAGGTCCGAAGGAGCCTCGATGGGAGCGAGGACGCGGTCTTCGTCAACTGGACGCAGTGGCGGAGGTCGAGGCCGAGTTGACGAAGCGCGGGGGACGGGATCTGGCTGCTGCCGTCGGTAGGTGCTGTTTCCATACCGCATGTCTGGAGGCACGGACTGAGAGGTCTCGCGGGCGATAGGTCCATTTGGAATGGCGGTGACGGGGACGTCCATCTCAGAAAACGGAGTTCCCTGGCGGTAATAGTCTGCAGGAGAAACAAACTGCCCATAGGTAAACGGATTATGTTCCTGAGTGGCAGTTGGGGAGCCGGTCATTCGAGATCCATACGGGGTGATCGTGCGCTGCGCTGACGTCAATGCATCTTGCTCCGACTCCACGGGAATCGTGAGTTTCGGGAGATTCCGCAGGTTTGCAGCCATGTGCGGAGACTGTTTGGTCGGAGGAGATAATGGTGGGACCGGTTCCTCTGGAGGTGTTGGGGACGTCACGATCTCCGGAATGGGGAGGGGGGCTGGAGGATCAACGTGCTGATATCTAAGGAACTGCCGAATGTTTTCCTGTGGATCGAGTGGCTTGACCTCACTAAGAGTCTCCTCGCAAAGCTTTGGGGCCTGAGAGGGCCCAAAGACATCTGAAGAGGCGACAACGGATGGCTCAGTCTCAGATTTAGGTCGCAGCAGGTTCCTTGCAGTGTCGGGGTTTCCGGGGTTCCCAATGATTATCGAACCGCCGGGCTGGAGAACCTGGTCAGGAAATTCCGCAGCAATTTGCGCAAGCTGACGCTGTCGTTTCTTGTATTTAGGGCAGTTTTCACCTTTGGAACATTTGTGAGGCTTGGGCAGGACCTGTTCGATCCCAACGATTGAGACCGACTCTGCAGGAGAGACGAGCGTTTCATCACGACCGCGTCTGCCTCGACCTCTGGAAATAACCTCACCAGTTGGCGACACCGTGATCTCGGTGGAGTTCCTCCGGCGAGAGGATCTGGTCTGCCGTCCATCGGACTCCGAGTTCATAGACACGCTGTCGCGCAGACTCTTGATCGAGCTCATCAGCTGATGGCGCTTGCCAAAGGATTGGATGTCGAGCTCCTTGAGGTCCTCGTTCTGGAGATTGAGAAGGACCCGGCCAGAAATATCGTTGACGATGAATTTCTCAATTATTGAATATTCAAAGCCATTGTCGCATAGCCAGTCCGCGACTTGGCTGGGAGTCCAGTTCAGAACCTGATTCTCGTCGAGTTGGGGAACCTCCGACTGCAAAGTGGCAAAAGCCTTGGGGGTCTTCGGAGAAAATCTGTGGGCATATTGTTCTCTGTTTGGCGACTCCTGCTCTGACTGGGGAAAGCGGGACTGGATGGGTGATGCCACGATATAGAGGGGAATCTCTGTCGATTGGGCATATGACGAAGCAACCGAAGCTCTGAACAGGTGAGGTCCCGTGGGTCCCTCGATGGACTTCTCGTGGTGGTCAACGTCTCCGCGAGAGGCATTGTCAGGAGTTGGCAGATCCGGAGTCGAAAGCGAAGTGGCAGAACTTTCATATCTGAGCTTCAGGGCGGATTGTCAGAATCCGCTGGAAAGCACAGTGAAGCTGGGAATGGCTTAACTTACCGAATCAAGACTTCTCCGTGGGGATTCGTCGTCTGAATAATCTGCCTCGTAATCGGTGTCGAAGATTTCGGTGGCGTCCGAAAGCCGCCTTTCCACGTACGGCCGCGTCGCAAAGAAGGGCATGGCGGTGTCCTTCTGCAGCATCGGCAGCGTGGGTCTTCGAGAATGTTGCGACTCCTGCATCGATCTTAGTGGACACTCGATGATGTGGACGACAGAGCTGCTGAACATCTAAGTCCACTCACCATTGCTTATATGTCTTTACAGAAAAGGAAAAGAAAAAAGCAAAAATAAAAAAAACACTGGAAACTGGAAACAGGAACTAGGACGCTCAATTGACCGTGGAAGCCAGACAGCTGCCGCTCCAACTCTGATACAGGGTAAGGTGTGAAGAGCTACGATAAGAAATGCTTAATGCAAGAAGCCCAAGAGAGGTAAGGAAATACAAGGAAAAGTAATATGTTGCATCAGAGTATGGACGTAATAGATGGAGAGGTCTCCTCCCGGAGAGGCGGGCGCTTGAAAGTATATGTAGCGCAGCGGATGGGATGAAGGTCGAGGAGGCGGGGATTCACGAAGCGCTGCAAGGCCGGGACGTGTGGAAAGGGCCTGGCATGGCGAATGGCAGGGGAAGGACGAGAGAATGGCCATTACACAGGTGAAGCTGGGCGGCAACTGCATCGCTGGACGAGTGGACAGGGCAGGGATGGGAGGTGATGCGGAGCGTCGGCCTGCAGGTTCAGCACGCAGTGCAGATATCGCCCGCGAATCCGGAGGCAGAACGTGATGTTTTAGGCTCGATTGGCCCCCGCTACGCGCCGGGCCGGGCGCGATCCGTGGAGGCGGGAGCTGTGACTGGCTGCCCGCCGGGACCTGCGTGGGCCGACCGCAGCCCGCTCTGCAGCTTCTTTGCACGCTGTGTGATGGGTCGTGCAGGTCCTGCTAATTCATTCTCTGCTTAGTTGCTATTTACAGCAAATTCCTCCGTTTTCGGCCATATTAGCGGACCTGGATCTCCAATGTCACATAATTTATCTGCCTGTCCTGCCGGATCTCTGCAGAGACGCTTCCTTTCTTAGCCAGATTTTCCCGTCCAGCTCTTGCCTTCTGCGGTAATATTAACCTGCTTTTCTCGAGTGTAATAGCAAATACATGCTCTCGGGGCATGACTGCCGGTATACGGTGTCACGGTCTGCATTAACTCCAAGCCCGGAGCTGTGCCGGTGACTGCTACCGTATCCTCGACAGGGACTCGAGGAAATGAGCCCAATTCAGATCTGTGACTTTTTCTGATTGGCGCAGCGGCGTTAAGCAACCGGGCAACGCAGTGTCCTCTCGTGCCCGATCCTCTCTCTTATCGTTCTGCACCGCGCCTTGTAGGGAGACTTGGGCAAAAAGAGAGTAGTTTGTGCAACCAATGGAAAATGGGGAATGCTGTTTCTTTGCCGACTTTGCGACGTCCTGCTACAGCACAGCGCTCTGGGGGTCTAAGGACTAAGGCCGATGTACTGTCCATGCAGTACAGGAGAAGGATCATTACAATGGCAACCTTTTCCCGGGCACTTCGCCTCGTTTCCCGCTCTATAGGCCGTCTCAGGGATCTCTGCTAAGTGATCAGAATCATTTATACGTGACAATGTGACATGACACCGGGTAGACTTCAGCGATAATCCCCGCACTGGAGACGGGATGAAGTGGAACCGGCCCAGGTAGGCAACAGCTACGAGATCGTGCGATGACAGAGGTCGTTCAAGTCACTCGCCAGAGAATCAAGCCTTCAGTCAGCCACGAAGTCAAAGCTCTGGTCGATCACCAAGAGTGCTATGATTCATGCACGATGACGGCGACGCCATCCGTCGCATTTGTCACCTCTCTGGCAGCCGATTATTATGCTCCCGGGTCGACGTCATGCCTCGATGGCCACGGCAGGCGATCGTCCTGCGCATCCATGAGACAGGCGTCTACCTGGATTGATCATCAAGAGCCCAATTTCCCACGTTTCAGTAAGCGCCGTCTAGACAAGCATCTGCTCTAGTTTTCTTTGTCTGGAGTCTGCAGTATCATGTATTGATCACTCAAATCCTTTAGGAGGGGTATGTAGGCTCTCTGCCCGTATGATCCGAACTCCCTTTGCATAGCATGGATTTCCTATGCAGTAAGTAGCCAACCAAAAAAGCGAAAAAAGCTAAGGGAGAAAAAAAATCCTAAATTCACCACTTCACCGAATCACCGACCGGCATTGCACCGATCCCAGGGCTACCTACTAGTGTGGTAACGCGACGTGACGATCATGATCTCCATCCACGTTATTAGGCTAGCGCTGTAAGCCCTATCACTGTGATATTTCATTTCTAGCCGTTATCACCGTTAATCAATTGTCCCGGTCAGGATGGCCCCTAATTGCCTTTCGTCCAATAGTTACCCTATGAGGAATATGTAGGTATACCTGCTTGGTAACAAGGGGCAATATTCCCCCCGAATCCCGAGTCACATACACCTTCGTTTCAGGAACCGCGATGCGTACGACTCGACTCAACTCACCTAACTTGTTTGACACCGTGCGAGCCGAAGGAAGCACTGCGCGGCAAAACCTTCGCAATGTTTGGTTTGGAAAAAAAAAATCACTGATATCCCCACCACAGATTCATGCCCAGTGGGGCGATGTTAAACAAGATCGCCGCCATAAGCGCGAGCTCTTATTTTACTAAGCACTTACCGCCAACAATCCCTGTACCAGCGACAACAGACGCCCAAGGACAGTACATACATGTACCGTACATGGCGGCATAACTCTCCTGCAATATACTGTACATATACAGCATGTATGTCCTAAGGTAAGAACTTCATAATAATCCCTCCCCTATGTCCATGTATACATGTATGTACAGTACATCACTCAGGATCATCGCACAGCACAGCACAAGAAGGGACAGGTTCCATATGTGCAGGCCTGAACTTCACCGTGAGGTGATTGATTACTACTGTCTCGATAAGCATCTAGACGACAAGACAGGACCTTTCTTTTTCTCGCCGTGTGACAAATAGATGACTGGGGACCCAGGATAAATAGTAGTAGTAGTAGTAGTAGTAGTAGTAGTAGTAGTAGTAGTAGTAGTAGTAGTAGTCACATTCTCATGTACAGTATACCGGCTTTTGCAACGATCAGGAGGGGGAATACTGATAATTGAGCCAGGTTACACCTATATTAGATAGGTTAGGTAGTTGCCTATGTAACGACAAACTCCCATATTCCTTGTCTGAAACTTGGTTAACTTTTTTTTTCTTTCCCGGCTTTATGGAAGTCCACTCGCTATATAGACATGGCCAAGTGATTTGACTCGATCATACCTAGCGATAGAAGGTTGCTGGTACTGTCTATGGGTCCACGAGTAGCGGTTCTACCTTTAAACCTTGTAATCTCATTAAACTTGCCTTTTTGGGTATATATGATGAGACAGAAAGACTGCTATATGCTTAGCAGATACCCAGCTGGGTTACACGTCGCACAGAAAAGAAATCACATTTCGGCCCTTTTGTATGTATTAGTCCGCTGTATATTGTGGACGAAATACATGTACATACACAAGGGCCAGAAGTCATTCTTTCTAAAACAGACTTGGGGTTGCTGCAGAGAACCCTGGTTGGAAAGAACTTAAACATTCTGAACTTGGGGATTGCGTAAATAGTCCATTCTTAAATTGAGGTATTGCAATGGTTGGAATAGATTAGTTTTCGGACGACACACTGAGGATATATGTATTATCACACTATTTGTAAATGGGGATATTGTCAGAAAAGGAAAAAAAGACGTGGAAACTGTATTCAAATAAAACTGTGTAAGAATCCAAATGTACTTGTCTCCTTGAACGGCTTTGTTAGTCCAGGAAGTCCGCAAAAAAGAAGATCTTAAGCATACTCGTTTGAGAAGAATCCATAATTGTTTACCTCTGGTAGTGTCTGTGTATATATCACCTTCTCATCTGTACCCACTTTCACATAATAGGGACAATTACCCTTTGTACAACACATCATATAATCAATTCTTGGTCTAGAATATCTTACCTATACAGTTATTTTTCATCTGCAAGATTGAATTATGTATCTGAAATGGGTGCGAATTTCATGAAGATTCAGCAAGCTGTGTGAGTTAAAACTGAGCTGTGCAAAACCACTTTATACAATCAAGAATTTTGATGGTATCAGGAACAGAAGAAGATGGAAGGAAAGAGGAGAATTAATGTACAAGACACATGAACAATAAAGGGGCCTACCTGTTTATATTCTGCCATTTTCATGCAGATGCGCTGAATAGCAGCGGTAAATGATGTAGATATCTATCATCCAGTGTGTTGTCTTGCTCCATCCCCTCACAATGGAGACATCCCAGAATGCTCGTGAACTGATATCGACAATGAATATGTCGGCCCCATTCAAAGAGAATTCGAGTCCTTGCAGTTTCAGGGCTACTATCTGTAAATTTTGTCAGCCCGAATTGTCTATCGTGACATTTTCATATCACATTTCGTGCCGGTTGTTCAATATCACTTCATTCATATAATCTGTACAGTTCCATTGTAAGGGAAGGGGGCCGGGTGAAGGCTTCAAGTAGAGGAAACGGCAAATGTAAATAGAAAGAAGGTGGACAGTAGTCAGTAAAGAATACACGCTGGGATCCCTGATGATAATCATGTCCGGCGCAAAATAAAGGTAACAGGCACAAAATCCCAGAATGGCCAGAGATCTGCGCAGCAAGCACACAGACGTAACCCCCTAATCACAGAACCATGCCAATAGAGAAGAGATCCAATAATGCCACCACATTTGTTATTCTCGACATATCTTCATTGTTGTAGTGTTGGTTTAGAATCGTGCTATTTTGGAGTTAAAGAGCATGTTCAGATATCTCATACTAGGCGGTTAGGTATCAAGATTCTCGCAACCGTGTCAACAGCGCCAAAGTATGTACCTAATACTTCTTGCATTGTGTACATCGAGCTAATAACAAAGGTACATGTACAATGACGTTCTAGACAAGAACGTGAGGAAAACAAAAGTACTGTTTCATAATGACCGACCACCAATTGTCGGCGAGAAATGGAAGCATCTTATGACTGGCCCTCGGCGCGGTTCAATCGGAAACGACCCTTGAAATAATCAATGGCAGATGCAGGTCTTCTTTCTTGATCCCCTTGTCAATGCAGAATAAAATCCCTTCTAGTTCATCCATGCCTGCAGGAATGACCTAAGGATCCATGCAGTTGTTAATGTTAGCAAATATAACTATTTCGGGAAACAAATTAATTCAGGCCCAACTCTGGTTAAGATGATTAATTGCTATTAATTAATTATTCACCACACCAGGACCAAAGCAAGTTCTCCGGCGAAGCCGAGGCCCTGGATTTAACCGTAATTTAAAACGTGCATTTGGCCCCCTCCGCCCTGGGTGCTTTTTCTGCAGGAGCCAGCCGCATTGGCGGGGGCTGGGTTTTTTTTCTCTCACCTCGGAAAAGACGCAATAATATTAATGCAATCTTCTCTAGAGTGCTCCCAGCCGTAGGGCGCAGCCCTCCATCATGCACGATTAGATCGTTCTGTCCGCCTTGTGTTCTGCCTTGGTTATTTTCTAAGTCAGACTGACACATGCCGATATATTTCAAATGAAACGAGCCTTGCGTGGGGCTATACTTGTGCGTAGTGGTCATCTTCTTTATCATGAGTCAAGATCAATCATAATCAACCCGGGATGGCAGCGAAGTCTTGCTACCTGCTACCTTCGAGGCTGGGGATTGTGTGGATACGTGGTAATTATTATTTGTCACTTGTGCTCCGCACATATTACTACACATATTGCAGGTACAGGTACTTGTTAGGCAGCACATATTAATATTAATAAAACTTTTAGGAGAACCTGCTTTTGTTCCTGTGCGCATGCAATATTAATTCCCTATTAGGGTCAAATACCAGGTCTTCTTACCGTCTTGCGTATCAAGCGCAGACTTTCGGTGGCCAAGTAATGCGACACCCCCTGTGCTTGGTTATCCCGGGAAATAAGGACCAAGGACTTCATATTACCTGGCCTGTAGATAGTTGTACAGTGCTTTGCGCGAAAACACTGTCCTTTTCACACATGTGACATGTAGCATTTAATACTGATCAGCCGCATATGAAGACACGTACTTATAGGTAGGCCTTTGCAGATTGTACTACCTCACTCTGTATATGTATTAGTTGGGAATAAAATCAGGTAATTCTGGGTAGGGATTTAAAATTCGCGCAGTAGATGATTGAGGAATTTATTCTGTGTCCTGTCTCCGGACTTTGTAACTCAGAGGGAAAAAAAGGGCAAAAGAAGAGATTAGAATTAATATATACGACGTTTAAATATCATAATACGCAGGGAGTTACCGAGGTTTTACTTCCCGCTGTACTGTACAACCAATCCTATGTGCCTAATGCATCTAAATTAGCATGTGTTCAAAGGTTTCCTTGAGTCTGCTTAACGAGAATCAAAAAGCAATATCAATTTAACAACCTGCAGAAGATCATCATCATTATTATTATTACTGCACCGCGTATACTATGCACCCACGTGCCTTCCTCGAACCTTTGTGCGACTTGCCACTGTTCGGGCCCTCTCTTCGTCACCTGGAGATCGTGGTGGCAATCCTGTTCTTGGTGGATCCTCCTCCCTCCTCAAGACCTTGGGAGCCGTCTTGTCGGGCACTCGCGCGTCCAGACACTTGCCCACCTGGACACAGCATCCCACCTTACAAAAAGGGCAGAGAGGTAGCAGGTCTCCATTCGAACCGGCCATTACTATTGGATTCACATGACCGGAGCTCTATGCGTGTCCAACTCACGATGCTTTGATAGTGGGTGGGTCGCCATCTCTTCTGTGGAGAAAGTCCAGATGCCTACTTACCAAGATCTGGGCATCTGCAGAAAATGCGGGTTCTGTAAGATTTTTTTTTTCTCTGTGTATCAAGAACCATGAAGAACGTTTCAAGACAGTACCGCAGTTTTCGGCTCCAGATTGTGGCAGTATGCTACTGTTGATTTTTCTCCGTGGGCTGCACTGATTTCGAGTGAGAGATGAAGCTTTAGGTAGTATGGGCAGCTAAATAAATGAGGGGTATCGCGAGATAGCAGAAGGGGAACACTGCCAGACGACAAATAAGGTATTTCTTAGTAATATTTTGATTGTTCTGAATTAGCTCCTTTTTGTCCCGCTGTCGGGTATGGTCAGGTGATGTATCGAAAGCCATGTACAGTAAATGCGGTCGCCCGGTGCTTCACACAACTGGGCACAAACAAGCTGTGACGACCGCCAATTATTGTTCATAGATCAACCGGAAAACTTCCATTCCGTAGTGGGGCATCCTTTTCAAATGATTTTAATTTTCAGCCCTAAATATCCTCAGGAGACGGATTGCCACACTGAGCGAAAAGGGATGGTGCTGGAGAGGGGAATACGTACTGTCCGTACCTTAGGTAATAAGAATGTTTAACGTCGCATCAATCGGTGCACTGCTGAGTTACTCCGGACATGACAAAATTTCCGGTTATCAGTGAGTGGTATCCACAGGCGAGGGGGAGTCTTGTACGGCGGAGAGTAAGCTTTTCCGGAATTCTGCCGTTTGCGAGATATGATTCGCGGTCGTTGATTTTTTAGTGTGATAATAGCAAGGTTTGTCGGGCCGGTGCGGAGATGAAGATATTGCTGACCGCACCAAGTAGTAGTAAGCGAAGCGGAGACGGCCCGGTATCACCGACTGCCTTCTTCCGGAGTAGTAGAGGGATAGGTCCGTAGTGCAGACGGTGTACATCGCCAACCATTTCTGCTGCGTAGGATTGAATCTGAAGATAACACTATTACCATTGATAGACCTCGAGAGAGCGATTGTGAATCCTCTAGACTAGTATCAAGCATCTAAACGCAGAAGCTGAGGCCAGCAATGGATGATTTTCACGGTCGGCTACAAACTGGACAGCACAGTCCTTACGAGGCAATAGGTAAATTAGGGCTACGACGGTAGCTAGGTCTATCCGGAGTTCTCGCAAGGTCGACTACCATATGACGCCATATCGCTTCCCGTGCACGGGGTTCGTGCAGGAAGCTTGGACACAGAGCAAAAATGTCGGTCACCGGTCGCCCAAGGGTTGCCGTCGAGTGACGCTGATGATCAGTGGAACCGGGAATTGCGAGGCAAGAAACTGGCAGTATTGCTAATTATGGGCAATTTTCTCGAGTAGCAAGTGCTCGGAGCAGGAAGGAGATTGGTTGCATCGAGTTAATTATGTGCCATGTGGCTGTTATATTAATAGCAAAAAGCGCCCGATGCAGCCAGAATTAGCGGGCGTTAACTCTGCATAAGCTCCAGGACGGGCATCTTCCAACCAAAAAGGGGGAATTAACCAACATCTGTTGTGGGCGGTTAAGTGTTGCTAATTAAGGGACATTCAGGATGCCCTGGGTAGGGGGGCCGTGCTAAGGGGGACGCTATCTCCATCTTATCACGCCCGATCTTGTCTGGCTCCGGACGGTTCCCCTCCCCCGCTACTGCACGGACGCGATCGGGCGAGGCTGATCCTTGCCGGGCCCGCCCAGATCAGCATCCGCACGGTTGGCTGCGAGCTTCCCGCGCTGCACGACAGCGACCGGCGAGTGGTCCGCGACGGCGCACGGCCCGCCAATGGGCTCGGGCCAGTCGAAGCTTGGCATGCACCCGCGCCCATGCGGTCCGCCCGCTCAACCTCTCGCGTGCCCTCGCTCGCTCTTTCCCCCCTGCTCGTTTCATGCCTGCCCGACCAACGACGTGCCTCCAGGCCGAAATTCCGATATTTCTCTTTTCCAGCCGGGATCTGATTGGTGCTCCTCCGGCAGAACTGACTCGTTACAGTGCGCTCTGGCTTTTTTTTTTCGAGGGAAGAAGTCAATTCGCGATGGCTGGACCCGGTGTACCTGTGAACACCCCCGTCTGGACCGCGCATGGGGCCGAAGAATCTCTATGTACTGTACTCCCAGGGTATAGTTCCTTCACCAAAATCGATAGTCCTCTGTGGAGTGGATTCCGGCCGTGGGACATCGCTGGCCAGACTGGCCTCCCCTTCTCAGAGCGACTACTCTCAGGGGCAATTCCCTCACCTCGTATGGGCGATTTTGAATTGCTTCCACCACGGGAATTGATATGCCTCCAGGAATAGGATTTTAGTCTGTCTACATCTGTGCATCACAGGACTGGAACATCCGTATCTGTTGCTTCTGCGCAGAGGATGTGGGACGGTGGTTCGACGCGAGCGGACACGAAGGCGACTAGATCTTAGTGCCTGGGGATCCTCGTTGACCTGCTTAATGGCCGACCGGGATTGCTGCCACTGCAACCTATCACCTGGCAGACCGGCATGTCGATTGCCTGCAGCCTTCCGCCTCGCGTCCTGTTCGCCCCTCGCCTGCGGACCCCTGGCATGGTGACCGCCCCCCAAAATTAGGCTACTCTCGCTCACATGAGGCGGCCTTTGCATGTTCTCCCGAGCTCCACTGCTGCTCATCGACCGCCGTGGGCAAAAAATAGCAACATGCAGCATCCTCGTTCATAACTACCCCGAGTCTTAAAGTCACCGCGCCCAATACAATGGGAGTCCAACGCCTCGTCTCTGATATCACTGTCCCCTCAACCTTTCTTTGTCATCGCCCTCACTCTCCCTTGATAGACCGCAAAGTCTGCTGGTTCAGCTTTGCAATTGTCGCGCTGTGTATACAATACAAAAAGCAGTCGGGCTCGCGACTGCGCTGTCGTCCCTCGTTCCTGCGTTGGCCGCGCACTTCACCTGGCGGATAGAGCGTGCTTTGCTTTACGCTTGCTGTCAGGGCACAGGTTGTCACGATGCCCAGCACCAAGAAGAAGCCCGCCTCGACGCAATCGAACAAGGCTGTCGACTCGAACAACGCCGCAAAGTCGAGTAAAGCCGAGTCAAGCAAAGCTCCCGAGTCGAACAAGTCCTCCACCAATGGCGCCGGACCTTCAGGGACTCCTCAGCGAACAACTAAGCCGCATAAGCGATCGCGTTCAGGTAAACCTTGTTCGGCCAGTGTCCACCCTTGGTGGAATGCGGATACTGATGAGCGCAGGTTGCTTTACATGCCGCCTCCGAAGGAAAAAGTGCGACGAGGGTCACCCTTCCTGCAGAGCATGCAACAACCTCTGCGTCAAATGCGAGTACAAACGACCTATGTGGTGGAGCAATTCAGAGCAGAGAAGGATCCAGAAGGAAAGGGTAAAGAACAAGATCAAACAGACCAAAATGAACGAAAGGCGCAGGATGCATGCTGGTATGATAACCCCTCCCCCGGCTACTCGTACCCTGATCCAACGTGGTATGCCTCCCAGATTCTACGGACCGTGCCCGCGCTGTCTCCATCGGCTCTCCGCTTTCCACGGATTATGACTTCAACCGCCCCATATTCCCCGACGCTTACGATCCGTTTGCGTCCCACCTGCCCACCCCAGCTCTGGGGCAGGGTCCATATCCTCCCTTCGCGCCGTACGAAGTCGATGTTAAGACTGAGCGCCAGACGTTCGTCAATGACGTCCCTACGCGACATGACTCTACCGTTTCGACCTTCAGTACTTTCGTACCTCCCCCTTTACATGCTACTCTCCCCACATTTCCTGGCGACGATTGGTTTCACGAAGATTATTTGGCCCAGCCTCATCCATACGGCGGAATAGACCCTGCCCTTTTTGAATATGGCAACGGCCAAGCCCCCTCACTGATGCAGGCACTTTCTCATCTCGACGATCGCGACCGACCACTCCTGACTCACTTTGTCGACAAAGTGCTGCGCCTGATCTTTCCTATTCCTGACGTCTACCAGCGGGGTCCCACACGCGCACGAGCGATACTGCATTCTCTGGAGACAAATAAATGTTTCCTCCACTGCTGTCTCAGCGTCGCTGCGATTCATCTCAAGACAACAGAAGGACTGAGCGGTGACGTCGTCGACCACGATATCGTACGACATCGATATGAGGCGGTTTCCCAGCTCTGCCAGGCACTGAGCCAGGACAAAGACCACGACAAGATCCTCGAGGCCACACTTGCCATGATCTTTTTTCACTGCTCGGTTGGCCCTCCCGATGACTACCTGCCCGATATTCCGTGGAGCGAGCATTTCCAGGCTGCGTCGAACCTGGTAGACAAGCTCGATCTGCCGACAGCGATGATGGAGTGCGACGGTCTCTACATGGAGCCGCCGTTCAACATGACGTTAACTGCTTGGATTGACATTCTGGGTTCTACGATGCTCGGGAAGACACCTCACTTCGCCCATCTATATCGCAATAAGCATTTGAGCGGCTCGTCGTCTGGTCTCAAAGAGCTAATGGGATGCGATGATCATGTCATGTATCTGATCTCGGAAATAGCCTGTTTGGATGCCCTGAAAGCGGAAGGACGCATTGACGACATGGCCGTCTGCTCCCATGTCTCCCTTTTGGGAACACAACTGGATCTTACTGAGCCGGCCGATCAAACTTTGGAGAACCCTTACTCGGACGAGGACGGCACAATCCGGCCCGAACAGCTCACGAAGGCCATGACTGCCATATTCCGTCTCGCAGCGCGGATATATCTATGCAGCTTGGTTCCTGGATTTGACCGAAACCAACAGAGCACGATCAATCTTGTTGCGGCCGTCGCCTATACTCTCGACTACATCCCGGAGGGTCCCAATGGCTTCGATCGGTCGCTCGTCTGGCCTCTGCTCATCGCGGGTGCGTTTTCCGTACCCACAAGTCCATTCCGCCGTGTTCTGGCTGAGCGAGTTGCCGCTCTCGGTGAGCACGCTGATTTCGGCAGTTTTGGTCGCATGTATCGCTTGCTACAGGAGGTTTGGCGGCTTACAGACGACCCTGTTGATTTTTCTTTGGCGAAGGCTGCGAAGGCTCCGTCGCCGTCAACCAGCCCCGGCGTGAAGCTAGAGAATGCCGGCTCTCCCATCACTATTGGGACCCCCGGTGTACGGGAGATTAAAAAGCAGCAGGTTCATTGGCGCGATGTGATGCGACGAAACGGATGGAATTACCTTCTCATATGAACGTCTACAACGTGTTCAGATGCTTTCTCTGTTGAACAGCACCCGGCTGGACCGTGGTTTGACTGCACTTGCTCTCTGCTGGGCTCTGAGAGGTGTACACGTCGTGTCAGACAGTTCATCAGCACCGTGGCTCTTATCGCTAGACGCGTGAGACGCCCATCTCCATCCTCCAGTGGACTTCCTGTGGGAGCACTTCTGGGAATTCGCGAATATTCTCTTCTGAGATGGCGCGACCTACTATATACCCTGGTATATGTTTATACCCCGTGATTCACATTGCATAGAAACTGCAATCATCGCGATTCACGTTTCATGGAGATAACGCGGGACGAGGTGATTATTTGAGTAGCTGTTTCTCTTGGGACGAGGAGATGTTTCAGACAGCTGAGCTCAACATATTCTTTTTGGAGACTATACCAACATATACATACCGAAAAGGCCATGCATAGCATAGCATATGTGTCATGAAGTGTCGTGTTTTGGAGTTCAGGGGACTGACGAGGTCAATACTGTGCCGGAGTTCATGGAAAAGGAGTTGTTATGAGAACTGGAAGTTTTGTACGCTCTATACCACCTTGTTCGCTGTCCAGTTACCTCGAGGTTCCTTTTTTTACCTCTAAACAGTGTGTCTCCTTCCATCTTAGATTCACTGCTGTATATACCATATTTTATACGCACTATCGATTGCATGTGATTGGCGCCAGGAGGGAAGACTCGGGAATCGATCGAACGTCTTGCTTGTTCTTTTCTTTTTGTTCCCCTTTATCGATGATGGCCATATTCCTTTCCACTTCGACAGGCATTTGATATAATATCCTGAGCACATGCAGCATGAAACAAAAAAAAGTCATGGTTGACAGTTTTATATCCATCAATTCTGTTTCTATTCCTTCCTCTTAGCTGTGAATTATATGAATTGTATATGCATTCGGAAGGGGAAAGAGGAAGATAGATAGTAGGGAGGAGCTTTTTCAAATGGATCTCGCACCCCTTTAACCATTCACCTTTTACTTATTTTTTTTCTCTCCTTCTCTCCCACGTTCTATCTAAGAAATATCTACATTTACAATGATCCGTTGTCGTCTTCTCTTCTTGCATTCTCTCTCACGCACGAACACCGATACAAGCACAAAAAATACCCCTTACTTACCTCGACAACGACCATTGATCGATTTCTTTCAGGGAGTGGATCGGCTTGGACGTGTATGAGTTGAAACTGGACTAAACTCGTCGATGTATATAGATACTATGATATGCGCATATTTGTCACTGCAAGATGATGAACGATGATAGTGAATGCGGGCAATTCGCACTTCTTTCTTCTTCTCTTTATCCTTTCAAATTTTGATGAGCATACCATACCTTGGTTTCTTTCTCGTCGCAAGCAAAGCAAATAAATGGGAAGGAACCTCTATTGATCCTGATAGGAAAAAAACTAAGTACATAAGTACATATGAATAGACAGGTAATTAGGTAAGTGAGTAGATTAAGTATTCTTTTATTTTATCTAATAGTTCTGGATCCCACCCTACCTCCAGAGTACCTCTCTGCTTTGGTCATTAGTTGTCAGTTAATGGATCAGTTGACTCAGGTCATTTCCAAGTTCAGAGTCTATTGGGATGGTGCATTTCTTATTTCTTTTTGGAATCATTTATAAAAGCTTCTGTGTCCTCGGCTCTCTCTCTCTCTCTCTCAATTTTGATCTCACTCTGGTCTGGTCTGGTCTGGTGAGGAATTACATCAATAGAGATAGGATAAACAGAGTGAATTCAGGGATAAACAGTTTGATTCTATGACTATCCAGTCAACTACTCACCTATGACAAGGTAATGGCATGATGAGGATGATGAAGATACAGGCACACCTCCAGGGAAGTCTGAAGACTGCAGCAGGGCGGTCTGTACTTTTATACTGGAAGAAGCCCTTCTGTGACCTGCTGCCTTGTCAGTATTTATATATATATATATATATACATTTCTCTTTGACAGAGCCATCCATTCATGTAATGTTGTCTTATTCAGGCTGGGATTCGAGGCAGACGAGATGAGATCCTGTGCCATGCCGGACCTACGCAGGAATGAGGTAGGTAGATGAGTAAGTAGTAGTCTAAGACCACCAAATTCAAATCCATACAGCAAGGGTGCATGTATCACCACATGGTGCATTATGTAGGTAGCGTATGCCACTGTCCATGACATTTACATGTACAATGCTGCTGCCTTGCCTTGTCGTTGTCTTTGTCTGCCATCTGATCTGTGCGGCGCGACTCAACCCGGACAAGAATGAGGATGCCCTAGGGTGGGCGATGCGATGTGATGATGTCAATTCAAGAAGACAGTGAAACTGCCGTAACTCGCGAAGTCCTTCCCTCGTTGTAGGAGGCGAGAGCTGGAAGATAAGATACGATAGGATAGGAGAGAGAGAGTGTGTGTGATAAGACCGGAAGTTTTGACTGAAAGACTGGCTCCTATCTGATCTATCCTAGGGCAAGAGATAAAGAACTCGGTCGGGCTCGGAGAGTTCCCTTCCTACTCTCTCTATCATACAAGAAGTGTAGGGGAAAAAAAAGAAATGAAATGAAATGAAATGAATGAATAAGAGGACTGCTGGGCCTGGGCCTGGCGTATATACCCAGCGAAATGAAATTCCTCCCTCCCTCCAAATACACACACACACACACACACTCTCTCTCTCTGAAGGGACGAATGAAGACTCCCCAATGGAAGGAAGGGGTAGATTCGTCTAAGTCTAATAAAGGAGGGCATTCGCCAAGGACCCGTCTGTCTCCCCGAGGGGACCGGGACCGAAAACTGTCCCGACGAAATGCCTCAGTACAACAAGGGGGGGAGGGGGTGGGGGGGGGGTTAGCCTGAGTGCGCTCTGATCTGATCCTGCCTCTCTCTCTCTCTGTCTCTCTCTGTTAACTTTGATATATCTTATAGTCCCGAGCTATCTATCTATCTAGGTTTTAGGTGTTAGGTACTAGATACGTTTTATATTCTCAATATGAGAAGTGAGAAGAAGAAGACAATGAAGAAATGCAAATACAGCTACCTACCTACCCAGTAGGACAGGATATACACCCACGCAAAGAAATGATCTTTTGCTTTTGCACATTTTCCTTCCATATGGCGATGACATGGCAGTTGGTTCCTCGAGATCAAGATATACAAGCATAGTGATTCTTTTTCTTTTCTTGTTTTAGTCCTGATTAGGAACAGAGAGAGAGAGAGAGGGACATTATAAAAAAAACATCATACAGGAATCTTTTTTTTTTCCTTTTCCTTTCCTGCTCTGCTCTTCCTGCTGTGAGCTTCCCCCCCTTTTTTTCCTTTTTGGTTTTTTATTTGCCTGCATTTCATCCAGTATCATATCATATCACGTCACATCCATCAAGCAGGCAAGCAAGCGAGCAAACAAGGTACCTGTTTTGATTTCATACAGTATGATATTCAGGAATTATTCGAATAGAACAACATTTCTCCCACCACAACCACCACCACCACCACCGTCGACAAAATACCCTTCATTTTTTTACCTCTTTTTATACCCCAGATAGAAATTCCTTCTCTCTTCATCGAAACCCAAATCCAGACACAAGACACTACGTAACCCTCCCACAAACCTACCATCCTACCTACCTACTAAGTAAACCAGGTAGATAGGTAGGTACAGTGTGTACAGTACAGTACATACAACGGAATGGATACCGGCTATATTTCTTTCTTTTTACTGCTTCTTCTTCGACGCACTCGCCTGCCTCGTGACCCTCCCCGGCGCCGCGGCCGTCGCGCCGCCGCCGCTCTCGCGCTCCTTCTCCTTTTCCCGCTCGCTCGCCGATTTCCGGCCCTGGGTCAGACTCTCGTACTCCTGCGCGTCCTTGCGCTCCGCGTACCACTGGCCGGCCTGCAGCACCAGCACGCCGACCAGCACGAGGGCCAGGATCGTGTTGCTGGCCGCGAGGACCTTGAGGCTGTCCTCGCGGCCGAGGATCTGTTCGCCGTTTTCGCCTTCGACGGTCTGCTGCGCCGCAGCGCCGTGGACGGCGGCAGGGGCTGCGGGGCCCGCGGCCAACTCGGCACCGTACTTCCCGCCGCTGACGAGGCGGAGCCCTTTGACGATGTTGGCGATGTAGACGGTGATGCCGCACATGTACAGGACGAGGGACGCGCCGTCGAAGAGCATGTTGGACTCAGAGGGGCGGTACAGCTTCGCGATCAGGCCGGCCAGGCCGAGGAAGATGACGATGTGGAGGATGCGCGGGATCAGGGGCGGGGAGGCGTGGAGGAAGCGCAGGTGGGATTCGAGCAGGTCGTAGTGCGAGGGCGGGGTGGGCTGGGTGGACCAGAGGAGGGGGTAGTCGTAGGGGAAGAGGGAGAAGATGATGCCGAGGAAGAAGCAGGTTGCTGTTCGTAGTTCCCTGTGTTAGTCTTCTCCTTGTGGTTCGTGAAGTGGTGGGATAGGTATGGACAGGTAGAGGCGACATACGACAGACGATCAAAAAGGTCGCGAACGACCCGCTGCGGAGCGCCATGGTGGATGCGCTCGACTCTCTGCACCGTGTAGCAACAGCTCAGCTATCCAGGTACGCAGTGGTCTATTCTCTTCGTCGATCTCCAGGCTCGGCCGGAGGTTGCGCGCGCGCTCGCGGTCGGTGACAATTTCGTGTGGTGCGGTGCGGCGCGGTGAGGTCAATCCAATCCAATCGACTCCCGCTTTCGAAGCGCCAGTCGACGAAGCGAAAACAGCAAGCAGACGGTCCTGCTCTCCACCTGTCTGTTCAGGTTGAGGGTTGACTGGATGGTGCGCTCGTGCTGGTGTTCGTAGTTCGAGGTATCGAGCGACCGACCGACCGACCGGTACCCACGCGCAGCGAATGCGCGACGTTCCGTTTGGAACCTTCGTGCTGCGACGGCGGGCGGAGGCTGCGGAGGAGGCGGCGGTGTTCCTGCAAAAGTGAGGAAAGATGGCCACGGACGGATGCCAGAAAGGCCGGTAGCGTGAGGAGAGATGTCAAAGAGAGAGCGCACAGGACAAAAACGAAAAAGAGAAAGACATCCGACGAAAAGGCCAGTTGTGCAGACAACCTAGGGACCGCGCATAACTGACTCCGGTACCTAGGTTTAGTTGTTGGGAAGGCGATCACTGATAACCGATGATCTTGGCGGGACGTGTGTCTGGGAGGGAGGCTCCCATGTGCGGGATGCGCGCGACCAGACACTGGCATTGTGTGCATACACAATTGTGACATTTATTATATCGACAACGGCCTTATCCGATGAACGAGTTAAACCATCAACTCCTGCTTCACGGCACCTGGGATTGCGGCCAGCTGGCCTGTTCAGAGATAAGGCGGGCCAGGAACCCACCCCCGCCCCAACGTGCCTTGGCGCGTGTTGACACTCCACCGTGTGTCGACCGCTGGCATACATATACTGCTTTTTGATGGAGACAAGGACAGTCGTTCTCCGCGCACGTCTATATACATGACACAGACAGTACAGTACGAGCAAGCTGTTCGTCTGCGTGGACTGACAAGACACTAAGATATATTGGCCCGCCCCGTAGAGTATACATACAGATACAGAGAGATGATATATTAACACAAGATCGCGAGAACCCTACGAGAAGCTCTCTAGCAACGACGGATGAAATCAAAAAATGAAAATTCATGACGAACCATGCAAATCGTGTCAGCCCGGCCCCTTTGCACCTCAGGCATGCTACTAACACAACACAGAGACAACCAAACCAGCACATCCCAGAACAAAACACAGGTATCTAACGCCGAAAAATTCAGGGCATCTCGCCTGCTTTTCTGTGTTGAACGCCTGCTGTCCAGCCAACCCGCATGTGATGATCCCAACAAGTGGACAAGCTATGTGGTATCTCCCAATACATACATGCAACAATCCACCCACAAATGCAGTAGCATAGTAGTGATAAGGATCATATGAGAAAAAAAATAAAACACTCGTGACAAATGCACACACATCTCTACCCAGTTTTCCGCATGCCTATCGCTGGTATCGCGGCAACGACTCGCCCGGACTCGCGCCGGCATCCATGATCGGGTCCTCCTCGTCGAGGACCGGGGCGGTGGGCGCTGCGTCCGCCGCGCGGCCTGCCTCGCCGTCGGCGGGCTCCGGCTCCGGCGCGCTGGCCTCCATCATCAGCCGCCGCCGCTCCAGCTCCTGCTTGTCGTCCGTTGGCGCATGCGCACCGTCCGGCGCGGGAGGGGGTGCGCTCGGCCCAGGGACGATCGTGTCGACAGACAGGGCGGACGACACCGGTGCCGGCGCGGCCAACGAGGCGTGGTAGTCGTACAGCTGGTCTTCGTCCGGCAGATGCGGAGCGGTGGGAGTCGTGTCTGCCGCCGTCGACGGTCCGGCCTCGTCGTCGGGCGGCCGGCTCGGCAGCAGCATCTCCTCCGCCCGCCGCAACCTGGTCTTTTCGTCAACCGGCTCCTCCGGCGGCGGCGGTTGTACCATTCCACCGAGAGACTGGAAGTGTTGCCCCCTTCCCTCGGGGTACTCGGGCCAGTAGCCTTCGTCGTATGCTGGATAGTCACCGTGTGCATAGTCGTTATGTGCATAGTCACCATATCCGTAGTCGCCATGTCCGTAATATTCTTGGTCCATGTACTGCTCCTGCGACGGGTCGACATGCTGTTCTCCCTGCCAATCCCCGCCGTCTGCCTGCACCGTCTGAGCGGCCGTTGGATACCGTGTCGCGGGGGCCATGCCCTCCGTCGCCTGGCGTCGACCCCTGCCCGAGTCCCGCGTCCCCACGACAACCTCAAACTCGACGGCGATGACCCCCTTCTCGCGCCGGATCTGGTCGGTATCGAGGATGTGGCCAGCCCAGCTTGACGTGATTGCGTGCCCGTTCTTGTCGGGCGGGCTGAGGACCTGGCCGCTGGGCGTGAAGTTGCTCCCCCCGGTGACCATGTTCAGGCGCGGCAGGAAACGGTCCGACGCGGCCAGCTTCCCGCGCAGATCGACGACGACCTCCACGTAGTACCGGAAGCTGATCATCGCACCGGGCACGCGTGCGATCGTGGGGAACGCATCCTCTGGGATCCGGACCGAGGTCTTGACCACCGCGCTCATGGTCGTGGGATCGACGATCAACGGGGCAAACGTCTGCGAGAGATCCTTGCGGAACACGCTGCTGGTCCGGATCGTGCCGATGGACAGGCCGCCCAGCCCCGTGCGGGACTTGGGGTAGCAGTCCTCGTAGACCGGCTTCTTCCCTTTCTCGGGAGGGCCGATCGGGATGGCGGGATGCATGTCGATCCGTCCCTGCCGGTACAGAGTGACGATGATGCCGTGCGGACTCCGCACCTTCTTGCTGTGATTGATGGTGATCTTGAGCGGCAGCGTGTCACCCGGCAGGCCCCCGGCGCAGAGGAGCTCCGTTGTGGCAGTGATGGTCCTGTGGTCTGACGAGGAGGTGGTGCTGCTGCGCGCTTCGCTGTTCCTCAGACTGGCAGCATTCGTCGAGCTCGGATCACTGACGATCTGGAAACTCTGGCTGCTGTTGCTGAGGCGGCTCGAAGAGCTGACGTCGCTGGGCGCGGGACTCAAGGGAGGTCTGTGGTCGCCTGCCACCGTCCCGTTCAAGGACGGATCATGAGGCGGGGGATCTTGCACCTGGTCCCCGGACTGGTTTTTGCACTTGGACCGCGCTTTGGACCGTTTCGAGACCGGTTCCAGTGTGACCACGCGGGGCTTCGGTGCAGGAAACGGTGCAATATCGATATTTTCGACCAGGTTTATTCGTTTATGACAGGACATGGTCGGGGAGATGGTTGTTGGCCTGGTCAGGGTGGCCGTAAGCATGTATGAGATGGTTCCTCGTTCAAACTGCGCACATCAGCAATCCAAGTCGACATCCAGAGGGCAAGAGTAGAAGAGACACATACACTGATGCTGCTGGGAAGGCCGTAGGGCGGAAACTCCATCTCAAATTGGAACTTGTATATGCCCTCCTTGAGACGGCCGTCTCCGCAGAGAACCGTCTCGTCTTCAAACAGCGTCGCAAAGCCATTTCCCAGATACTCTCCGCCTCTTCTCCCCCGCCCGGGACCAAGGAACCCCAGATCCTGCGGTATTTCACCCGGCGAAACGGTGTTCTTGAACACCTTGACAAAACCATGTAGGCAGAGCACCAGGTGCGTGATCCGGACGGGCTTGACGACCGTCAGGACCACCGTCCCCTTGATCACGTCGCCAGGGAAGTACGTCTTCCACGGGTCATCCGGCTGGATGTAGAAGTCGGAGATGTTGCGGTTCCTGTTGCCGAAGTGTGTCGTGAACTTGGAGAGTATGGAGCGGTTCCTGGATGGCGGCGAGGCTGGAGGCTGCTGGGCGGAGAGCGAATCGACAGACATGACAAGCTACGTGGCCTCTGGATCCATACAAGACGGTTCGAGTCGCGTGTCGGAAGGTCGTGGGGAGGAGTAGGAGAGGAGGGATACGGGCAGAGAAAGGGGGGGGGGGGGG
>Ga0008109_10000466_pt1 | contig 24094 bp, 16 predicted proteins | sample HigsolmetaGSP18D_FD_59306 | JGI IMG/M metagenome (GOLD analysis project Ga0008109, IMG submission 59306) | High solid enriched microbial communities from the Joint BioEnergy Institute, USA - SP1-8-D | ecosystem: Engineered > Bioreactor > SSF (Solid state fermentation) > Aerobic > Biomass ...
CTGACAGTATGCCAGCGGTTCTTCTCCACTAGAGCGGAAGATTGCCATCCGTCCAACATCCGAGACTGTTATGTACCCGTACTACGCCAAGTGGATTCGAAGCCACCGTGACCTTCCTCTCAAACTCAACCAGTGGAACTCCGTTGTTCGCTGGGAGTTCAAGCATCCTCAGCCGTTCCTGCGTACCCGGGAATTCCTCTGGCAGGAAGGTCACACTGCACACTTGACGGAAGCTGCCGCAAGGGAAGAGGTCTTGCAGATTCTTGACCTTTATGCTAAGGTCTACGAGGAACTCCTTGCTGTCCCCGTCGTGAAGGGTCAGAAGACGGAGAAGGAAAAGTTCGCTGGTGGTCTCTACACTACTACGGTCGAAGGATATATTCCAGCGACCGGTCGCGGTATCCAGGGTGCTACATCTCACGGCCTGGGCCAGAACTTCAGCAAGATGTTTAACATCACTGTCGAGGACCCATCGTCCAAGGGTGAAGAGAAGAAGCCTCCGCTGTACGTCTGGCAAAACTCTTGGGGTCTCTCCACCCGTACTATCGGTGTCATGGTTATGATCCACAGTGACAACCACGGTCTAGTCCTCCCACCTCGCGTCGCGGAGATCCAGACGGTTATTGTCCCTGTTGGCATTACTGCCAAGACGACAGACGAGGAGAGGCAGAAACTGTACAAAGAAATTGAAGGCCTGGCTGCTTCCATCTCCGCTGCTGGCGTCCGCGTTCACTGTGACTTTAGAGAGGGCTACTCTCCCGGCTACAAGTTCAACGACTGGGAACTCCGAGGTGTGCCTGTGCGCATTGAGTTCGGTCCTGGAGAGTCAGCTGGCGGGTTCGTCACCGTTGCCCGCCGTGATATCCCTGGCAAGGACGGCAAGTCCACCATCCCAATCACTGAACTTGGCACTGCCATTCCAGCCCTTCTCGACACCATCCACAACGATATGTTCAGGCGTGCAGACGAAGAATACCGCGCTCACCGGAAGATTATTACCAACTGGGACGACTTCTGCCCCGCTCTGAACGACAAGAACGTCTGCCTGATCCCACACTGCCTGACTGAGGCATGCGAGGACCAGATCAAGGAAATGAGCGCCCGTAAGGCGGAGGAAGACAGCGACCAGCCCCAGGATGCCCGTGCGCCCAGCATGGGTGCCAAGTCCCTGTGCATCCCCTTCGATCAGCCAGAGGGTATCGTGCCCGGTGTGACCAAGTGTACGAACCCACACTGTAACAGACCTGCGGAGAAGTGGTGCATGTTCGGACGTAAGTCATCTCCTTTTCTTTGTACAGTATTTTCAATGACTAACATCGATCCACATAGGTTCGTACTAAGCGATTCGCATTCAAGTCATACCCGATCGAGTTATGAAATTCATGGAGACGATGGCACTGCGGATGTTTTACGCTTTTCTTTTTCCCTTCCGAATCTCAGGCGAGACATGAATGCGTGGTGTAGGTATAGGTGCAGGGGAAGGGCTCATATTTCATGTTCAGCTGTGTTGGTCAGCTAAATAGCTGCCAGAGACCCATGTCATTTAAAGCAATGAGGATAAGAGGCAGATTAAATGGAGATGACTTCTATGTACACAGTATGTAGTGTATCGATGACTTCGATGTCCGTGTGATGATATTCCAGTGATGGTGATGGTAAGTAGACGTGGCATTGAGCCCCCTCTTGTTATTACGGGGTTCTTATCACAATATGAGAAATGTACCAATTGATTCATGAGATTCCCGTGAATATAACTCTGATCGGAGGATTAATAAGGTGTTAATTGCATTTGTTTTTCAAAGCCTGCGGTAATCAGATAGAAATAGAAACTTTCCATGACGATGAGACGAGCTACTAGTAGTAGAAATCACGCCATAACAAAGAATAAAACTAAAACTAATAGCCTTGGTAGACCTGGCATGTTGCAGAAGATGTATCATAATAGAAACCAGTTCAGACGTCTTGCAAAAATGTTCGTTTGTAGACCTATTTTTCTCTATTGCCGGTAGCCTCCTATCTAATATGCAAGATGTAGTAGTAGACCTCAGGAAGATATTCCGGTATCTGGCAGCCAAATATAGTCCATGTAGATTGTCAATGCAAATTTGTCCATTCAATATTTTGACAGAAGAAATGTATCATATGCAGGACTATGAATCACCCCTTGCAAGATCCGAGAATCCATGACTGCCAATATATGCATACCTATTTAGACAAGTGTCTCGAAGATGTATGTGCAAGGGGAAAAAAGGATATGTCGTTAATGAAAGACAAGACAATTAAAGGTTAGAAACGAGCGCCGATTAAGAGCGTTATGTTCAAGCTCTGGGTGTTAAAGATAGTACACTAGAAAGATAGAAAAGCAAAGGAATGACGTAGAATAATTAAAAAAAGCAATCGACGTGACACGATTGCAAAATAATACACTGCATAAAATTTAAATAAAGCCATCCATTCACCACACCGTCTGCCTCGAATCAAGCTGATCCTTGTTGAGGCTGCCTCCTGGAAGCGGCATTCGCTTCTCGGTGAGTGGAACGGAGGGTTTTCCCGAAACTCTGTCTGCTGTATTGCTCCCTATAGCGTTCTTTTTGGACGCTTTACCTGTCAAATTTCTTAACTCATCGGGATCAAGCGGTAGTTGCGCGTTGAAAATGTATGTGACGTTGTTTTCATCGACGCTTCTTATCTGCACATGGGGCGGGTCGACATGGGGGAGCTCGATAACGCTGTCTTCATCGTTGTCTTGTGCAAAATCAGACCGACTCCCTCTGACAGTTGCTGACGAATGTGCTCGCATTCGACGTACAGAGGGTGGGGGATTCGGCATTGGCATTGTCGATACGTCCTGGGCTTTTGGAATTCTCTTGGGATCAGACTTGGTCCGTCCATGAAGGACTTTTGGACGCACGCCCCGGAATGAGCCTGGTTCCTTAGACTTTTCGCCCCGAACTTGCTGCATCCGTTGGACCGACTCAATCAAATCAGCGGTAGGAGGTTGGCTATATGTATGGCTTCTGCTGCGGCCGGATAGATCAGGACTCCGCCTGAATATTTTGTCATGCCCCTTTGGAGCATTTGTGGGGGGGAGAGCCTTAGATGCACCATCTGAGTTCCTCCTCTTTCGCCCCAGAGAGCCTTTGCGAATGAGTTTTGTTAAGTGATTTTCCTTATCTGAACCCTTACTTGATCCTGGCCTTCCCGGCGCTACTGCGTCGCCACTAAAAGTCTCCTGGGTCGGGGACGGGGTAAAGGGTGGACCCGAGTCAGGAACCGGCAGGCGACGAAAAGCTTCATGAGAGTTGATCTCCCGAACGATAGCGTCCTCCAGAGTCTCAAAGGTGGGTTGTGGACTTGTAGCTTGCGAGGATTCATAGGCTTGCCTGAACATATCCATTATCTCCTCAAAATTGTAGCTTGTAGTAGGCTGTGGGGCTATTGAAGTTGGCGTTGCAACTGGCAGCGGACTGTTTACGATTTCATCAATACTGGGACTCGGTCCTGCCAAGTGCTGGTGTGACGTCGGCGGTTGATTCGCTCGATGCTCTATCTTTGCAGGACGTCTCCCCGAAGCTGCCAACTCCGTATTGATGGATAGATCCCGCATATTTTTCCTTGATATAGGTCGGACGTTTCTCGGGCTTTCGCCAGCTTTTTGACCTTGTGGGATGTCCAACCGTTGGTCTGAGCTGCACGCAGTGACGTTCTGGGAGAGATCGGTCCGTTCCGCCGATAGATTTGGTGCCAAGTTCTGAGAACGCAAACTACTATCAGGTCCTGTTCGCGCAGCGCGAGAAATGGCGGCAGTGGGAAGGGTAGTGGGAGGTCGGGGGAAGCGTTGTAAGTCCTCCTGCGATGTAGTAACTATGATCCTGCAATGCTGCCTTCCATCCCCAAGCAGCTTAGAGTCTCGATTCGGAGTCCGCGAATGATCGCTTTTTCCATCTGCCACGTCCTCCTTGTATATTACAGATGGGGCCCGGGAATGGGAAGTTGTTTGATTGTCCTTTGGTCTGGACATGTTGCGATCAGCAACATCTTCGTTGTATGGAGTTATGGGCAACCATTTCGCGTTGATGTTATAACGATGCGACGAAAATAAGGCTTCCACGACGTCAACGTGGCGAGGAGCAGCGGATGAGCTTGAGGTATCACTGTGAGATTGCGAAGAAGACCATGGACGTGCGCCAAAGCGCTCGTGCAATTGTTCGAACTGTCGCTCAATTCCTTGTAGGTGATGGTCCACGTCTAACGCTCGAGGAGACTTCAAACCCGGCGACATAGGAGGCGGAGAATCCAATGGAGATAATGGACCCGTTGACGAACCATAAGGGTCGTTATCTATGCCCTGCAAGTAATTAAAATCTCTTGATGCAACATCCTTTTGTCCGAGAACTGCAGGTCGGTGTGAACGACCCTTCTCCACACTGAAGAATCTCCTCAAGCCCACCATGATCGACAACCGAATTCAAAGTCCCTGTGGAAGAGAGCGCGGAGGTGTGAGTATCTTTTATTGCGGTTCCTGTCCAACAAAGACTAGCATCATTCTTCAATCAGGGTCGAAGCGAGAGAACAGCCGTCGGAATGCAAGTACACGGAAGAGATGCTCAGCGAGAGGAGACCAGACTCGAATCTGTGCCATAAATAAGAGTATAGATTGCAAATCAGACAAAAGAAAGCCCTGGTTTAGACAAAGGGGAAGCAAATGAGCGACAAAGCTTCACTTCATGATGCAATTGAGATTTTTCAACGCGCAGGAGATGGTCAACAAGCAACCATGGTCGCTGGCATAGACGGCCAGAAGCAGTCCCCAAGGAAGCCGCAAGCAGATGCTTTGTGCCATCACTGCAGGATTGGGTCCCTAGTCTTGCACCAGGGGAAGAGAGCCCGGTCTTTTCCACAGCCATGGGTGTGATGGGGCTGAACTGACGCGGAGCGGGCGCGACTCGAGTGCAGAGATCACCTAAACGCTCCAGTTCGCAAGATGGGGTGAGCGGGGCGTCTTGGACGGACAAATTGATCGATGGCACTTTGGCCAAGCCGCAATTGGCGCGCGGGATCGCACAGTAGTAGTTGAGTCAGACCTATACGGAGCCGGGAGTAGAGACTAGAGCAGCGTGTCCAGAATGGCTACTGGACGGCTCTAACTTTGACCGGTGAAAAAGGCTCCAGGACTTGAGAAAGTCATCATCTCACTGAGCAGAAGAGTCTCTGCAGTGTGTGAGAACTCTGAGTACGGGACTGGAGTCCGTATTCCGTACGGGATCGCTCTCCGTATTCTTTCATGGGTTAGTGGGCTTAATATGGAGATCTGTTATTGGCGTTCACATCTGGCTGATCGTCAAAAATCACGCTATCTTTTAGGAGCGGGTGCGCCAGTATCTGCCACCTGTGCCTGGCTAGGCTACTTATTGTTAGTAACTCGGAATTTGAGTTGACGCCAGGGCCAGGGGTTCCGTCTTCAGCCTTCCCCAGTCTTCAAGCCAGTTCTACTGCGGAACCGTGCTCCGCGCAATAGACACAGACTGCACAGAAGAATTTTCATGGAGGATGTTGAGGCTGGGGATTCTGTTCTTCAGCTGTTTTGCCTTTATTGGCAGATGTCTCGGTTAGGTACCCATGTGGGTATCTCCAGACGAGAACAAGAGTTGGGCAGAAAGATGGGAGGAAAGCCGAGGTCGGGGATCATGATTTGTTTCGAAACATGCGTGACGCATGCTGTCACGTTGTCCATTGCCTGTCCCGTGCCGCGACGGTCGCTTCCACCTCCTTGGCGTGTGCTGGAAATAAGGCACTTGTGTGTGGCATTACTCTGCAGATACGGAGTACTACTCCGTAGATAATACCCCTGAGCCAAAAGTCTTCACCTGCATGGCGCCGATCCCAAGCAAGCCATGGAGCACAAACCCCAGCAGGCTACGTGCACGATCTTGCCAGGCTTAACCGAGATGGCCCGATCGATCGATATTGACGATTCGACATTATTAGCAAGGCTCGTCTCTGCCCAGGAGTCGGAGACTCCGGCCGCACTTCGGAGCAGGCTAAGTATGTATCTATGTGTACAGATCTGATCAGGTACCATGTGAGCATTGCCATGAGCTCAGAAAAGGTTAAATTTCTTAACTCTATTGTTAGTAAAACAACGGATATCTCATCCTTCCCCGCAACAAAGAAGTGGAATCAGAAGACAGTTCAATCCACACAGAGGCCATCATCCCAAATTGGCAGATAATCAAACCAACAGTTCACAACTGTACAAGGCTTCTCAGATTCCACACGATGTTCATCTTCCATTCCACATGAAACTCATTTCATACAACCAACCCTTCTACTGATACGGATCGTCATCAAGATTGATGACAATTTTGGTGCCTTGACGGCGACTTGAGTCGGATGGGGACAAGGATCCTGCTTCTCCGCTCAAGGGGGGCTGACTGGCATTATTATGCTCTTGGCCGCCTGTCCCCTTTTCAGGCTTCACAGTTGAATCAGAGTCCGTATCGTTCTTGATCTTCGAGATAGGCCAAGCTCCTCGCTGAAGAGCCCTAGCGCGTGCCGCCGTCTCTCTCCACGACATGAAGCCCTCCCGCCTGAAATCAGCAGCTGGTACACCCAAGGGCGGCCGGGGCTTCGCAGAGGATTTCTGCACTGGAAATTCAGAGAGACTGTCTCGCTTCAGGTCTGTCGTGATGCTGATGCTGCGAGTGTCTGGGAATCCTCTGTTACTGCTGCCCGAGGACGAGCGAAAGGAGTAGGACAGAGGATTCCAAAATGGATCCGCGACATAGCTGTTTTGGCCATGCGAGACAACGCCCGTTGGATGGACAGGAGATGGGTAAAATGGAGATAGCCTCGTGGAAGCGTTCTCCACTGGTTTTGCTTTTCCTTCTGCACTGCTACCACGCTGATAGTGTTCCTCGGAGGTATTTCCCATACTCATCTCAACACTCATGGTCATGGATATATTTGAAACATTGTCAATTCCATGACCTTTGACATGTTCTGCTTTCGCTGAACCATTGCCAGTTCCTTTCTCCTGCGCTGTTACTTCCTGGCTCAGGCTTTCATTTCTATCCTTGCAGACTTGAGTCTGCCTTTGCTTAGCCGACCCGTGCGATGACCGCCGGACCCTCTTCGATGCTGAAGATGCCAGCGCCATCTTTCTCTTCTTCGCCAGCGGCACATCATCGTCACTGTCGACGTCGGCATCATCGGCTACATAGAGACTGCCCTCACTCTCATACTTGTCGTACTTGTCGATATCAGTAGCCAGCCCATAGTCAGTGAACGGGTCTTCCAACTTGATCGTCGTATTTCGCGGCCGCATGCTCATCCGTATCGTGTTGTGTTCTTCCGGTTCGGCGCTGGCCGCGGGTTCTGTTTTGAAGACTGTTTGAGTGTCGTTTTCAATTTCCTTCTCGGTTTTGGCTTTGGTGTTTTTCCGAGATTTCGAACTCCTGTTCTTATCAGAGGTGTTCAATCCCGACGGGGTCGTCTTCATTGTGTTGATGTTGAAGCTTCCATTTTCGATCTGCTTCTTCAAACGCGTGAACCTCATACGAGCCGCGGGGGCGTTGAGGTTTGTCACTTCCCCGACAGCATGGAAATCGATCTGGAGGGAAGTCAGTATCTATAATAATAATTTGATCACTATTTAAGCAAGGAGAAATAAGGAAGGTCAAAACAGATCATGATTTGTGTTGTCCTTCTGGAGCTACCAGGAACAGGATGACTTACAGTCTTGTAATCTGACTTTTGAAGACAGATATAGAGGAACCAGAGGTTCACATCAAGCTGGATCTTGGACGGCATATTTATTTGCTGACTTGTTCTGTTGTGTTGAGGTTGTGTTCCCCGAAGCAAGGAGGTGAAGATGGGGTGTGAGAAAGCTTGAGTGAGCTTGTTCGGGGAAGCTTTGGAAACTAATAACTGGGCAAAGATTACAAGGAGGATGAGGAATGGTATGTGTTGTTAAATGGGAAAGAGGAGAGAAACAGGTTGTGTTGGAAGTGTGGGAAAGATCTGCTGAGAAGGATGTCTATCTAGGACTGTGTTGGAACGACACTGTACAAGTGAAAACATGTTGCAGCTTTCTTTAATAGCAGAGTGGGACAAAATGGCAGTTCTTTCAAAGCAGACTGCAGGCAAGCGTTACGCGTCTATCTGTCTATGAGACATACGTAGCCTATGCATCCTGTGTACACACATCTGTGGAGCAGATAAAAAAAAGGCTCCCTTAGAATTAGCCTGGAAGCAAAGGGAACGGTATCTCTTTCTGTTTCATTAATTCCAGCCTTCTGTAGAGACATATAAGAACCACATAAGCCACATTTTTTCAACACTCTTTTGACTTAAAAATGTGTTGTGCGTAGAATCAACCTGAACATCATGTTCATATCTTCATTTCAACATCTCCATTATGGTCCGTAGCCCCTGCTGACAGAGCTCCCTGGCTGGCAAATCGCTCTGCCGACTCTCTTACAGCCTCTGCCAGCACCGTCTGCACTCCACGGGCGGCATCCACTGCGCCATCTATCAGAGCCTCATGGCCAGAGCGCTTGTCCTCAGCACCCAGTGCCACTCTTGACGTATCGCCTTTGAGCCACAGCTCCGTGATCTCGTCCCGGGCCGGCAGATAACCGACAACACAGGCTGAGATGATCGACCGATGCTCAGCCGGATTCGGGTCCAGCACCAGTTTTGGAGCTCCCTCCTCCGTGCCCTCCTCTGCTTCGTCTGCAACCAGAGCAGCCACGCCCCCCGTCACGAGATCGAGGCAGTCGATGCGAGCGTCCACAATCGCGGCCGATGCAGCCGTGATGCAACCGGCCAGGACGTTCATCAACCCCCACGACGCATCCTGCGATCCTGGCGCGTCGCCCCACCATCGATCATCCTCCGCCTCGAGCACCGTGATCGTGATGTCCAGCGCGCTTTTGGGCCAGCGCTCGGCGATGATCGCACCCCGGAGCGCCGTCTCGAGGTGCACGCCGAGGTCGCGCTCGCTGGCGTCCCGGATGTATCCCTTCCGTCGGCGGGCAGCGAAAGGCGCATACTTGACGTGTGTTGTGAGGACGATGTTTGGAGAAAACGCCGCGGAGCGTGGCAGCGGCTTCGGTCCGTGGACCGTGCATATCAGCTTCAGAGCAGACGAGCGCGGGATTAGGGATTTGGAGGTCGACTGTTGTGCGGGGCTTGGAGGTTCGAGTTCAAGATATGCGGAGCCCGTGGCGGAGGGGACGAGACCGGTTTTCAGGACTGAAATAGAGAAAATATATAAGTTTTCATCTGCACATAATATACTTTTTCACTAGGGAATTTTCAATCCTTACATATCTTCCTCAGTTCGGCAGGTTGCCTCGTGCGCGTCGGTCTGTCTGCCGCAGCGCCCGTCGCAGACTTCAGCAGGGACACAAAGACCGGCGGCCTTGTGCCGCTCGGCGGCCCATTGATTCTTCTTCTGTCAGTCATCACACATGACTTTGCATTTTACCAAACTGCTGAACTAGCAAAAAACGAGGGAAGGGAAAATGTGGTGTAGAAACGCTTGTCGTGAACTTTCAATGTTCAATCCCAGAAACGGAAATCCTACAGATTTGGAGTGATGTTTGCAGTGTTTGCTGGGGTATGTGGTGTGGAGCTAAAAAGAGCCGCACTTTTTTCTCAACAACCGCCAGGTGCGGTTGGATTATTTCTCTCTTCCACACAGTGCACACACAGGATTTGCTGCTGGAACAGCAGATCCTCTAATAATTGCACCGCCTACCTTAGATGGGGAATCTAATATGTAGAGCTGGAATACAACCAGCTCGAGCACTAACATACAAGGTGAGCATTCCCGCTAAAAAACCTATTATTCGCAAGCAGCACCAGCATGAGGAAAACGAACCAAAAGTTCAAGTTCACGGTGACACCATCATGAGCCATTGAACAACATGCACTACCATCTGACTCGCTTCTCCTCTCTTCCTGAGGTCACTATCAAATGTATCTGTGACGATACTCTGTGCTAACATCTCCGTCAGACAGGGGTAAAATAAAAAATGACAACCGGCTGACTCTCGCTAGAGAAAAATGCTTTTGCAGCTTAAAATATATAAAGGGTACGCACCGCATGTCATTCCTCCATTCTCTTTCCCACAGCTTCTATGATGAGCAACCTTTCTTCAGTTCTGCTTCTGCAACCTCATTGAAGAAAACCAAATACCATTACCAAAAACATTCTGATGCTGTCACTATTTCTCATTTAATGCCATACCTGTTCTCACTCCTTCGCATCCGAGAGTACGAATCGCTAACAACACGGCATATAATGCAGGGTATTCAGTCCTCGAATTTTTCAGACTGACCAATAGTAAGTATAAAATTGTAAGATGCACAACTCCTCAACGCGAAGACCTCCAAAAAACCCCAAAGCAGCTCTCTATCTCCCTCTATAATCCAATACGCATGCCATGATGTCACCATGTCAATCCATTCAACGAAAACTCTCTCTCTACATCCACGGGAGATACCCCTCCTCTCGAGTCAACGTGCTGGCGAAACTCACAAAGAATGCAGAGCAGTACAAATACAAACAGCGACAGACCCCACCAAACCCAATCCATCCAGGCTACGCCAGGCTAGGCAACGCAGGTCTCCCTGATACCGGACTTTTTCGTCCCTCTTACATATTTATACTTGTTCGAGGGACTCGAAAGGGATGATAGGTTGTGGAGAATTTCTGCTTCGTCTGGTTGATGGATGATGGATGGAGGGGTGGCGGTCGTTGCTCTGTACTGTACTGTGGTGTCTTTTGTTCCTTTTCCAGCACAAACGCTCGACTTCGTGCCCTTTTCTATATACACCCCTCGAACATGGGTGCCCGTTCTGGGTAACTGGTTCTGACTGAGGGGAGAAGAACTGGGCAGGGGATAGGATGAGTAAATTGGCTTTTTGCTGAAATTTTTTTTGACGATGTTTTCATTCGTCGTGGACAACTTCACTCGTGGTGTTTATCTGACTTGAACTTGCGGCTGCAACGGTCAGCTAGCTAGCTAGCTAGCCACCTAGCCAGCTGCTTGTCAGGTCAGAGAAGTAGTAGAACTATGTTTGCTGACGGGTTTTTCTTTGAATTGAGTATAATATACAGGTTAAACTTGATTAATGTGGCTCTACCTCCTACCTACCCTACCCAACGTCCGGCCGGGCCGGCCCGCGGTGGCCATCGCTGCTTGGTCTAGTATCTTAAATTACATGTCCTCCAGATGACCAATGAATAGAAGATACAGTTGAATTGAATTGACTTAATGGTTTGTTTTAGAAGGTGCCATCTTAGTCTTCTATTAGTCCGGCACAGAAGTCGGACGCGGCGTAGAAGAGGAATATACTCCGTACAGAGAACCAGGTTCCACCACCGAACGTGTTTCTTCTGATCACTTTAAACACATGCGTAAATAAAGATATGTATGCTAGGCACCTATATCTATGTAAAGTACACTTAATTCACGACACCTCCTCATCACTATCGCCATTGAAATCACCATCATCGTCACTACAAATCAACGGATAGTAATAGTAGCATAGAATAGCATAGACAAGCACCGAAAACATAACATCCACTGAAGAGAGAGGAGAGGAGAAACCGTTTCTTCTTTTTATGCCTTTTTTTCACTAGGCTCTGAAAAAAAGGGTCAATGGCATGGAGCAGCAACACATTAATTTCACATCCCGTCGTTCTCAACGTCAACAAGTCGACATTAATAATAATGCATGCATAAAAACCTCCCAGAACCAGGCCCATTTAGTATACTTCTATTCTTTCGTTCTATCCCACTCCCCTCACGCCTGAAGCCGGTATGGTATCTATGTGTGCTTTTGGGGTCGTGCTGAGTTTTCGTCCTTCTGGTTTCACAGGGAAATGAATAACATCGAGATTCTCGGGTTGTGCCGTCATTTCGGTCTATTTCAAGAATTGTTCCTTCTCCTCGGTCGGTGTCGTGGTCCCCCTCGATCTTGACATGCTGTATGGTGCCTGTTGCGGTTGTAAAAAGGGGTAATTAGCTGAAGCTCTCCATAGCGGTGAGTGCAGTAATTCCGAGTCGAAAATTAGGATTAAAAAAATTAAGAAAGAAGACAGATGTCTAGGCGTGATAATAACATGACGGGTCTGGGAAAGTCGTAGTGAACTCAAGTTCTGCATACCAGGACTTTCTTAGCGTTGCATATCCGCCACGCCAGGTTGCGGACGTTGCCATCGGCGCGGACAACTGCAGGAGCGAATTCAATACCGAACCTGCCCGGGAAAGATCACAGTTAGTATCGATAACGAATGTGTTAAAAATTATGCGTGGGCGAACGATGATACTCACATCTGGTGCACCGCGAATACGACTCTCTTCGCGTACTTGCCGTCACGCTCAACAAGGGCGCCATACTGCTCATCCACAGTCTCGGGTGCGATATCCGGGTCGCGATCGAAGCAGTTTCGGACAACGGGCAGAAGGGCATTCTCAACGGCCCTCTGTACCATGCCGTGGTCATCCGCCTCGACCTCATCCTCATCGAATCGCCCGATACGGATCTCAAACGGTCTGGAGATGGCCATGACGTTGTGTTTGCCATTGTGATGGTATCGGAACTCAAAGACACCCTGTGTCCACCAGAGCTTGTCGCCCTCAAAGACCATCTCGCCGGATGCGAGATCACGGGGTTCACCGTCCTTGCGCTCAGAAGCGGGTATGATAACGTCACTGGAGATGATTCCCTTTTCGCAGGTCAAGGTGTCATAAGAACCCTTGTTGGTAGCGATCCATCGGCCCTGAGATGACACCCGGGTAACTTCACGGGAGGTATTATCCGTGACCATGTACAGACCAACCCAGTCCTTCTTGCTGTGATTCAGGGGAGCTGTCCACTTGACTTTGATTGGCGCACCGTATTCAAACATCAGATTCTCAGCATCGCCTCTCCGGTCAAGAGGCATGCGGCCATTGATACCTTCCTTGCCACTACGTCTCTCCGACTCCGCCATTGGATAAGAGCTTGTTCCCTCGATCTCCAGAGAGTAGTCGCGAAGGTCGTAGCCGGCAAGATCGGGTTCGATGCGAGAAATGGTGATCCGAGCAGGATACTTCTGGAAAAGCGCAGTGGTATCCTTTACGATAGTGTTGACCCCAGCTGCCAGCTTTGGTCGAGCGGCCTCTACAAGCTCCTCGACAAGCTCGAAGGACTCGTCAACTATCTTATCCACGCTGCCGTGCAGCTGCTTCAGAGGGGGAGGCAAGGTCTTCTTCAAACTTCTGACCAGGCCGGCATCCTGCCGCAAGCTTCTGCCGTAGAGCTTCTGCATGTGTGGACGCTCGACGAATTGGATGAATCCCAAGCTCAGGATATGGCTGAGCAGAGCGAGAAAGAGAATTGCTTTGCTGCTGGTGATCAGGACGGCCCCCCAAACGCCAGCCAGACCGAGGACACGCTCAGGGTTGTTCAGGAAACGGTAGATACCCTGGTAGGTCAACTTGGACGACGCATCAAAGAAAAAGTCCCCAAAGAACCAGCCAAATTCTCCGAGAGACTCATAGATGCTAACTGCCGTCCAGATCTGCAAGGCGATCAGACCAGCTCCCAGGACATGTTTCAGCAGCGCCATGCCATATGCCCAGTCAACTGGGAAGGAATACATCTTCCAGGCAGCGGCAATAAAACTCGCGTAGCACAGGGTCTGGCTCAGATGGTAGGTTCCTTTCCACTGGCGCCATGCCTCGTCGGGGCTTTCGCCAAACTTGACAAAGTGCCGGGTCCACGCCTTACTCTTTGATTGCCGATTAAGGAGATAGCCGATGCCCACCGAGTACCAGATTCTCCAGAGGGCAGCGTTGAGTACGAAGAAGAACTGATAGATCGGGGTTGACGGTGTCAGGGCAGTCAGGGCGAATATGAGCAGTTGAATGAGGATGATAGACGAATCCGTGATCCGATATAGATCCAGGTTGTGCAGGCCAAGGAGGTTGTGGGTGGCTGGTGGCGGCTTAGTCGACGGGGCTGGCACGGGGGGCAGGTTTTCGGCGGCAACGGATGGCGCGTTGGGCGTTGAGGACTCATGAGATACTGCGGAGGCAGGATCTTGATCCGTAGTACGCTTGCGGGGCGGAGGGGCGTTGTATGTCTTCTCAATGTGAGGGTTCTCAACAAACACCAAGAAGGCGAACTGTGCTGCATGCGCAATGATGGAAATGAAGAGCACTTTGTAGCTTGCTGCCATCAACGAGATGCCGTAGTAGCCGGCATAGCCGACTGAATACATTGGATGGGGCGCCATTTCGAACACCCCGTCGAATGTCAACTCTTGGTCAATGAGGAAAAAGAAGTCGCCCCAGTACCACGCGAAGTCCTTGACAACCCTGTGGGCGTCGAGTTTGACCCACAGGTTGAACAGAACCAGGACAATGCCTGCGGACCATCGCAGGACCGTCACGCCAAGGCTCTCGTTGGCAGGGTGACCCGAACATGCTATTGCAAACAGGCAGTAAGAAACAAAGTCACACATCAGGATCAGATCAACGACACGCCTAAATACAAGCCAAGTGTTGTATTCAATTGGGGCTTTGTCAAAGTCGTAGTCCTTGGGGATCTTCGTTTCCAATTCGCGCTTGATCAGCCTGTACAGTTCCGGGTGAGGGTTCTCTCCCGTAGACGGGTTCATGAAGATCTTCCTCTGCTCCGCCCATCGGACCAGCATCTTGTGGTTCGACTGATTGTGGAGCAGCCAACCGATGCCGACATTGTAGCAGGTACGCCAGAAGAGGTAGACGGCTGCGAAGACGGGGACCCTCGCCGACGATGGGAGGAGCCAGAGAGAAACGATATGCAGGCCGAGGATCGCAAGGACGACGAGGTCGGACAGGTTCTTGGGTTCCGTGGGTGACAGCAGCTGCGACACCATATCACGGGTTTGAGGGACAGTAAATACTGTCGTTGTGTCACCACATTAGCACCACTGACCTTGCAATGGCATCGTGGATGGACGATGTGCGTCCGGTCCCGACTCACGTTCCAGGCCATTGGAACGGAGGAACAGGAGCAATGGTCGACATTGACATGCCAGGACCATCCACGAGTACTACGATTGACGGGAAAGGGGCCAGATACTCACCGGTGCCGTCGGGCGTCCTGCCAAAGGTCTTCTTCTTGCCATCCTTGCCAACTTCTTCGGCTTCCGCCTTGGCCGTGAGAGCTGCTTTGCCAGCAGCCTCTACGCGCTGCGAGGCGACATGTCGCTCACGCAGCCCATCAGCCTCGCGCTGGGCTCCGGTCGAGAGACTGCCGTCCATGGTCGAGCAATTGAGCCAACGGTGGATGGAGGCAGGGCTCGAAGCATTTGAAGCGAGGGACGCGAATGGAGGCGGACTGGCTTGTGATCATGCCCGTGCGCTAGATATAGTGCCTCAGTTGGTCAAGCGCCATACGAAAACAGCAAAGCCTGCAGCTCCAGGCCTCGACGAGTCAACGTCTTTGACGAAGTATGCCGGCTCTCTTTTTCCGCCTGGCCGTGACGAACCACAGAGCAGAATGCCTGGTGGTCCCGGTGGAGACGACTTGCAAGACTCAAGAGTGCAAGGAGGCGTGCAGCGCGCGTGAGGGCATGCCCGGTGCGGCGACGGGCCCACGAGCGAAGCCGGCCGAAGGGGGAAGAAGGGGCACGAGCTGTGGCCGGAGCGAGCTCCGGAGATGCGGGGGAGCCATGACGTCCGTCCATTAGCTATACAACGTGTCTAGCACCAAGCATCTTGACAAAGGCTAGTTGGCCAGATCGCAAATGTCCACTGCTCTAACTACACTCCGAAGTAATTCCAGGTGTCGACGCCAACCGAAAGCGTAGATGATCCGTTGTCCTTCGATCCTCGACGTCTCGATCGTAGTGTTGGTCTCTCCATCCCGAGAGACCCTTTTTTTTTCATCCGCTTGCAGTTTTTATGCATAGCAGATCGACGGAATATAATATCTATTTGAGGAAATTAGACTAGAAAGTAGTCGAGTGACTCCGGAAGCAATAGACCCCTTTTGAATCTGGCTATCTATGTATATATGGGTAGGCAATAACGAGAGCGCCGAATGATGGTGAAAAGGAAAAATAGACCAGCAGGGAAATTTAGCCATCTTTTATGGGCAAACGCACCTCTTTGACAGCTTCAAAAATCCTCGTGGCTCTTTGTCCGGTCCCGCGTGGCTGCATATAAAGCTGGCTGGCATCCCTGGAGGTAGTAAACATGAGAGTATAGAACTGGGTACATAATTTGCTTTGTGAAGAAACCAATCTAGGTTCCTGGCATCTTGCCTATGCATATATACATATCTCGGTTTCAGGCTTACACGCATATAGGTCCCTTGACGGTTCAGGACCACCCGATTCAACGATAATCCTGTGCATTCTGGATTTCACGAATCGCTATACATCTGCTTACATCGTCAACCACCCCTCGCCCGCCGACCGTGTTCCTCCGCGGGGCACGGCCGACCCTCCGATCCGCTGCCCCAAAAGGTCGGCCGCCCCGCCCACTCGCCACAGCTGGGTTTGTCATCCCACCGCCCTGTGCGACTTCTTCAGGCATGCAGCCCAAAACTCTGGCGACCATCTCCCTTCTCCCGTTCCTGGTTGCCTGAACAACCCTCTCTTCTCGTAATATAATATCCTGCCTCTGGCAACGTTAAGCCTTTGGCCTGCCTCCGGTAGTCCGCGAACATGGCGCCTTCGCTGGAGGTGCCGTCAGCGGCTTCGACAGCGGCTTATCTCGCCGCGCCGGCCAAGACCGCACCGAAACTCGTTGCGCCCGAACCAGGTACGTTCTACGAATGCTCCAACTTTTTATACTATCGATATACTGACTAGATCACTAGAGCATTGTCCCGGGCCCGAGTCCGAGCAGGCGGGAAAAGGCAGTGCCTGCGCTGGCTGTCCCAACCAGTCCATCTGTGCCTCCACACCCAAGGGTCCCGACCCAGACATCCCTCTGATAACGGCGCGCCTTTCTCAGGTTCGACACAAGATTCTCGTGCTATCCGGTAAAGGTGGTGTCGGCAAATCGACCTTCTCGACCCTCCTCGCCCATGCTTTCGCCTCCAATCCCGACTCGTCCGTGGGCATCATGGACACCGACATCTGCGGGCCGTCGATACCGAAGATGATGGGCGTCGAGACGGAAACAATACACGTTAGCAACGCGGGCTGGAGTCCTGTTTGGGTGACCGACAATCTGGGCGTCATGAGCGTGCAGTTCATGCTGCCCAACCGGGATGACGCTGTGATCTGGAGGGGCCCGAAGAAGAATGGACTGATCAAGCAATTTCTGAAGGATGTGGAGTGGGGGGAGCTGGACTATTTGATTGTCGATACGCCTCCGGGGACATCGGATGAACACCTGTCGGTCAACTCGCTTCTGAAGGAGTCGGGAGTGGACGGTGCAGTGCTCGTGACCACGCCCCAGGAGGTCTCTCTGCTGGACGTCAGGAAGGAAATTGACTTCTGCCGCAAGGCGGGCATCCGCATCTTGGGTCTGGTGGAGAACATGTCCGGATTCGTCTGTCCGAAATGCACGCACGAGTCTCAGATCTTCAAAGCAACGACAGGGGGCGGAAAGCGTCTCGCCAAGAAGATGGGGATTCCGTTCCTGGGTTCTGTGCCGCTTGACCCCAGAGTTGGAATGGCATGTGATTACGGAGAGAGTTTCGTGGACAGCTTCCCAGACAGCCCAGCATCGATCGCGATCAAGCAGGTTGTGCGATCGGTTAGCAAGATGGTCGGAGAAGACCCGAACAATGTCCTACCCGAAGCATGATTTTGGCCTGCGCGTGTGTCGTGCTCTAATAATATTTCCTTTGTATACGTTTTCTTGCAGCTGGTTGCATCTGGACGGCGATGTGTCTGGGTTTGTTTCTGGGTTTCTTCTGTGGAAATTCACATGGCGTTAGGGCAGAGGAATTGGTACGGTAGTGCACCCTTGGTACGGAGGAAATCCATCGAGTCTTAGAAAAATAACCGTTTCAACCTGTTTCAGCTTGACGAGAATAGACCTATATCAATGCCTTTATATACCCATTTTCGTCTCGTTCATCTGAAAATGCGATCCACACCGAGGGACTTTATTACGCATGGATTCGACTGTGTACTCCGTGCACCTGCGCGGAATAAGGTAGATGCACAATTCGAGTTGTTTCACATGATGAAGTCATCCTCAAGGATCCGCGAGGACGGAGAGAAGACGGTATTCTCTAGTATCTGATTCCTGTTTCCGATGGCACTCTTCCAACCTCGCGCCTGGGTGACAAAGGAGGGACAAAGGAGCTCAAGTTCCGTGAGATTTCCGACTCAAGATCTCGATCGAGAATTAACCGATAACGTGAGACGCCCAGTGATATAGACGAAAGACGGGACGTTTCAAGGTGAGTGGAAAGCGAGGTAGACGCGTATGATGCTCTTAAGGAGAGCAGCCCCCTTGTCGCAGAGGAGCGTCTTGACAGCCAAGAGAGGAAAACTGAAGCCTCTAGCCTCGAATACCGCATGGGCGACCGTTTCAGCAGGGCCGGTGGGAGCGCCGGTGATTCGCGGGTGGCGCTGGGAACAGCCGCTCGGCGTGCTCGGCTCCGCGTTTCAGGCTGGAGACGTTCGTCCAACGGACGCTCCGCGCGCGAACTGCAGATATCAATTATCAACGCCGCTCAGTTGCTTCCCCTGGATCTGATACCCATCACAGCCAGGCGGCCGTGCTTCGCGCCCACTCACTGCGATGCCGCCACGGCCTCCTCCCCACCGGGTCGACGCACCCGGGGTTTGATCGCTCGGAGCGCTCCCGTAACAGGGCCCTGCCCTACGACCCAAGATCCACCGCCCAGACAGGGCCTGCTCTCCAACGTGCCTGTGAATGCGCGAGTGGCACTGAGATGGAAGAAGTGCTGCGTGCTCCGTAGTCGCCCTGAAGCAGGGCCCCTGGGGATTCTCAGACTGCCCTGGGAACCGTCATACAGTGGATCCGGCGGCGTTTTCGACTGCTGTCGTCCGTCTCCGTCTTCTTCTCTTCATATCTGGGCATACCCCATCGTCTGTTATTATTATGTGCATGATGCTTTGACTCTGCTTTCTTGTTGGTTTCTTTCTTTCCCTTAGACCTCTGGGAGGCCTTCACCTGCGCCTCTTTGTTCCTCTTCCTTTCTTCCCTGCCCTTCTCTCCCTTCACAGCGTCGAGTCAGGACTCGACCCTTTGCCATTCTTTCGCACGACTTCTTTTTTTCAGAAAAAAATAACTCTTTTTTCCTTTCTTACATTTCTATCCGTTTTCGTTCGACAGAGAGCGGCCTGTGGCCCTTTATTGGTTTCAGTTAATCATGCAACTCCTACGATCCTTTCTGTGTGTCCTTGTCTTCTTTACGTGTAGTGCCCTCTCCGTGCCGACGCGACCTCAGCGGAAAGCAAGGTCCTTCAAGGTTGACCGGGTCCGTCGCTCTGACTACGTCCCGTTCGGTCCTGCGGCCCTCCGCAAGGCATACGCCAAGTACGGCATCACCCCGACGCATTTTGGTCTGGATATCCTCGATTTCGAGCCCATCCAACGGAAGCCGCAGAACGCGGCCACTTCGCGCAATGTATCTCAGCCGGATCAGACGGGGGCTGTGAGTGCCCAGTCTGTTCAAAACGATGTGGAGTTTGTCTCCCCGGTCACGATTGGTGGGCAGCAGTTGGTGCTGAACTTTGATACGGGTTCATCGGACCTGTACGTTTCCCTGGCCCTTTTATTATTGCCTTCTGGATATGAAGAATAACAGTGATACTGTACAGGTGGGTCTTCAATACGCAGCTCAGCCGGGCAAGCACTCGAGGTCATACCGTCTTCGACCCCGAGAAATCCTCCACATTCCAGACCTTGGAAGGAGCTACATTCAACATTACCTACGGTGATGGATCATTTGCCTCTGGCGGTGTTGGCCTTGACACTGTCGATATTGGTGGAGCGACTGTGGAGAGACAGGCGATTGGACTCCCGACAGAAGTTTCCGATTCGTTCATTGAGGATACCGCTTCCAATGGACTTGTTGGACTTGCATTCTCGTCTATCAACACGATGCAGCCCCAGCAGCAGAAGACCTTTTTCGAGAACATCGCTCCGGAGCTCGACGAGCCCGTGATGACCGCTCTGCTCAAGTCCGATGGGGTTGGAGAGTACGAGTTTGGAACGATCGACACAAGCAAGTTCACGGGTCAAATGGCGAACGTCAGCGTAGACAACTCAAACGGATTCTGGCAGTTTGACTCTGCGCAGTTCGCCGTCGGTAATGGACAACTCCGGCGGATTAGACAGGCTCCCACCGCTATCGCCGATACGGGCACTACGCTCATGCTGGTCAGCCCTGAAGTAGCGGTGGCATACTACGAGCAGGTTGAGGGTGCGGTGTTTGCTAACCAGGTCGGCGGCTTCATCTTCCCTTGCGACGCCACGCTTCCCGATCTGTCCGTCGCTGTCGGCAATGCCAATCTCGCAACGATCCCGGGTTCGGTGATCAACTTCTCGGAGGTGGGCACTAACACCACTAGTGGCCAAACGGGTAGGTTTACGCTTGATGCTTGGTTATCTCGAATGACGCGTGGCTAACTTGCTCTGATAGTATGTTTCGGAGGCGTCCAATCGAACCAGGGAGCCTCTCTGCAGATTTACGGGGATGTGTTCCTCAAGACGATGTTCGTCGTCTTCGACCAGCGGGGCCCTTCGCTCGGATTCGCGTCTCCTGCGCGATAAAGAGTGTCCGGAACCAGGGGTGGTGGTCGACGTCTCGTTACATCTCCCCATGTACACCATACCCGGCGGATTTGTATTTAATCTGTGTATTTTTTGCATGATGCCATTTCATAACTGATTGTTTCCTACATACATCCTCAAAAGACCTAGTATCATACCTTGAATACATGCATATAGAGGGGCGCTACATCGTGCACGTACTTGGTACAGTACATACAGCACGCATAGTCTCGGTAATCTCCTTGCACCTTCACCGCCGTAGAGCTGTAGAAGTGCATGAGTCCACGCAGGTGATGATGTACTCCCTGTCGGTTCTCCGACACGCGCCGTGTCAGCGCCAGTTCGCTTAGGCCGGGGCCATGCGTGGGCCGCAAGCCCTAACTTCGAAGCAAAAAAGTTACCGCGATCCAGCTCGCCTCGATCTCCAGCCCGCATCTCCGCGAGAGACTCAGAGCGAAGCCTGCCTCCGTCCGCGAAGAACTCCTGGATCGATCTCTCAGACCGTTCCTTCGTCCCTCCCGCTGCCCAAGTTGACGTCGCTCACCCCTGCCGCGAGCTTGCTGCGGGCCGCAGTGACCCCGCCGCTCTTTCGCCCGTTGACGTTAACGTCCGTCCTCAGGTCTCGTCCTGCCCCTCCTCTTCCCCTCCGGCCCAGCGAATTCTCTCGACTCGCTCGCTTCCGCTCGACCAGCAAGATGGCCACGGCCTCAACGCCCCAGTCCTCGCTTCTCTCTCTCCTCTACCGGTCCTACCCTGCCGCCGTCTCCCCGGACGCGACGGAGCCCGACCTCCTCCATGTCACCCCCAAGATCTTCACGCACAACACCTACTCCGACGCTGAGAACGCGGAGATCCAGCAGTGGCTGGGGACGATCTCCGACCTGACCGCCGCCTTCAGCAAGGATGACAAGCCCGCCGTCGCGACCCTCCTGGGCAAGCTCAACTCCCGCCTCTCGACGCGGACGACCCTCCTCGGCACCAAGCCGTCCGTCGCGGACATCGCTGCCTACGCACTCCTGGCTCCCATCGTGGAGAAGTGGACACCCGAGGAGCGCACGGGGGAGAACGGCTACCACCACATTGTGAGACACGTCGACTTCGTGCAGAACGGGGAGCTGTTCGGGCTGCGGATCCCCGACGAGGAGAAGATCCAGATCGACGTCGACGACGTCCGGTTCGTGCCGAAGCCCGTCGACCCCAAGAAGAAGGAGAAGGCTGCCGCGCAGGGCGAATCCGGGGACAAGGAGAAGCCGCTCGTCGTCGGACAGGGCAAGCCGGAGACGGCTGAATCATTTGCTGCCAAGGCAGAGGCCGCTGCTGAAGAGGCGGCGCCAGCTGAGCCAGCGCAGCAGAGAAAGGAGAAGAAGGAAAAGAAAGAAAAGAAGGAGAAGCAGCCCAAGCCGGCTCCGGCGCCTGCCGCAGCGCCATCCCCGTCCCTCATCGACCTGCGTGTCGGTCACATCCTCCGCGCGATCCGCCACCCGAACGCGGACTCCCTCTACGTCTCCACCATCAACTGCGGCGATGCGCCGGGCACCGAGAACACCTCGACGGACCAGGAGACGGGCCTGACGGTCCGGACTGTCTGCTCGGGACTGAACGGGCTCGTCCCGCTCGAGGAGATGCAGGGCCGCAAGGTCGTCGTCGTCTGCAACCTCAAGCCCGTCACCATGCGCGGTGTCAAGTCCTGCGCGATGGTGCTGGCCGCGTCCCCCCGCGTCGCCGAAGGCGAGGACTCGCACGCCGGGCCAGTCGAGCTGGTCAACCCGCCCGCGGACGCCCAGGCCGGTGAGCGCGTCTTCTTCGAGGGCTGGGGCGAGGGCGAGCCCGAGAAGGTGCTGAACCCGAAGAAGAAGATCTGGGAGACCTTCCAGCCGGGCTTCACGACCACGGACAACCTGGAGGTTGCGTTCGACAGCACGGCCGTCCCGATCCTGGCCGGCGAGGCCAGCGCCGGCAAGCCTACCGTCGGAAAATTGGTCACGCAGTCGGGAGGTGTCTGCACGGTGAAGAGCCTGAAGGGCGCAACTGTCCGGTAATGCAGATAAAAAAAAGGCAGGCAAAGCAAGCACATAGAGCTCCTCAGGAGATCCGACGGACTTTAACAGGGAGAAAATGGAAATGGGACGGATTGAAATGGGTAAAAAGGAGCATTTTGATGTATGAAAATGTAGGGCTATCATTTTTTTTTCCCCCTTTTCTCGACGGTGACAACAATTTCACGGAGAACTTGGATGCACGATCTGTCGGAAGAACTGGGTGAAGATAGAGAAGGACTTCCCTATTGATGACGGACGGAGAGGATCCCATAGATACCGACCTATCCATCCATCTATCTACTTCAATCATGTCTTTATCACCTTCGTCTCCTGTCTCTATTTCCATGGACAAGCAGCATGAAATGACATGAAATGAAACAGTGATTCCATTAATGTTGAATTTGTCACGATATATACATATATATAGACACATTTGTAATGCACCCTTCAAGCCACATGTACAGTATAATGATGATCAATCACCCCCTTTGTTCATGGTTAATCCAGGCGCGGCTAGCCAGTGGTTAAAATGCTAGGCATGTACTGTAGGTCTGTCGATACCAACTCTTTTTTTTTCTCCTTTTATATAAATACCTACTCTGCCTTCATAGGTACCCTATCTAATTTCGCAAAGTAATCATTTCCAGCCAAAAATGTATAATAATAATAAATAAATAAAAAGAATATAATTTATGTATCGAAACCTCTGCGGACAGTTTTCAAACTCAAGTGGGGGCATCAAATACTTACTACTGTACGGAGACATCCAATTCTGATTCCACTAGGAGGAGGAGGAGGAAAATCGGGTTCCTAAAAGAAAGCACCCGGATAGATAAATATTATTATTACCAACAATAAGACTGATGATAATACGGGCAATAATAATAAGCATGCTAACTGATTCTGATGGACTTCATTCATTTCATCTGCCCCGCAGAGCACAGCACAGCGGGCACCACATCTCGGCTTATTATAGTACAGTAGTTTGCCCGTGTTCTCCGCGTGGTGGGTGGGGTCCGGGGAACTAACTGGATGGGACACCCCCCCCTCTTCCGCCTTCCCCCTGTCAGCTCCGGTGGAGCTCGACATAGATATAGGTCGGGGAAGAGTTTTGATATTACCGTCTGCCAGGTGAATAATGTATACGGGACTCATCCGGAGGGGGAGAAAATGAAAAAGAGATTCGATCCTGACTGTTTTTTTATGGATGTTAGTATATAGGTAGGTGATAGTCCTGGTGATCCTTTTAGGGCTTCTCCTCTCCTCCATCGGGATTCCCCCCCCCCCCCCCCC
>Ga0008109_10000467_pt1 | contig 24093 bp, 19 predicted proteins | sample HigsolmetaGSP18D_FD_59306 | JGI IMG/M metagenome (GOLD analysis project Ga0008109, IMG submission 59306) | High solid enriched microbial communities from the Joint BioEnergy Institute, USA - SP1-8-D | ecosystem: Engineered > Bioreactor > SSF (Solid state fermentation) > Aerobic > Biomass ...
GGGGGGCAGTGGCAGGCCTATACCGTACCATACTTTATTTAATCACTAACTCAGCACTCTCTCATTCCCATCTCCCCCTCCTCCACTTTACAAGATAACGAACACATAACTAAACAGATGGCCATACAAGGTACAAATAACGTTACGCACAGGAAGACTGAAACATCAATTAGCTTGTACTTTACATGGGTGGCTCAGCCGGATGATGGAGATGAGTAATCATGAATCATAATGACCACCGCATCTGATCAATTGATTGATTGATTGGATTAGTAGGAAAGGAAGCAAAAAAAGCCTCCCGGGCACATCAGAAATGATCTCTGTCTGTACGGTGCAATTCAATTCAATTCAAACCTGGTGTCCTTAGTTCTTAGACGGAATGTTATTAAATAGGCTACCTAGGGCAACTTCTGCGGAATATGAAACATGATGGTAGCTAGCTATGGATTCAACAACACATGAAGGAAATTATCTGATAATCCCGGCTTGGCTTGAGGAAATAAGAGGGACAATTCAAAACATGCAAATTAAAACACATTGTAGAAGGAGGAAAAAAATAAAAACAAAGGTGAAACTTGCTTCCTGCCCATCCGTGAGTGTGTTGTATCCATAAGATAGAATTACAAAGGAGAGTCAAGTCAGCCTCTCTCACTCTCGTACCCTTCCTACGACGACGTATATCCGCGTCGCTCGAGAGAAGCCTTGGAAAAGATAATCCGCAACCTTCACCCTGTTAAGATCATTGCTAAAAAAAATTCACCTCTTCTCGCTTGTCTGCCGAATCATCTGCTTCACCTTGATGATGCCATTCTTGGAAGGAGACGGGATGGTGTCGGTATCGGCCTCGCTCGAGCGCCGCTCGCCCTTGCCTGCCCAAGCCGTGGTGGAAACCGTATTCTCTGAGCCTGGGAGGCGAGGGATGGGAGTGTCACGGTGACGGTGACGGCTACGGCGACGCTCGCGGTTGGGGGTGAAGAGGCCCCAGAGTTGGTGACGGCGTGGAAATGTAGTAGTGGTATTGGAAATGGAAGGGAATCCTTTCTCGAGATCCTTAGAAGGAAAAGAAGAAGAAGAGGGCTCGAAGGGTTCAGTGGATACGGAGTTTGTCCTGCCACTCCTACGTAAATACCTAATTGGATCCGAGAAGGATGATAAGAGAGGGAGTCTCACCTCGACACGATAGATTGAGTCCGACTGAATAGCAGCTTCGCGCGGCTGCTGAATGATACTATTGGGCTCACAGAACTTGTACTCGTCCTACGGCTACTGCAGATGTGAGGGTGTGACAGAGCGGGAAAGCAGCGGCCCAGTCCCAGCCTCAGGAGGAACGAGCGGTACATCATGGTTGCGTCCGTTCCGAATCCGAAGAAGAAGAATAGCAGGATGCCGCCGGCAATGGGAATCCAACGGTCGAAGAAGATCTGGCCGTGCGTCGCGATCTTGGTTATCATGTTCCAGCTCGGTCCGTGTATCTTGCTCCACGAGTACGAGTGCCATGGAAGCGAGAATTCCACGTTGGTGTAGAGAACGTAAGCCTGCGCAGGCAGGATAACGAGAAGCGTCATGAATGCGAGGAAAAAGAGTCGTAGGAAGCGTGATTTGCTCAGGCTGCTGTCACAAGACCTGAAGATCGTCCCGAATTGATTCTTGTACCTCCAGAGGCGGAATAGCACCAGACCTGTAAACGGCTCGTCAGAATTGGATACTCAGATCAAAGGGGAAAAAGAAGGCCATACAGCAGTAGTACCCGGCAATCAGGCAGATAACTGTGGGCCAGATGAAAGAAAGCACGAGCGTCACCCAGCTTTCGTCGAAGGAGTTGACGCAACCGGAAATCGTGTAGAGCATGAATCGATTCTTCTGGACGACGTAGTGCGTGATCATGGAGATGGCTGGCACAACCAAGCAGAAGAATATTTCGAAGGCAAGGCGCCGCCGGGACTGCTCGCGACTAGGGACCAGAACGACACGGTCCGTGTCCAGGAGATGGGCGAGGGTACGGAAGATACACATCAGGGCTCCTGGTACGCCCACATAGCCGGCTATCATCAGCTTAACTTCGATATCGCAGAGGCCAACGCCGCTCCACCACGAATCGACATCATCTGTCGGCCAGATAGCGGCGTTCACGATGTTGAAAATGTTGTTGATAAGGAACCAGATGACAAGGCATGAAGCAGGAAAGTTGTGATTCTTCGAGTGCCAGACCAAGGGAGGGATGCTCAGAATGATCGAAAAGACAGACAGGGCCGGTACGACCACAGCTTGAGCAGAAAGGGCATAAGTTCCGGCAGCCATCGTGAGGTTTGTCGGATCTCGTAGTCGTCGTGGTTGGTTCTGCGTCTCAAGGCCTATCGGAGCTGACCAGCGGTAATGCCTCTTGGGCAAGCAAAAGGCATACACTCAGTTCGTTGAAGCTGATAGGGACTTCTCGTCCAATGTAAAGAAGGGAAAAGGGTTATTCAGGAGACAACAGATAAGAGACGCTCTGGAAGAGAGGTACGGCTTTCCTATGACGGAAGGTTGGCTTTCAGTGAGAAGGAGAGAAAGGAGCCAGTGTGTGCAAAGGGAGAATGGTTTAAGTGTAGAAGCAACACAAAAGTAGAGAGGGTAGAGAGTAGAGACTACTCTTGAAACCTCATCATGGGGATGGACGTCCTTTGGAGGGGAGGCCCCCCAGCCAACGCCGTGTGGTGTTCTCCCCATGCCTCATGGCGTCAGGTGCACAACTGTCTAAGACAAAATAGATGAGAAACCCTACCTATTGGAGGACAGCAGGAGACCAAATAAAAGAGAGTGAAGGGTTATCGACTCGTGATGATATCGTTATTCAGCTCGATGTTGGCATGGTGGTGGTGACGGACCAGGCCGCTTTAGGGCTTCAATAAGGCTCAGACGGGAAGTATCGCTTGGAAGTGGATCACCATCCGACACAGGGAGCAGATAAAGGCTGAGCTTGCTAAGCTGAGACCTACGAGACTTCTTGCTCGAAGGAGTGGGCAGACATTGGTGTCGATATGACAGCGTCCATCCGGCAACGAGTCCGAACAGTCTATTCAGTGATGTTCACACGGCGAATATCAACAGAACACTAGGATATATGAAGGATGAAAAAGAGCTTCACGGTGAAGCTCTTGCTTCGATTATATCACTTTTTTGCCAGATCTAGGCGCTCACGAAGTCTCGAGAGCTCTCCATTACAGACACGTGGCAATCCAGCGTCAACTCTGTAGACCGACGACTGGCCGAGTCTCCAGCAGCGGCTCTGAAACAGATGAGCAGAGGTATTATTCGTTTCCAAAAATTCCATTCGAAAACTGGTCCATTGGACCTTGTCAGCGCGGAAGTGGGACAAGCTCCCCCAAGGCACCTTGCCGCCCGGAAAGGAACAGATATGCAATCCACAGAAATGTGATCACTAGAAGTCCTGGAGGGTCAGCCTTAAAGGACGGTTTCAAAGAACTTGATGTCTTGTCGTCCATCCCCAGCGCTATTTCCGATTGAGTCTGGCATCCGAAACCCCAGATGGGGCGGAGGGGACGCGCGGGCCGCGGTTGTTCCAGAGACGACGCGGAGGATGGGGAACTTGCATCTGAGGTCCATGGTAAATGACAAGTATGCAGAAGAGGATGATATACAGGAGTAGACCTTGACCATATGCACATCATGAAGGACGGCGCAGGGGTTCCCCCGCCATGTGGAGCGCGCTGGATGGCGGATGCGCCGTGCCCTGGGGATGCCGTCATACCCTGTGCGCTGATCCTCCGCATCATCCAGACTTGCACAACTCCCATGTCCACAGCATAGCAGACTCGCCGTTCCTGCGTCCCCTTGCAGAGTGGGCGATGCGCCTGCACATGGTCAGTCCTGGATCGCTTGATCCCAGATCCCGCATATGTCTAACTAACCGACTGCGCATCCAGGCCGCGTTACGCCATGGCTGAACATACTGCCCAGCCGTCGTCGACCTCCCACAAGGCCTCTTTCCACAGCAGCTCCCATGCCAGCTCTCCCGGCGCTCCCTACCTTCGCCATCGTGCCGTGACGCGGGCAGCGACCTTTGCAGAAGGCGCGTCAAGCCCCCAGAACCTGCGGCGCAACTCCACCCTGTCCGACTCGGTGTCCGAGGCGCGCAATTCCATCCGGTCCTCCACCGACGACCTGTTCCTCCCGCGCGTCACCAAGGGCACAGGAGTCGATCTCCATGGCGAAGAGTCGCATTGGCAGTCTGCGCCTCTCGTGCTGGCCCTGTTGCCTGCTATTGGGGGGATATTCTTCAAGAACGGGAGCGCCGTCATCACCGACATCACATTGCTGATTCTGGCGGCTATATTCCTTAACTGGTCTGTCAGGCTGCCATGGTAGGTAAACAACTTCAGGGATCGCGCTACAGAATTTCCCATCCGGTCGAAACGAAATCTGACATGCTTTACAGGGACTGGTATCGATCCGCGCAAGCCGTCCGACAGCAGGACGTCGGAGTCTTTGGCAGTATACATGACATCACGGAGGAATCAGAGCGCGACAACGGTCTCGAAGAGCAAGAACTATCTCCCAAGTCTGGGTCCGGACAAGGCAGTTCTCCCCCTCCTGCTGCTCCTCCCCGTTCGGATTCCCAACAAAAGCCGCACCAATCGCCTGCGGTCGGCGCGGCCAGCAAGGAACTACACGTTCACGAGCTCGTCGCCCTGGCGTCCTGCTTCATTTTCCCCATAATCGGGACATGGCTCCTGCACGCGATCCGATCGAAGCTGTCCCGGCCCTCCGAGGGCCTCGTGTCGAACTACAACCTGACCATCTTCCTGCTCGCGTCCGAGATCCGCCCGCTCTCCCACCTGCTGAAGATGGTCCAGGCGCGGACGCTCTACCTCCAGCGGGTCGTCGCAGCAGCATCATCCTCCTACGAAGACGATAAGGTCGACACAGCAAGGCTCCTCGACCTCGCCAAGCGGCTGGAGGAACTGGAAGCCCATGTCGCGGCCACAGCCGCCGAAAGACTTCCCACCACTACTCCCGCAACCGGCTCATCGTCCGGTAGGAACAACACCCAAGCATCAGCATCATCGTCGAAGGAGCAAGAAACCTTCGTCGCGCAAATAATCTTCGACGTGAAAAGGGCCATCCAGCCGGACCTCGACGCCCTCAACCGCGCCGTCCGGCGCTACGAGAAGCGCACCACCGTCGCCGCCTTCCAGACGGAATCGCGACTCCAGGAGCTCGAGGCGCGCGTCCGCGACGCCATCACCCTCGCATCCGCCACCGCGGCGCATCGGCAGCAGAGCCTCGCGTCGATCCTGATGGACTGGATCTGTGCCGCCTTGGTGCTGCCGTTTCGGGGGGTATGGGCGCTGGCGTGTCTACCGAGCCGCGCCGCGACGCGGGGACTGCAATACGCCAGGTCGATTCTGGGGCTGAGTCGGTGGCGGAGTAAGCCTGGGAAGGGGAAGCAAGCCCAGGCCCAGGCGTCTCCATCTCCGAGATCGCAGCAGAAGATATCTCAGGCGGAAAGCATGAGAGGAGGAGGAGGGGCGAAGAAACCTTCGTAAGAGATTTTCTTTCTTTCTTTCTTCCTTCTTTTTTGTTTTATTCCCACCTCGAACGTAATTGGAATTGGAATTATGATACGATACGATAATGATGATATGGACACACAGACACGGACACGGATATGGATGGAATACCTGATACGTTATTTATTCATGCAAACTTATTATTGATTTATTTTACTTCCCTCGTGACCCGACACCCCCTTTTTCTTTTTTTCTTTTTTTCTTTTTTCTTTTTTTTTCGTGGTATTTATTTCATTTTATCTATCTACCATTTTCTATCTGTGGACATGGCGATACCTTGGACCTTGGACCTTGGACACACCGTGGCGTGGGCAATCACTGGGACTTGGACCTTGAACTTGGGACTTGGATGGAAAACTCGGAGAGGATTTTCGCTTGGGTTATAATAATACTTACTTGCTTGGTAGTTTAAGACTTGAATCGAATGAATGGAATGGAATGGAACGTGGAGTGAGGTCATCCATCCATCCATCCATCTATCTGACTACAACTAACCATTCAAACGTAGGATTCGTGTTTATTTTCTTTTTCTAAAAAATATTATTATTCTGATTATTATCTAAATATTCTATCATTTAATGCACTTCACTCGGACTGTTCTAGACACAGCTTCTTTTCGATGATGATGATGATGATGTTAGGGCCCCTTTATGAGACATGATTCAAGCAATCCAATCTATCTATATCATAGCAAATAAATATAAAGCCTGTACTCTTGAGTGTAGCCCGTAGCCCTAGCAGTAAAGCAAATGAGGTTCTCCGGTCCGGTAGTGGTAAAAAAAAAAAAAGGATGATGATAATTATTATCACTATTACCTGAGGCACAGGCGCAGGCACAGCCGCAACGGTATGACTGTCGATCGGCCAGTTGGTCAACCGACCAACATCAATCTTATCTATTTTATTATCCATCTACCCGATCTATGTATGACCTCACTTCGCCCCCCCCAGAAGGACCATCGTCGTCAACGCCCGCCGTCTTCAAGAACGGCTCTATGATGCTCCGCTTTCTCTCCTCCCAGGCCCGTCTCTCCTTCTCCTTGGTCGGAATCGGCAACCCGGCGCACGAGATGATGACATCGGCAAACAGCGACGCGAGCTCCGTTTCGACGGCTTGCCGTCTCACGAGCGCGGGACTGACGCTGGCAGCGGTAGTATGTTCTGAGGCTGACGTGCTCGAGGTGGTGAGCGTGCGTGCTCGGCGTCGAAAGCCGCCTGCGGCAGACATGAAAGAGGACGTTGACGCTGGGGAGGGCAGAGAATCTGCAGAAAAAAGGATGAAGGAGTCCGGTGTCGTCGGTGTTGTCGGCGACCTTGCTACTGCCGGGGAAGGCCGTGCAGGCAGGGCCGAGGCGGGAGCAACCTCGTTGACGATGCGGGCAAGCATGAAGGTGAGGAAGGTGAACGAGACGCTGTGGGCGGGTGACGGGGAGAGGGTCTCCAATACCCAAGCCTGGGACTCTTCGGTGGATCGTGGGGGCAGTTTGGCCTTCTCTCGCGCCGCCAGCTGTTGCTCCATATCATGCCAGACACTGGAAGTAATGATTCCGTCCTGCAGGGAGCGGAGGAAAGCCATAAGCGTCTCAGACAAGATCTCCAAACGGTGAATTGAGGGAACTTCGGGTGGGAATATATCGGCGACGGAGCCGCCTGTGTCAAGAGCTTCACGGACAGACGCCAGAAGGGGCGAGCGCTGGTCGGGATCCTTAAGCGTCCATGTTTCTGGCCTGAAAGGCCAGCTGGTTCCGTAAGGTTCGTACGACCAAGGCGGAGATTCTCGTTCAGGACCCTCTCTTGTCATACTCCACTCGGCCACCGCACGCTCAGTTAGGTCTGATATAGCGTCCGTTAACCTAAAGAGCTCCCGAGGGGCTGACAGACGGACATTCTGGGTCTTGCTTTGGGCTTCCGCGGATGGAGCAATCCCGAGGCTGCGAGCGCCACCTTCAGGCATGCGAGTGAGATCCTCCAAGGAACGACCAAAGCAAGACGGCAGCCATTTGCCATAGACCGAAATGAAGTGGTCGCGGCCATTGACTACCCTCAAAACCAAAATGTCTTCTATCTTTGCTTCGCCAGCATTCAGTGAGCGAACATGATCAAGGTCCTTGATGTGCACTGTGAGCTCAACATTGGCCGTCTCTCCAGGAGCCAAAGTGTACTCATCCTGCCCACTTCGTTTTTTGCCGTCAGACGGCCAATCAACCCGAAGCTCTAGCCAGGGAGGCGTTACGCCACGGACTTCTCCTTCGGCGCATGGCCTCTCGGTGAATAAAAACGTAGCAGGAACGCCGCTGGTGTTGGCAATGGTCAGATCGCGACTGACAGGGACGTCGAACCGGACGTCACCGAAACACACAGCATTCGGATCCCCAGCGACCTTGCCATTACTTGTAGCACTGGGGTCATCGCCGTGATGGTCCACCACGATCGTAATACCGGGCCGAGCCTCGTTTTCTGCTTTATCCAATTCTCGTACGACCTCCTGGTGTACTTTGGCCTTGAGTTCTGGTATGACAGCATCGTAGTTTAACGTGAAGATGGCATCCAGCGGCTTGTGATCGGAGGAGATGATGCCCTGATGGGAAGTATAATGCTCGAGTCTAATCGGGTCTTCAAAGGCCATCAGGGACTCATCCGGAGCTGGATCACCAGCTGCGTCCTCATTTTCGTCGTAATCATCCACGGAATTCGTACCATCAACGTCAGGGTCGTAGTCAAATAGAACATTATCGTCCTCGACGGCCTTGTCCAAGCCACGCGCCTTCATTTCCTCGTCTCTTTTCCTGGCTTCCTCGGCTTCTCTAACTTTCCGCTCATAATTTAACAGGTCGTGGCGACTCCGATATAAAATCCGATCACACCAACTGGGTGCCCTCTGCTTCTCACTGGAATCAAACATGGCCACGCTTCCAATATCGTACTTATAAGTCGGGAGGAAACTGATGTCACCTTCCCGCCATCCTTCGTGGAACGCCTTTCCCTTCTTCTGCTGTGTACGAAGTTGGTCATGAGGAAGCAGAGACGCAAGGGTGGTCTGCAGGGAAGCCGGATCGGAATGAGGATCTATATCGTTGTCGATGAGAGCTACGGTGCCCTCAGACGACACAGAACCCTCCCTCTCATGCATAAGCTTGTGCTCTACCTGAGCCACGACGTGCGGCGACGGGGGACCGCCTTCACCGTGTCCACCGAACTTCGTTTTTGGCCGATGTGCACGGTCATATTCATTCTGCGTGTGCAGCGAAAGGAGCCGCCGGACATCGTCGCCCGGTATGCCCTCGAGACGGTAATTCAGGTCTCCGAACCAGAAAGCGAAATCTTCCTTGCCGATAGTATCACATGGCTCGCCCACGAGATCGTGTTCGGGGTCTACAGAGTCAAACCTGGTGCGACTGACGATCTGGCTAGCGTCCCAATTCCGCCGTTCCAGGCTGCCCTTATCAGCCCCAGCGGCGAGGTGGCAATTTATGAAGACAAGGCGCGTGGTCTCTCCCAGGACGATGCGGGTGGAAACAGCGCCTTTGTTTCCCATGTAGCCCATCAGTCCCGTACCCACGCTTGTCGAGCTGACCGAAGATATCGATCCGGCGATGGAAGGGGCGGCGTATACGAGGAGCAGCAACCCCACCAGCTGCTGCTCCGCGACCAGCTGGTAACCCTCTGGAAGCGCTTTCTGCACTGCGTCTTTCCACCGGTTCGCAGGGCCGGGGTCCACGTAGGGCCGTAACGTCTCCGCAGGGGACGAGACATCGACGATCTCCTGCAGTCCAAGCACGTAGAGTCCCACCTGCTCTGAATGGGAGAAGGAACCTGGAGGAGCGGCGTCATCTTTCCCCTTGTGATCCGAATCCGACCGTTCGGAGGACCCTGGCCCTCCGGGCTTCTGGTTCTCTTTTCCGGCCCCCTTCTGACCTTCTCCAACCGTCAGTCCAGAGATGCGCTCGCACATCCCCTTCCCCTCCACGAACCATTCTCCAATATCCTTCTCCGTCCCCGCTATGGCGGCCACGTTCCATGTCCCGACCTTGATCCGGATCGTCCTTTGGCGGATATACTCTGCCTTCCTGGCCTTGACGGCGCGGGAGAGCGACGAGAGATCGGAGGCGATAGCGGCTTCCTGTTCGTCATCTCTGTCCACGGGGAAACTGCCCGGGGCGCTCGGGTCGTAAGGCGGAGGCGGGGAGGCGGAATGCGCCTCCCTGGAGGACATCTTTCACAGCTTGTTGGCGGGTGGTCGTCGAAAGAGGCTACTCTCCTCATGGCTTGAAGGGCGGGTGTATATATATAGAAACTCCGCGTTCTCCCCTTGGCGCGATCGGACAGGTCAGCAACGGAGAGACACGGGGATTGCGGAATGACAGATCCGTCGGAGAGCAGCGACGCAGGCCGATGCCATCGCGGGTCTGTTCTCTGGACAGCTGTGGACGGGCTCAGGTGCGGAGCGCGTGTAGCTCCATCACGGGCCCGCAGGGTCTTAGTGGTAGCGCACGCGACCGGTCTGGTGCAAGGACAGTGCGGGGATGAGGATGCGCACAGGGACAAAGGAAACGCGGTGATCTGGAGGCCAGACCGCTGATATGCGGAGGGAGCGGAGGAAAGGAGTGGTAGTAGTGATCAGAGAAGTTGCATGGTCGAGACGGGCAGCGCGGGCGAGTGCCAGAGCTGCTCGGAGTTAAGAGCGGCGAGCGTTTCTCCTGCAGCCACCTCGCGACCTCGCTATACACTACGACACGGTACTTGGTACTATCCAGGCTGGAGACAGACAGAGCTCCAGACCTCCTTGCGGATCTATCCTACTTTCTCTTCCTTTTACACCTCCTATCCTGCAGTCCGCCATCCACAATGACGCCCCGAAAAGCTCGAGAGCGTCGCCCGAACAACCACAATAGTAACCATAGCCACAATCACAGCAACCATAATAGCCACCAACAACATCCGCGGCAGCAGTCCTCCACGGCAGCCCCTCAGCCCTCTGACTACGAGTCCGACAACGCATTCTACCTTTCGGATACCCAGCAGCAGCCGCCGGACCCGGCCATGCCCCCTCCGCCGACCCGCTCCAACGAGGAGCTCAACATCTCCGTGCTGCGGCGGCACAACCCCGCCATCACCTCGATCCTGTCGCTGGCCCCGTACGCCGTCGTCTACTTCTTCAGTCCGAGCACGCGACAGTGGGAGAAGAGCGGGGTCGAGGGGACCATGTTCGTCTGCCAGCTGACCCAGGGCCGCCTGGGCGAGGAGCGGTACAGCGTCTTCGTGCTGAACCGGCGCGGGCTGGACAACTTCGACGTGCGGCTGACGGACGGCGAGAACGTCGAGCTCACGGACGAGTACGTCATTCTGAAAGCGGAAGACGATGACGATGATGAGGACAGTGGCGGTGGTGGCGGGAACGGGAGGAAGAATTCCCGCATCTACGGCCTCTGGATCTACTCCGAACCGCCGCCCAACTCGACTGCGGAGACGCGCACCATCAACGCGCAGATGATCAAGGAGTGCGCCGTCCACGCCGGGCAGAGCCTCAAGCTGGCGCGCGAGCGGCGCGAGGCGGAGCGCCAGAACGGGCTGCACGCTGCTGCCGCGCCCAACGAGGCGTACGCGAGCGTCCCCATGAGCCGGCAGATCTCGCTCAAGGAGCTCTTCGGGCAGCAGAGAGCGCAGGACGACGGGTGGAGCGTCAAGGCGCACAGCCCCGGCCCTGATGCAGCGCAGCAGCCGCAGACGCAGGCAGCGCCGGCGGACGCTGGGCAGCAGGACGTCCTTGGTGAACTATTCCGGAGGGCCGGGGTCGCATATCTGAGTGGGCAGAGGGTATCATAGACATTCTCCTCTATTGTTCTCTCTCTTACTTGATTCTCAATCCAATCTCGGTTTTCTGTCTTTTTCATGCCGGGCTCCGGTGTTTGGAGAGTGCTTGAGATACCACATTGATCTGCTTGAAAGGTTGAGCCTATCTATCTAGAAAACAGAGACTATTGGATATCGATCATGAGTCTTTTAATGCCAGAAAGAGCCAGGGAATGAATTCCCCCAGAGAATCTACTGCAATACAGGATTAATCGCCCGTTACAATGTCCATAATAAACCGGGCCACTTTCCGCGCCATGACATCGCTATGTCCTGCAGGAAAGCAAGCGCATCTGATCAGCAACGATTGCAAGTCGACGGGTGGAATAGACGAAATATAAGAGAGAAACTCACGAATACAAAACGCATGCGGCACCCCATCCTCGCAGACGACCATCTTCGGCCCGCCGCCCTTGGCCCTCCTCCCCCTCGTGGCGATGATCTCGTCCCTCGTCCGCTCCGCGACCCAGTGGTCGTTGCGGCCGAAGTAGAAGACCAGCTTCGACGGCGGTTTTTTCGCGCTCGACGACGTCGACGACGTTGACGACGATGTGCCCCAAATGTCGTCGCTCCACCTGTCGGCGGTGATTTCGCGCATCTCGTCGGCGGCCATGTGTCTGTTGACTCCCGTCCGTCAGCGCTGTTTATTACTTATTATTACTGTCTTTTCTATTTCATGGCATGAACATGCTATGCCATGCTATGAGCTTGGGGCTGAGCTCAGAGCACAAACACACACAGGGGATATACATAGCAGGGATAGGAATTAGGAAAAAAAATATTGAGAAAGGGGTGAAATTGCAAACGTACAAAGCCTGTCTCACTCCACGCCTGCTTCCCAAAAAGGCCAGGGTAGTCTCCACGGCATTTTCGGGCGGGAAGCCCATCACCAGCCGGACCAGAGACCGCAGGACTGCGGCGGGAAGGGCCCAGGTGAGTGCTTTGGCCAGCAGGCCCGTGACGCGGGCGAGCTCGGGGATGAGGTATAGAAGCCACTGTGGTATTGCCCAAACAAGTTCTGTGTCAGTAGTCTTCTCTATACCTGCGTAGAGTAGTAAAAAAAAAGCACATACACTTAACCTCCTCCCCGCAGTCGACTTGGCGATATCCACCACCGCCGGAAACAGCAAGACCGCACCGACGATGTCGAACGCGAACGCCGCATCATAACCATCATCATCCGCCCTTCTCCCCTCTCTATGCCGCCGCAGTATCTCCATCGCGATGTACGCACCGACAGAGTGCCCTACCAGGATCACCTGCGGCTTCGCAGCCGTAGCCGTAGTCGTAGCCGTAGGCGGCTGCTTCCAGCCATCATAATCCGAGCTCCCATTGCTCATGACGCTACGCAACCTCCCCTCCACGAAATCGATCTCTTCCTGCAGGCCGTACAGTGTATCATCGTCCGTAGCAGCTCCCCCGTTTCCTTTTCTTCCATCACGGCCATCGCTGCTGCTGCCTTTGCTTCTGCTGCCGTCAACGTCGACATCAACCTCAAACCCGCCCAGACTCGCCCCGTAGATCCGGAACCGTGACGCCCTTCTCCCGTCGACGACACTCGGCCCCGACAACGCTGACGAGAGCAGCGCGAGAAAGGCGTGGTAGTATGCGATCAGGCCTGGGTTGCCGGGGATGAAGAAGATGGTGATGGTGGTAGTAGTTGTTGTAGTAGTAAGAGGTTGAGGAGGATGAGGATCATCATCGAGTGGAGATTGATGCGATGACGGAACCAAGGAGAGGAATGTGTTGGGGTCGATGGTGGGTTGTGTGAGGGGGGGCATCTCTCCTTTTTGTCTCCTTTGTCTCTTTTGTCTTGTCTCGCGTGTACTGTCTGTATTCAAGTACCTTTTGGTGAGGAAAATATATAAAAAAGAAAAGGAGATGAACGCAAAACCTTACAGCAGAAAGAGAGAAACAACTTCAGGATAGATATGTAAGTTGCGGGGTATATATTAGAATAAGAAATCAGAAAACCCTCACTCAGACCAGATAGAGGCTGTAGTAGTGCCAAAGAAAAAGTTGAAGTCTATTATTATCGGTAATAGAACAGCAAAATGCACCACTTAGAAAGAAAAATCAAACAAACGCAGCAGCTCTCAAGGAAGACACACATACGCACACACACACACACTCACTCAATCTGTCTCATGACACTCGACCATCTGGGATTATTATATACTGCAGACTCCAGTGCATACCGAAGCTTGAGTTGGGTTGTACATGTACCGAATCGCGTCTACGGGGTAGTCAGTCGTTAGTTAGTCTTACATAAGCCTCCCAGAAATCGGCACCTAGCAAACAGACAAACCTTCAGGCTAAGCTTATTATCTTATCGCCCAATTTCTCGGATGGCACCCACCCACTTTTTTCCTTCTTAGGATCATACAGCTAGTTCTGTATGGTAAATCCTGCATCCAATAATATCGCTGTCAGATCAATCCACTGACCCTGCTCTTGCAAACAAAGATACAGAGTAATAGATCTTATCACCAACCTTAATAGGTAGGTAGTCTACACCCCGGCAGCTGCCAGCATGTCAAAATCCCACGAATCCCATTCTAACTGCATGTCTATCTTTGCAGAGATTCCTATACTAATTTGCCTGTGTCCTTCAGGATGCCTGGACATCTTCATACTATCTACCTTCATGTCATGGAAGTTGGACGCGTAATGAAGGAAGCTCACGAAGCCCTACTTCATGCCATGCCCACCTCCTAACTTTGGAATGCCTGCATGCCTTCCTATCTAGCTAGGTGTCCATTAGTTTGACCCAGGAAGCAAAGACAGATTGCCATAGATTTTACCATATTTATTAAAGCTGTCAGGACTGCAGTTACAGTTGTAATACAGAACGGGACTGCCAAGAAAATACCGGGTGCCATTTCAGAAATTAAGTGCCAGCCGAGCAATTGGGCGTTATTTTATCACCGTCCGTCCGTCCGCGGTCCCTCCTCCCGTCCAGACCGAGACCCGGGGCTATGGCTGCCAGCTCTAAATAATAATAATAGGTAGTTTATTTAGGTTTTTTTGGAACATTCAGGTAGCGGGACGGAGTCCACAAGTCCCTCTCTGCATTTCATACTGGTTTCTACTGTACTGCACTGTACAGTACTGTACTGTACATTAGGTGTTATTCAAGGTCCAAGGTTTCCGATTGGCTTACTACTCCGTACCGCATATCGATCGGTATCGCATACATGTTGCATGCATGCGGAGGTTAAGTACTGTACAGTACAGTACATACCTAGCTGACGCGCGGTGAGGTGAGGTCCGTCCACGAGGAGGCTAAATACCAGGTAAATAATAGGAGACTTAGGTAGGTAGGACGAATCCCTAGAGCGAGAGCGAGAGATCTGGTCTCCAAACAGTTCGGGAGAATCCATGCAAAGCAGAGAGCAAAGCAACAAAGGAAACTTTTTTTTGTTTCGCGGCATGTATGTTCCCCGCATATACTAGGATGGAACATCGGCCATTATTTTTTACAACCTGCATCACAACATCCTTCTAAACTAGGTAGTGCATATAGTTTAGATGATAGTCGACAACTACGTCACCATGGACGAGACAAGATCAGCCCAATGGAATATGGCAATAATCTGGATTCAATTTCATGAATAATATGCTATGCAGGAGAAAAAAAATTATAACTCATCCCAATCCCGTCCACCCAGCCGCCTCCCTCCCCTTCCTCCCTTCTTCTCAACCAGAGTCCCACGAACCACACCCCAATTGCAAGCAAGCAAACAAAATAAAAAAAGAGATCGAAAACAGAAAATTGAAGAGACCTGCATCACTCCAAGGCCCAGTCACCGATGCCAGTAGCGAACCGTACCGTACCGTACCGTACTTTAAGAGATACAAATCAAGACGCCCGGTTCCTCTGAATATAAAAAAGGCCTTTCGGCTCTTTTTTTTCTCTTTTTCATCCGCAGCAATTGATTGATATCCCGAATCCGACTCTCACCAAACAGACCCCATAACGAGCCATCATGAAACTGTCCCTGAGGCCACACGCAGAAGAGTAGAAAAAAGGTGAACGCTAAGAAGTGTAACTAACACTAGAGATCAGACAAGAATCGAAGAAAAAGAAGAAAAAGGGTACTGCCAAAGGGGCTGGTGGAATACATCAACCCCGGATGCGGAAGCAAAGTAGCTATTTGTAGGAATGCTTGCATGAAGAAAAGAAGAGAGCTTTCAAAACAGCGCCAACAAAGCGGGAATGGGGGAAAAAGCGCATGACGGACAGAAAATCTGAAAAATAACAAGGCGTGAATAAAGCACAAAACGCCCAAACCCCGTAAACGTTCCCATCTGGTATCTAGGTGGCAACCACAAGGAAACCAAAGGCTGAAAGTTTAAGTTGTCTGAAGGGGAGAAGGGATAAACAGCAAGCGGAGAATGCGAGTTCGGACCGAAAGCGCTCAGCAGATCTGGTTTCTTCTGCCTCGCTTTCAGCCGCCTCTGTCCCCGGTGCGATTGTCATTGTTCCCTTGTCGAATGCTCTCGTCGGCGCTCGGTTTGTCCTGCCCGACCGACTTCAGCGCTGAGGGACCAAGATTGATAGCTATCTTCTTCGGACCCGGGCTAGCAGATGGAGTGCCCGGAACTGAGACGTTCTGACCGGCTCCTTTATCGGCCGCAGCGGTCGACCCTGACGAAAAGCTATTTTTCCTCCGGAAGAATCCACTGGTACCAGCGCTGGAGCTACTGGAGCTCCGGCGCTTGGGCCCAGAAGACAGTTTGACCAGCTCATCGTCTTCTTCCTCTTCACGACGACGCTTCTCCGATAGTCGCTCTGGCGGAGTCTGAGCTGCTGCGGAGACAGGAGTCGTAGGAGTCGTAGGAGCCTCAGCAGTGGACGGTTCCATCTCGCGGCCGGTCGATTCCGTCTGTTGCTGCTTTTCTTCTGCGGGTTCTGGTTTCGTATCCATGACGTCCTCATCGTCATCTGGATAGTCAACAAGCGGTTTGACCACAGGCGACGCGGACCCATTCGCTGTCTGCGCGGCAACAATCCCACCGGGTCGGTTGTCCTGCTGCCACTGAGTCGTGAGTTCAGAACTTTTCTGCTCCAGAACGTCGTCCCTTGCGTCGTGTGGAAATCCTACCTCTTCCTCGTCATCTGATGTGTTGAAGTACTCCTCCTCGGCAGCATCCATCTCCTTGACCCCCTGCCATCGTTGACCGTTGACCTGATTCCTTTGCTGCATGCCTTCATCCTGAGCGTATAGGCTTGCATCCCCTTCTGCGCCGTATCCCTGCATTTGGTCGTAGCGGAGTATCAAGTTCCGAAACGTATCCACATACGTGATGTCTTTGAGTTTGTCCCGGTATTTCTCGACAACATGCAGAATGATGGGTTTGATATTCTCCCGTTTGATGTATTCGAACAGTTCCAGGCAGGCCGAGTTCAGAAGGTTATCACGTGGCATCGTTTCATAGACAATATTCAGGATCAATCCAAAGGTGTTGTTATGTGTCATCTGAGCTTGGTAGAAGGTATCTTGCAGGCTGACCAGGGTCCTGAAGAATTTTAGGGCCGCTGTTCCAGTTAGCAGTGTTGCGCGTATTTTTTTTTTGAGGCAAGTGCACTTACTCAGCTTTAGATGCTTTTGCGGAACCGTCAGGAGCTGTGCAACGCGAGGAGTCAGGGATTCTTCGTGGATGATATTCCTGCTCCTGAATAGATGCTGGCGGACGAAAAACGTAAGGATATCGACAAGGTGCGAATACAGGGAAACCTCCTGGAACGTAAGATCGTTAACTGTGGATTATCGGTCAGCTGCCAGTCCATCGTTGAAAGGCTAGGGAAGCAACGCACGACTAGGCCGAGTTTCGAGCTGCTTCAAGGGCGAAAACAGCTTCTTGGCAGATTCATCAAAGTGGTTCTGCACGAAAGCGTCCGAAAGTGAGTTCGACGGACGGAGCTTCGAGAGAAAATCGGCGCCCGCTCTGCTCATTGGGTCCGGAAGGGGAATTTGAGGGTCCAGCAAGACCTTGATGGCATCAGCGAGCTGGTTTTTGACACCAAGGTCCGTTTCTGTATGCAGCAGGTCGATCAGAGTGTCGGTGAGTGGTGTCTTCTTTTCATTCACTGCCTTCAACATGTAACCACGCATCATAATGGGATCATGGTCCAACAGCGCCACCAGGATATCGATTCCAGTCGTGCGCATCGCAGGGTTGGGGTGTTTGACAGCGAAAGCAATCACTGCGAACAAGCCGTGGTTGATGAAGTTGGCAAAGAGATTGGCACGCGCCGGCGCCTGCAGATTCTTTGCAATCGCAGCGCACTGGTGAAGGAATTGCACCGCGTCATCTTTCTTTTTTGCGTCCGTGTTCTTCGGGTCGAACACCGCGAAGAGATCTTTCAAAAACTGTGTGTTTGACTGGATGTGGTTCACAATGTCAACCTGGTTGAAGAAGATGAGAGAGTTGAGGACGGAAAAGGTCGGGTCGTCAAGTATCCGGGCCAAGACCACGTCCTTTAAATACTGCAGACGCCAGGTGTGTCGAATCTTTTTTCGGATTACCGGATCTTTGATCGGAACGACTTCTTTGTACCGCGACTCGTCCGCAAGGTATTGGCGGTGATTCGCTTTGTGGGTGGGAAAATCGGGATCGTCTGTACCCGTCAGCACTGTCCCTGTATCCCGTTCAGAGACTTCCGAACTTACACTCCAGCGCCCCGACCACTCCCAGGATTATGTCATCCGTGACGACCGTCTCTATGATGGTATTGTCGTTCAGGAGGATAAGGGACTTCATGATGTTGCATAGTCGATGCAGATCAGGGAGGCTCTCGAGGTCTTCCGCGACCTCGACCAGCGGGATCAACTTCGATATGTATTCATCGCGGATGATGAACTTGGACAGCGCGTCCCGGCCGGCTTGTGTCATGCTAGCGGCTCGCACCATCTGTTCGATTTCCGGGAGATTTCCCAGCTCCGGCGGTGGGAGCATTATTGGATTGAAGCTGTCAAGAGCATCATCTGACAGCGCGTCGTCTGGAGACCCGCATCAGTATATCACTGTCGAGAGCCTTGGGGTGCGACTTAGGCATGAAAACGAAAAGAACCCACCTCCTCCGGCCAGGCTTAGAAGATGCTGCTGGACACTATTCACAAAGTCCCTTCAATTAACAGTGCGCCGTCAGCCCGCGTCGCAAGATGGGACATGTGGGGAGGAAAGGATCAAACCAGATGACAGCACAGCCTTCGGCTTCCTGGAAGCTCAGCGCCATGTCTGTTCCATTGGGCTCCGTCCACACGATCAACGTTTCTGTTGGGGTCCCAGAGACATCAGCATCCTGTTCGCACGACGGCGGCAACGGTGGGCGCAGGCGGCAGACCTTGCTGCTTCTGGTACGCATCGTCCTTGGAGATCTTCGTCTCCAGGAGGATGCGGTCCGGCTGGTCCTCCGACTCGACGAAGATCCGGGGCTCATCCTGCGTTTCAGTCGCGGTCAGCGGCCTGGGAAGGTGAAGATCGGGGAGGAGGATAGACGCGAATCAACTGACAGCGGATCCCGCGATCGGACTCACGGGTCGCGAAACCGCACGAGGTGTCGGTGGGAGAGCTTCTTCTTACATCGATGATCTGCCCCGTGCAGAAGCCAGTTCCTCTGTCAAACCAGTCATTATCCCTCAGCTCGTAGACCTTGACCCGCTTGCGATCGTTGGGAGGCGGCACGGCCAGTGCCATTGTATGGGTGGATGGGCGAGGCGTCTCGTCACTCCGGGACAGCTCTGGACGAGTGCACCGGCGCGAGGAGAGCCGCAGGGCGAGCTCCAGGAGATCTCGATCGCCGGCTCGACGGCGCAGGGGAGGGGAGGGGTACGGGGAAGGTTAGGACAGTGGAAAGACGATGATCCAGGCGTTGGTCCGGCCACCTGACGCCTCGGCAGGCGTTGGGTTGAGTCTTGATGAGGCGCGCAGAAATTTGACGCACACGCGACCGGGACGGGCGCAGCGGCAGGCTACCAGCCACACACGACGCGAGGACGAGAGGAGCAGCGCGACGACACGCGGGCAATCGGGGACGGGGATGGAGGAGCAGGCCGGAGATGCGAGAGGAGCGTCGAGGAAGCGCTCGACTTGTGTGTCTGCCCGGTGGATGCGGGAGATGAGGCTGGCATGACGTGCATCCACCGTGGCTCAGGGGCCTGGGGCCGTTCCTTAGGTAAGTTTTCCTACGCTTGAACAGCCCGGGGACCCTGCTCCGGCGCCTCTGGCCCGGGCCCTCCCGGCGCCCTTACGGGGGCCAACCGCTACGGCCCGGGGTGCCCAGGAACGCCCGGTGGCACGCCGGAGCTGCCTGTACGACGCCGTGCCACCATCCACGGTTAGATATCACCACCGACGACGACACGAAAATCCTCTTTTCAGTTCTCTGCTCTTCTCTTCCCCTCCGCAGATGATTCCCGAATGACCGCAACCGGGCTGGTCGGGCTCTGGAGCTGCAACCAGAAGAGATACTTCTAGGCATTAGAGGTAGGTAGCTCATGACATCCATCGCTGAGCGTGCGAGTCTCACTCCGGCTGCAGATGAACGTCTGGAGCAGCGCCATCCAGGCGCGTGGCGTCTCCCAAACCCACCAAGGCAGGTCCAAGCTCCCGCAGACGTGCATCAGGTAAAGAACGTCACATCGCCGATCCCGAGACGAGCAACCTCCTCCGGAAGCAAGGGCGCATATCGACACCCCTGCTCTTGTGTTTCCCGCATGCAAGAGGCGTGGAGTTGATCGTCAAAAGACGCGTCGCGATGCCTGGAACCTCGTGGGAATTTTCCATCGAGGCCCTCCTCGCGCACAGTGACAGAGTGCCAACAGCATCGATGGAATTGCATCCAGCGGACAAACGTCAGAGATCAACATCAAACCGTGTCTCTCGGTCGTGGAAAATCCTCTTTTCGTCCTTGTCTACTTAGGCTTCTTGCTGACCGGATAGGTCCTCGGAAGCAAATCGACCAAGGCACTACTGTGTACCATACTACTCAACGCATGGCCGTAAAGTTTGAAATCGGTTTGAAAAGAGCTTCTTGTCTTTGAAGACACCAACCGAGCGCAAGTGCTCACAAGTTGGCCATAGCGTCTCTTGGGAAGCTGCCAGACCAGCAGGCTTTAAAAGCTACCTATTCCAGACATGTCAAAGTCATCTTATGCTTCACTGGAGATGCGTTTCTACCGGATATCCAGCAAACTCAATCCTGGACAGCGAGGTCACATGTCTTTCCACGATCTGTAGCGGCCCTGTGACGTTCCAAGGATACCTTATCCTGCTGTCAATGCCCAATCACATACCAAGCGGCTCTTGCAGTTTGATCATTTGATGACCGTGTTAGCGGATCCTCAGAACCAGCGTCTGAGACTCTTGGGTTCCCGAGTTTCCTTTGTCTGTCCACAGATTAGCCTATCCAGTCATGACCACGACAGGCGAATCGCGAGCAGGACCCTGCACATGAGCTGCGCGACATACTGTCGCTGCGTCTCATATCCCACGCCGACTGGGAATGGGGCCACTGGGGCTACCCCGTCCTGGCCTGCTGCCCGTGTCGGGTGGATCTGGCTGGCAGCGGCCCTTCCGCGGCGCGCTCATTGGCCGGCAGCCACGAGATCGCGAACCCCGCCGAGTCTGGGCCTCTTATCGATTAGGCTAGCCCGCGGTGGCTCGTCCCGATCGGGAAAAGTGACATCGACGACCAAGCCCGCCGCGGGGCATGCCCGAGAAAAACCATCCGCGCGCCTCTCCCTGGTCTTTTTTTCTTCTCCTTCTTCTTTTCCTAGGCTTCGTGTTGCTCCCTCTTGCCCCTCACGCAAGAGCCCGCGGCGGGCGACTTCGGGAGTTTTGCGCTCGTCAGCAACAGAAAGCTCCCATTCCAGGTACTGCAGGAACACCCCCCGCTGTTCCATCCACCGACGTCATACGCCATGCGCGACACCAAAGATCAAGTCGCAGTCCAGGCATCGCCTGCGGACGCCAGCAAGGCGTCGTCCTCTCAAGATCTGCCTGCTCCAGATGCGTCCCAGGCGAACATTGGCGATGGCAACACCGGTGACGTATCCGAGGCGCGCGCGGACGCGATCGATACGAGCAAGAAGGGATTCTTCGCATATCTCCAGACCAAGGAATTTTACATAACCTTGGTCCTTGGGTTGGTGGTCCTGCGCATCATAACTTTGTTCAGTCTTTGGAGGAACTTTGTCTGGGTCCTGAGATCTAACGGTTCCGTCCCACCTTAACAGGCAGGTTCTGGCACTCTGCATCACCTCCACCAATACTTTCACTTCTCTTCTCCAGGAGCAAGGGACGTCGATTCCGGCTTTCCAGACCTTCTTCAACTACGTGTTGCTGAACATCATCTTCACACCGTACACAATCTACCGTTACGGCATCAAGGGCTGGCTCCGACTTGTGCTCAAGGACGGCTGGATATGTAGGATCCCTTCTCCCTTCCTATATTGCACGATAGCATATTGTCGGATTTTGCAACTCCAGAAACTAGATTGCGTGGCCACGTGCATCTAACAAGCTCAATTGCAGATATAATACTTGCTTTCTGCGATGTCGAGGGCAACTACTTCGTCGTCTTGGCCTACCGATACACGACTATCCTCAGCGCGCAGCTCATCAACTTTTGGGCCATCGTCGTGGTGGTCGTGCTCTCCTTTATCCTGCTGCGCGTCCGATACCACTGGGCGCAGATACTCGGAATCCTGATCTGCATCGGCGGTATGGGCATCCTGATCGCGTCGGACCACATCACAGGCGCAAACGGCGGCAGCGTCTCCAGCGGGGACCAGGTCAAGGGTGACCTGTTCGCGCTGGTGGGCGCGACTTTCTACGGCCTCACCAACACGGCGGAGGAGTACTTCGTCAGCAAGCGGCCCGTGTACGAGGTGCTGGGCCAGCTGTCCTTCTTCGGCATGATCATCAACGGCGCGCAGGCCGGCATCTTCGACCGCCAGTCGTTCCGCGACGCGGTCTGGAACGGCAAGGTCGGCGGCTACCTGGTCGGGTACACGCTCTGCCTGGCCCTGTTCTACTCGCTCGCGCCGCTGATGTTCCGCCTGTCGTCAGCCGCCTTCTTCAACATCTCGCTGCTCACGGGGAACTTCTGGGGCGTCTGCATCGGCGTGAAGGTGTTCCACCTGCACATCCACTGGATGTACCCGATCGCGTTCGTCCTCATCATCTTCGGCCAGGTCATCTACTACCTCGGCCGCAGGGTTCTGGGCGAAGCGCGCAAGCCGTGGCTGGGCCGGAACCAGGAGAAGGGCGTCTCGGGCATCTTCACGGCCAGGAGGAAGATCGACACTGCTGCTATCAGCCAGCAGGAAGGCGGTGCATATACGAGCGCGGTCTAGGGGGATGACGATGCTCGTGTAACGTGTCGACGACTCATGCGGTTGGTTTCTAATTCATACACCCCCCCGTTGGGATTGTACCAGAAGCGGAATAAACCCCGCTGCCACTGGTGACATCTCTACCCACCGTGAATCGTATCTCGACAATGTACCTACTGTACACGTATGTACATACACAGACAGTGGAAATCAACCCAGAGATAATCCGGTACATATAAAACATACCTCTCATATTCCACTATCTAAATAAATAAAAAAAAATTTTTTTGCCCATTGAAGAAAGGCCACCTATCTCTTCTCTAGATATTTCCCTCTCATCCATGTACTATAGTCAAAATAGAATGAGGTCCGAATTACGGAAGAATAATACCCCACCTTCATCTTATTTGAGATTTTAGTCTGGCGCCCCACTTTTCCAACTTTAGCAATATACTTGACAGTAACGTAATCCACAAGCGAGCGGATCACCCACCCCAACACGCGACGCGTTCAACAGCTTCAATCACCAAGATGCCACCAAAACAAGCAGATTTGAATGCCCATAAGGAAGGCAGAATTCTTCTAGCCATTGAAGCTATTCAAAAAGGTCAAATATCAAGCATACAAGCAGCTGCGCGAGCATATGATGTGCCTTATTCAACTCTAATCTACCGCCTTCATGGACGTACCGCTCAGGCAGATTCAACACCAAATAATCAAAAACTCATTCCTACTGAAGAATCTACTCTCATAGAATGGATATTATCTATGGATCAATGTGGCCTACCACTGCAGGCTGCCACTGTACAACAAATGGCAAACCTATTATTAGCTGAACAATCAAAATCAACATCTGCTTCATCCACTGTTGGAAAGAATTGGATGCAAAATTTCATCAACCATCATAAACAGCTTCAATCAACTGCAAATGTGACTACCAACAGGCTCAATGTGAAGTCCAAAGATCATCTGTGAATGGTCTCAACGTGTGTGAGATATTATTCAACGATAGGATGTGGTTGATCAAGATATCAGCAATCAATCAGCATCCTGAATCCCTGAAACATCTCATAATATCAAGGAATTGGAGCTTCAGACCCGGGCTCCTAAGCACCTCTTGAAGCATCATTCATAAAGCTCATCAAGTCCAGCAAAGCAAGCTCTTCATCAACTAGTTAAGGGCTGTCAGATTGCAATGCAGTTCTTCTTGCACAGGAAAATAGGGAGCTACAAGCTGCCAGTCAACACCAAAAAAAAGAAAGAGGAATGCATCTAGATCCTATATAGCTACTGGGGGCATTCTAACAGCTGCAGAGGGACTGCAACAT
>Ga0008109_10000476_pt1 | contig 23459 bp, 26 predicted proteins | sample HigsolmetaGSP18D_FD_59306 | JGI IMG/M metagenome (GOLD analysis project Ga0008109, IMG submission 59306) | High solid enriched microbial communities from the Joint BioEnergy Institute, USA - SP1-8-D | ecosystem: Engineered > Bioreactor > SSF (Solid state fermentation) > Aerobic > Biomass ...
GGGGGGGGGGGGGTATTTCGCTGAAGGAGAGCAAGATCTTGGAAGAAGAACAAAGGAATAGAAAATAATAGAGAATGAAACCCTCTTGATATAGGAGGAAGCAACAGTTGTCATCTGATCACTCTGCGGCACAGTGCGGGATCACACAAACATCAGGCTTGCAGGGTATACGTAAACAAGGTGGCAGGATCAGGCAGCCTGGCTGTTCCGCGCCGCTACATCTTCACTCTCAGCCGGCTGCCTTCTCACAGGCTGTCAAGGCTCTGCACTCCCAGTGGCCGCAGCGCCGCTCTGATCTGGCTGGTTGCTGGGGGCCAGAGTCTCACCGTCTGCTTCTGCAGCCCAGTCTAGGAGCATTCCTCTGACGTCTTTCATCTCGTGCAACTTCTGGGCGAGGGGTCCTCTTTGCTTCGACGGCTCTCCGCTGCGCTCGTCCAATTCTTCGATGTCTGAGCTCGACAGGGAGGACGACGAGCTGTTGCTCTGCTGTACGTAGGTTATATGCCGTCCTTCTTTCTTCTTGCGCTCGCGCTGCTCCTCCTTGAGGCGGTGCATCCGCTCTGCATCCTTCTGGCAGTCCAACGTGGTCACATGAAGACCGGGGAAATTGGCTGATATAAACTCCTTCAACAGAGGCAGGTACTCAGCGTTTGGACGATAAGTCCCGCTGTCGTTGTCGATGAAGAGCTCGTAGTCGGCTGGGTCAGTCGACGGCTCCAAGGGATTCTCCTCCGTGGGTTCCGGCGCAGATGGAAGGGTCTCCGTGGGATCGGAGCCAGGGGAATGACGCCGATGGCGATGCTTGCGTCGACGGACGAAGAACTCGCCGGACCATGCGATATAGATGGATACATCACTATGCATGGTGTGTTTGCTCAGAAGATCGATCCCAAACTCCTTTCCCGTTTCCGTGAAACGCAGCTGGCCGTCGAGAGTGAGGACGTAGGTAAAGATCCGTCCACCCTGATCGTAGTGCACGAATTCAAGGAACTTCTGCGTGAACTCTATACACGGCGAGGAGAACTCTCCATATTCAGTGGTCCGATCGAAATTGTAAATACGCGCATGCTGGTGATGCAGCGCCCGGTTGAGGATACGCCCCCGAAGGCTCTGGGCGGTGAACATACCAGCCACGAAGGGCTTGAACTCGACGTATCGATGGTAGAGCTGAGCCGGAACAGGGCCTCTCAGCTGCATCTGAACGGCTTGGAAGCTAGACGGTGAGAGCATGAGCTTTGCGCTTTATGTTTCCATCAAGGGAAGAGAGGGGACGAACTTGTATCGAGTGATTGATCTCTTGCCATCCTGGCTCTGGACCGAGTCCTTGGTCCCTGCCAATCTTCCGATCAAGGGAGAGACGTGTTTGAACCAGTAGTTTGGCCCGACGGTGTATATCTGACCACCCTCGTCGCCCGGAGTCTTTCCCAGACATTCCACGCTGACAACCAGCTGCGCGTCCAGCTTGCGCTCTTGCCAGATCGCGGCAGCAATGCCCCTGACGAGGTAGGCGCGTTTGCTGCCCATGCGCTTCTTGACCCGGAACGATTGCTCCTTGATGCCCTCCCATCCGTCGGGTATGGAGTCGACCTTGACGTAGGCATTGCCGAGCCTGTCATCGTGGTCCGCCGGATCCTCGTCGTAGATGCGACATTTGAGCTCGAACCCGGATGCGGGCACGTTCGCAACAATCCACTGGTTATTCCACACGGGATTGGTGTTCCTCCTTATGGTTGGAGTGCGGAAAGTGAGGTCCGGGTCCTGCTTATGGCGCCGGGGCAGGTCGACGATCAATTGCGCCTTCACGTACGGGTCCGAGGAGAAAGTGGCAAAATCCGCAAAGGGAAGATTGACAGCGCGGTGGAAAGTGAACCTGAGGGTGTAGCCTGGAGGGGCATGAGGGATTGGGGTACTGTCGAATCCTCCCGCGGGCTTGCCAGGGGCTGATGGAATGTTTGCGACGGCCTTCAGCGCCATCGTCTGGTCGTGCTTCTCTGTCTGGTCGACGAGCTTGGGAGCATATGTCTCAGCTGGGTGCTGGAGCTGCGCATGCGGCGAGACATCCTCCATTGTATGTGCAAGTAGATTCATCAGATTCTCGAGAGTGTACAACTCTCGGGTGTGTTCAGGAGAGGAAAGCCCTAGATTAGATGACCATAGCGGAGGAAAGCGCGCTCCCCTCCATCCCGGGACCGAGCAATTGCGAAGGAGACGACCTCAGGATAGAATGAGTCAGAAGAGAAAAAGGACAGTCCTGCGCCGACCAGGAGGACGAACGCGCACATCCCCGGTCAGCAGCCTCGAGGGGGGAGGGCGGAGCCTGACCGGCGATGCCCCCGCGAGTCAGCGATGCGTTCATCCAGGCCAAGCTCCGCCGGGTCCTCCCGGGCGCCACGAGAGGAGGACGGACGATCACCGACGCCGTCCGTGCGAGCTGAACGGCGGGTCGCCCAGCCCTACGCGTAACACGGGAGATGCGAGTAAGGAGGATCGACTACGGGTCCCTATGATCCCAGCGGTTGGTTTCCCACCAGGCTTGGCTTCAGCCTAGACCGCCTATAAAAAGAATGCCAGTTGATTGGATAGTAAGTAACTGCAGATAGCTCTGTCGAGATCTTTCGGTACAAAAGGTTCAAATAGTAAACTATTTAGAAGAATGCAAGTTAATCGGCCTGCTTAGCCTCCGCTCCCTTAGAGACCATCCCCCTTGATCCACCTAATAAAATAATACCCACAGGAAGCTTCAATCAAAGCGAGCACATCATGGTGCGGCATGAGAGCACACCCACAGCTGCTCTCTCCATTTGAAATCTGGCGTAGTCTGTTGGGTCTCATGCCCGAGCCAATCTCGATCTCCAGGAAATTACGTACGTAACGTACATACAACATGATGCTTGTGTCAAACATTTGCAAGACTTGAGTGTTGCTCTGGTCTCGGATAATTCTTCCGTCCGATATACGCAGTTACTCCGTCCCGTAATAGACCTATGATCCACGGAATAGGAACTGCATGTCTTCTGGGGTCAGCTTCTCCAGCGCCTCCCCCTGGTCCTTGTTGATCGTGCCGTTGATCATGTTGGCCTTCTTCTCCTGCAGCAGCACTATTCGAGACTCAACCGAGTCTTCGATGCACAGTCTAGTAATGACACAGGGGCGCCTCTGACCAATACGGTGGCATCGGTCCGCGCTCTGCCACTCGGCAGCAGGGTTCCACCAGCTGGAGGCATGTCAGCAAACAGACGAAGAGATGAGATGGAAGAGGAGAGAGACTTACGGGTCGACAATGAAGACCCTGGATGCCTCCGTCAGGTTCAAGGCAACGCCACCTGCTTTGAGGGAGACTAGGAAGACCTCGACGTCCACGTTGTTCATGAAGTACTCGATCGATTTCTGGCGCTGCGCCGGGGTCATGCTTCCGTCGAGCATGACGGTGTTGAAGCCGGCGCGGCGCAGACGCCATTCGACAAGCTGCAGCATCGAGGTGAACTGGGAGAACACGATCGACTTGTGCGTCTGTTTCTTGCTCCGAAGTTTATAGAGATCGTAGACCAGCATCTCGATCTTGGTCGAGGACGTCCAGTCTTCCATCCGGATACGGTTGATGATCGAGTTCTTCTTGACATTATCCTCCTCCTGCTCAATCTCCGGTTGCTCCAAGTCGATGGAGAGAGGAATATGGCATCTCGGGCAGTCAACCACCGTGTCAGCATCGAATGAGCGGATGTAGTCCTTTGCGCACTGGCGACAGAACTCATGGTGGCAGCGGGATCGGATTGCTTCTTCGGCAGGCTCGTCACAGATGCTGCAGACGAGGACGTTCTGCCCAGCTTCTGCATTCTTCTTCAGTATCAGATCGGGGTGGTTCGCGACCTGACGCATTTGCATGATGAGACCGAAGATGTTGGCATAGTTGTTCAGCATGACACCCCGGCTCACGTATGTGTCGAACTGCCGAGTGCTGTTGGTCATGATACTCCTGGAGAAGTCCCGTTCGATGTCGGCGAAGAATTCATTGTGGATAATTACGCTGGAGGCACGTCAGCATCGACGCTGACTCCAAGATCACGACAGAAATTAATCGAGACTTACCGCTTGGGTGGCAGCTCCATCGCCGCCGTGTGCTCTCTCTTCACCCGTCTGAGCATAATCCTATCAGTGATTAGACGCAGCTTCGCCAATGCTTCCTTGCGGCGTGTAGAGTGTCTTTCCGTGACTACCATGTGTTAGAAAAGACCAAGGACCAGTTCCGCGGCGCAGCTTACTGGGATTGAGGATCTCTTGGTTGAAAATGGAAACGTGATTGAATCCACTACAGAGGATGTTAGACTTCGAAGACCGTTCATCCAGCATATGAGACCCTTACCTGTGCCCACATCGAGAGCATCTCTTCTCTTTATCCTGCGACCAATGAAGCTCCCTGCAGCTGCACATCTTGCAGAAATAATAGGCGAACGGGCGGACCTGTAGGAACCGCAGAAGAGAGAAAAACTCTCCAATCCGATTCTGCACAGGCGTGCCAGAGAGGCACCATTTGTACTTTGCCTTCAGTGCAAAGCAGGCCCGAGCGACGCTTGTGGTGCGTTGCTGACTTGCGTCAACAAACGAGACGCAGTATAAGCGCGGAGTCGGAGCTTACCTTGATACTATGAGCCTCGTCAAGAATGAGGCGATGATAATGGATGGAGTGGATGATACCTTGGAAGAACATCAGTCACATCAAATCAGATGTGTAGGGATTCAGTATACTCACTGTCCTCCTTTACAATCCCATCGTCGCGAACCCAGCCCTTCACCTCCTTACGATAGATGGACTCCAGGCCCGAGTCTAGACGGATGTTAGACGCGTCATTGGGATACAACTTTCAATGGTCTGGGACATACAGGATATCATTATCACGTCGTACGCCAGCAGATCTTTCTTCTTGAGGAGTTTGACCTTCGGATTCGAGTTATGGTAGATAAGCACCTTCAACTTCCCATCGGTGTATTCCTGCAGTAAAGGATCCCATTAGACCTATGGTGCTCAGCATCAAGACATCGCAGGCACCACAAACCTTGATCTCCGACTGCCACTGCATCAACGCAACTGGAGGAACGACTACCAGTGAAGGTTTGCCGACAGGATAGTCGGACATGATCAGGGACACGGCTTGGATGGTCTTCCCCATTCCCATCTCGTCCCCCAGCAGACCGCCCCTGTACTGGGTCTTTTCCTGCTGCATCATCCAGTTCAGCCCTTCGAGCTGGTAAGACTTCAATTTCCTGGTGATGCCCGGAGGCTGCTCCGCCGCGACTGGGGTGATTGGTGGCGTCTTCTTCAAATCGTCCCACATTGTCTTGATGCACGGGTGTTGTTCTTCGAGCTTCCTACGTTCCCTAACAGCCTGTACCACGGTTATTAGATAGATACATAGACTTGGGAAGTTTTGTTCACTCACCCTGGAGACCCTAGTAGTTGAGCTTTGCTGAAGAACTTCAAAGTCCGGGAGAGCTCTTGACCGGCCCGTTATAGTGGCCCGGCGTCTCCTGGGTCCCTGAGAGACAGAGTACAATGGGCCAGAAGCCGATACTGATGTAGAATGAATGACCTGGTCTGATTCACCAACCACAGGTACACCATCATCTTGAGGCACTGAAGACTCTCCGTCACTTTGTTCGGAGTCAGGCTGATAAAGATCTTCCATTTCACTCTCGACCTGCTCCCCGATGCGATCAGCTAGATCATCGAGATCTGAGAGGGCTGAATCTTCGCTGTCCGCAATGACCGCTTCATTTCCAGCCCCAAGTGAGTCTCCGGCCTTGTGACGCGGCGGCGATCCGAGGTCAGTCAACATGTCATCGTCATCGGTGGAATTCTGGATTTCAAGAGCGGGCTTGCTTCTGCCCATCGAGAGTTTCTGTCGCTTCACACCCGTCCTTTGATATTCTTCCATCTGCAAGGCACGCGCCAGGGCCGCATCTGAGCTTTCAATTGTAGAATCGTCCGCAGACAACGCTGAAGCGTCCCGTTTGAGTCCCCTGGCTGTGCTGAGCGAGAATGCGCTTGAACGCAGCTCCCGAGCACGAGCAGAAGCGCTGACTCGTTTCCTTGGCTTGTTCGTCTCCGAGTCGGCCGGTGTGACGGCGACACTCGTTGCCGGAGTGTCGTCTCCGTTCATCTCGTCTCGTGAAGCCCCGTCGACGGAGGTCGATGAAGAGGGGCCCTGAGCGGGTGACTCTTTCTTGACTGGAATATGAATTTCAATGGAACTTGTACGAGCTTGAGCTTCTAGTGCAGCTCTCCCTTCTCGATAGCCTCGGCGGACACCCGCGGCGTACGATTGATCGGTCTCGTCCTCGTCGTCAGTGTGCTCGAGGTCGACGCCAATGAGCGCAGGATGGGTAACTTTGGACGAGGCGCGTCTCGCGCGGGATGACGAGGCTGAGGAAGTTCTCTTTGACTGCACAGAGCCTTGAAATATTGGACGTGTCAGTGGACAAGGCGATTTGAAAGCCAGCCGTTAGGCAGCGACAGCGTCTTACTGGTCATGGATGCGGACGGCTCCGCTTTTTTCGCAAGAGATCCCCTTCTCGCCATGACGACGATATCGACCTGGCGACCTGATCTGCTCTCGTTTATAGTGAAAGAATCACTCTGCTAAGTGAATTGAAAGTGAGAGTTCCAGGAAACAAAGCCCCTATCCACAGCTGACCTTCCGCCTGATAATGCAGCAGACCAGGGGGATCGATAAGAGGAAGTGAAAGGAAAGAACAAAGTTCACACGCAAAACAGGGTCCTCTGGCCGGATATATTACCTCTTGGCTTGAGACCAGAGACAAACGCCTGCCTTGTCTTTCAGCAGACTTGGTGAGGGCTGTCAGATTTTGTTGTTCTACTGCTGTTGAACCTTATCGCTCGTCCCGAAACGCGGTCTGGATAAGCCGACCGGCGCCTAGACTCGCGTAAAGTGGAACGCGAAAGTGCCACGGGTCTTGTGACTTGAGCGCCTCGAAGCCAGCCTCTGCTTATCCAGGCACCTGCCAATTTTTTTTTTACTCCTGATAGCGACCGAGAGACGGTTAATACGACAAGATGTGAGTGATTTACACTATACTGGTTTGTGGTCGCTGCTGACAGATCGCTGAAGGTCGCGCAGAGGACAGACTGGGAACCATATTAGGGGACCGTAGGTTTATCGGAGCTTTCGCTGGTTTGGGAACTCAGACTGACAGCGAGCGGTCCAGTCACTCTGCGCTTACTGATTTCCTGGCTGTGAGTTTTAATCTGTTCTCTTCCCTACTGTGCATGTTCTGACGGTCTGCAAATTAGTCCAACAACATCTCCGCTACCCGGATCCGCCAAGACTACGAACGGCGTGTAGCGGAGGCAGCGCGCCAGGCTGAGCGCGAGGGAAGGGAAGATGGCGTCGAAAACGAGGAATTCGAAGATGAGCTCGAGTCCCCAGAGCAGAGCAAGAAGCGGAAGCGAAAGGAGGCCACTACATTGGCGAAGATCAAACAGAGCAAGAAGTTTGCCCGGCGTAAGGCACAGCGCGCCGGTGAGCCCGACGGCGATGATGATGCGATTGCGCGGGAGATGATGTATCAAAAGGCGCGGCCGCTCCCCGGCCAGCTGGAGAACTGCGAGATCTGCGGGAAGCGCTTCACGGTCACCGCGTACAGCAAGACCGGCCCAGACGGAGGGCTCCTCTGCTCAAAGTGCTCCAAGGAGCTGGCGGACGAGGAGAAGAAGTCGAAAGCCAAAAAGCGTGGACCCAGGAGCAGCCGTCGGCAGAACCAGAGCAATCTTCTCGATGGACTTGTCCAGCGCGGGGCTCTAAGCCTTGTGGAGATGTGTACGAAGGTAAGTTTTGACGTCCTGCTACTTTCCATTTGCATCATGCGCTGACGCTTCCGGCAGAAAGTTGCCGATAATATCAATGATATTGAGGAATTTGGAGACCTCCCTCCACAGCTGCTCCACCGTCTCAGTCAGATTCTCTCCAAGAGGCGCGTGCTCACTCCGAGGACGCTCAGCCTTTTCTTGCGTCCCGATCTAGACTTCATCGAGATATACGACTGTGCCAGTACGTCTACAATTTGAAAGTGAATGATACAAGCTGCTAACTGGTCACAGAACTCGAGACGGAGGACTTCCAGAAGATCTTTGCTTTTATGCCCTCATTGGTCAACGTCGACCTCCGCTTTGCGGGTCAGATGAAAGACAGCGTCCTTGATTATATGATGACTCGCAATCTCAACATCAAGCACCTGCGGCTGGACGCAGCCAACCTTGTTTCCGATGCATGCTGGCGGCAGCTTTTCAGGACGTCCGGTCCGCGTCTCGAGAGCTTGAAGTTGTCTAACCTTGACTCCTCTCTTGATGACGAGTCGGTACAGGTGATGAGCAAGTCCTGCACCAACCTTCGGCGGCTGAAGCTGAAGGAGTGCTGGAAGCCGGGTGACGACTCTCTCAGTGCGATCGCAACGCTGCCGAATCTGGAGCATCTGTCGCTCAACTTCCTCCGGGAGACAAAGGGCGAGAGCGTTACCCAAATGGTAGAAAAACTCGGCCCGAACCTGCAAACTCTCTCCCTGGAAGGCTTCCATGACGCTGATGACAAGCTCCTCGAGACGATCCACCGTCAATGCCGGAAGCTTTCCAAGCTCCGTTTCTCGAATAACGCTGTGTGTACGGACAAGGGGTACGCCAGCCTGTTTACAGACTGGCCCAACCCGCCGTTGACCTTCGTCGACCTCTCGTCGACGCGAGACGTGGACAACCAGAACCCGGACGGCCCGCCAGAGCCAGTCGGTCTCGCCTCGCAGGGGTTCATCGCGCTGATGAAGCACTCGGGGTCCAAGATCCAGACCCTGAACATCAGCTCGTGCCGACACATCTCGCACGCCGCGTTCGAGGAGGTCTTCGCGAAAGACAAGACGTATCCGCATCTGAAGGAGCTGGACATCTCCTTCCACACCGTCATGGACGACTACCTGGTCAACTGCATCTTCAGGTGCTGCCCCGCGCTGAAGAAGCTGGTCGCCTTCGCCTGCTTCAGCGTCCGGGATGTGCGCGTCCCCGCGGGCGTCGCATTGATCGGGAGCTTTATTTCGCAGGATTCCATCGTCGTTGAGGGCGACTACCGTGGAGAACTTTCAGAGTAGAAAAAAGGATGGTCTTTTTCTTTCTTTTTCCCTTGTTGACTAATTTGTCCTTTTGTCGGACGCTGGTGACGGATTGGTATTTGCTACTATTATCAGGGAAAATGGCACCATGGGACTGGGTTCATATTGAATAGCTTCAAGGGCGAAGGCTAAGGTTTCTTCTGGGCGGATACTTCATTCTCGCAAAAAGAAGCCTCAGGCGAGACCGCACATGGCTTTTTGCTGTCTCGAATGTAATATGAAGATGTACACTGCACATATGCCATTAGCTAGAGCAGCTTTCGATATCCTTTTCGATAACATCGCGATGATAGTAGCAGGATTCTTGTTATAGTGACATATGTGTTATGTCAAGCCAGGTCCTCCGTGCAGATGCCTATCTGGAGTTACTGCTATGCAATATGCGTAAAATTAAAAAGACTGTCATAGTGCACGTGTGCCCCGCACAATGCAGGGCTTGATCTCAGGTTTTCCATTGATGGAAATAGAAATAATCGTTCGAAGTGGACAACCAAGGTTATTATGGATCGGTAACGTGCGATAAGGTTTCGCCTTCCAATTGCTACTACCACTAGAGTAGTACTCCGTAGAGATGTCATAGTAGTATTCTCCGTCAGTAGTAGGATGTCAGGATAACATCGTACAGTACATACAGTATGGAGTAGTAATTGGGAAATGATCTGCACGCTATCGCGCGCGTCTTAGATACTGTACATACCTTCATCCACATTCAGGCCTTCTGAGATCTGGCTTGGCAAGCAAATAGTCCGGCGATAATTTCCCAGAAAAACCTAGATGTGTCCTGAAGGTTCAGGGGGCCGCGACACGGGCCGGGTCCGTTCGGGTAATTCGTGAAATCATGATGCAGATAAATCCGATAGATTGGGGGCTAACGTTGTTAGCTTCTTCTCTTCCCGCCCGTTTTCAACTTTCTAATCGAGCGTTGGAATAATAATAATATAATGCTCCTTAACAATCGCTTGCCGCGGCATCGTGACAAGGCTGTCCTGGAATGCGCCTGTGCGATCTATCAATTGAGCGCAAGACTTCAGGAAAATGGTCGCGGAGTCCCCGATCGCACAAACGGCTTGAGTTCCCATCTGATTGCACTGTACACAGAGAATAATGCCTCGCAGTGTACGTGAAAGCTGTGTAGAGAGTAGCCTCTTTTCCAGGGTGGGGTTCGAGGATGCGATCCAGGAACGGTGCGACCGTACCTTGAACAGGCGGCCGAAGCACACAAAGGCATTATTATTTTTTAAACGGGGAAGGGGAACAAAGGGGCTTCACCAGCCACATGGGCGGGAAAAGGGCAGCCTCAAGAGGACGGAGATTTTTAGTCGCATGGTCATGCAGTCTCCGTGTCATAGGGCTGCCGATATCGAGACCGCGATACTATTCAGTACAAAGCGATCTTCAGGATTCTCGACATTTTGGGGTTACTGGCATTGGTGCACGTCACTCGAGGCGCTCCGCGGGGCATGAGAGCGGCGAATACGCGATTTCTGAAGATGAGCTCCGTATGCGATGATCGATCGCAGACAGCGGGGCACGGCCGCACAGGGTCGCTCCGGGAGAGCCTCGCTATGATGCTATGATCCGTCATGGTCCACACACCATCTCAGGACCAGCCAGCCGCCGGCGTGCACATCTCTCCGTCCTCGTAGGACATCGCCGTATATATATTTATCATCGTTCCCATGCTCGAAGCTCCCTCCTGTTCACTCTTCTCAACACATCCTCACGCATGCAACATACTGGTCAGGAACATGCGTCAGCGACCAGGAACCAGACTTCTTCCCGCCGCTGATCACGGAAATCACCATGCTTTGCAGTCTCTGCCACCAATGTCATGGGAACGGATGTGAGATCATGGTGGCTGGCGACGACGATCAGCCGGTCGCGGTTGTTGCCTGCAGACAGTACAAGCTAAGCTGCCATTGCGTTATCTCGTACACCGCAAATCTGGAGTACTCCGTAGAGAGACGATACCATCGTCGAGGCGCCGGCGCAAGGAATTCGCTGCTCGAGCATCATGTAGATCACGATAGTAGCAGAGGAGGTGGACCATCAGAAACAAGCTCCATCGGGCGCGGGTTCGAGGCGATCTGCAGCGCTGCTGGAGAGCTCACCAAGACGGCGTGGCTTTTCCAGCAGCAACAGGGATCGCCTGGCTGTCCTTCCGCGTCCAGACTTGGGCGTCTGTGACGCCACTGAGCTCTGCTTGCTTTGTCTCGTCTGCCTGGCCCACCGATGCCCTCGCCGGCCGCCCTGTGGAGCTCGTCAGGGCCGCCGTTCTGAAACTTGAGGGATAGCAGGCCGAACCCCTACCGCCGCTTCCAGGGCCGCTGAGGGTCTGTGCCAGACACCATGAGGCTCGGATTTCCTTGGCCACCGATCTCCAGTCGGGTGCAGTCAACAAGAGCGGACGTCGGGTCGCGGTGCGCGCTGGGCATGGGTGGGCTATGCTGCGCCGGGGATAGTTAGTCGCGGAGGCCACAAGGCCAGAACAGAAGGTCGCAGAAGACATCAGCCCCCTATATGCCTCTCTCCCTGCGACGCTCCGCGACGTCCCAGGCATGATCCCTTCTTTCTGCCGTCAGCACGATCGCCAGCAGCCTCCCGTCCTCTCCTTGCATTCCCATCCACCTGCTCCAGCGTGCTCGGCCGTCGGTGCAAGTGCCGTTCAGCGGTTGATACTCATCGCCCGCGGGGACTGCTGCTAGGCGCCGGCCCTGCTGCTACGGGGTTTAACTGCTGCGCCGGTGCTGTTTGCTTGTGCGCTCAAGCCACAGCTGTGTCCATTCGCTTCCCCTGTCTGGTAAGTCAGCAGAAACTGTGCCCTGGAAACCCTCCTCTTTGGCTCTTTCTCCCGAGACTCCCCAGTTTTGCTCGTCTGCTCGCCAGCACTACTATATTTGGGTGCTCCGTCGATCCCAGCCTCGACGCAGCAACTGCATCAGTGCAGCAGAGCTTTTCCACGCTCCTCTCGTCAGTACCCTCCTGTTCCTTTGAATTGACCATCCTGTCGTTATCTGTTCCTTTGTGGCCTGTGTGTGGATGGTGTCTGCTGTCGGGACATCTCTGACGTGCCCAGAGTCACATCCAAAGCAAGCTGCCGAGCGGACCAGAGACAGTCACCTGCCCCGTGCCGGCGTTGTTGTTTTGTCTGTTCTCGAGCAGCCTGCCCATTATCGTTCTTTCTCCGTAGCCACCACCTAGGGTCGGAATCTAGCACCGGAACAAAAGGCATTCAGCGCTGCGGTGTGCCGGAACCTGTCACTTGCTGACTGTTTAGCTTCAACGCTGCAGATCCCTCCACCTCCCAGCCGTTCTCGGCGGTCATCGCCCATGTGGCCCTGATCCTCACTTTCCCCTTTGCCTTTCTCTTCCTTCCTCACTCCAGCGCTCCATCATCTCTGAACCGGTCAGGTTCTCGGTGGATCTGTCCGTTGGCCGCCTCGCTGTCGCTTGCGAAGCCCGCTCCGTGGTCGGTCGACACGTGTTGTGGGAGCATCCGGTTGGAACGCGGGTGCTTCATCCGTCAAGGACCCAGGTCAGCTTGCGATACTCTGCGGAAACCTCTCCCGATGCCGATCAAGCTCCCAAAGAGCTTTGCTCGTCGGAAATCATCCGGCAATGCGCTGGAGGAGGTCGAGAACCCCCCGGAGCCGTCGTTCCGGGTATTTGAGCGGCCTGCCAGCGGGAGCAAGTCCTTTGATGGATCCCACACGGTGAAGAGAATGGGTGAGGCTCACCCGTCCCATTCGCCTACCGAAGACCATGACAATCTGTTCGCAGGGTTCGAGAGACCGGCACCGAAGAATCGGTATGTCACCCCAAGATGGATTGCCATGAGACGTGCAGCGTTGACCCGGAATAGAGGCAGCGGAGGGACCAACAACTCCGGCTCGACTGGCGGGCTGTACGATAGCTCCTCGTCGGCACGGTTCAGTTCGTCCTCCACGCTTCCCTCCTCGACCGACGTGCCGGTGCACGACGCCTCCAACCCGCACTCGAGAGCATTTCATGATATCCCGCCGCCTCCCAGCCATGGGTCCCAGTCCTCCTTTTCGCTACGTGCAGCTGGCCGGACATTCTCCTTTGGCACGAAGCCGCCAAAGGCCCCAACACCACAGCCTCAGCCGCCCAGTCCTACCCTCACCAGGGACCGGGCAATGACGACCAGCACTGCCAGCACCGCCACGCCCCCCAAGTTGCCGCATGCGGACCTCAATCTGGGCGGGCCGGATGACGACTTTGGTAACATGTTTGAGGGGCTAGGCAAGCGGAAGAGTGCACTTCTACAGGAGCAGTCGGTGTCTCCGCACTCTGCAAATACGGTACGAGCCATTGTTCTATGCCCTTGTATATATATATATATATACATTATTCGATCGAATGCTGATTGACCAGCAGAAGGATCCGCACCCAGTTCCCGCAAAAGACGACAAAGCCTCTCGTCCCGCCCCGATTGACACTGATCGGTCCAAGGAAATCGAGCCTTCTCCTTACTCGTGGGACAGCCGTCACTCGCACGATGGTCTCCTGAGCGCGTCCAACCGCGGCCAGGAGGAAGCCATCACTACTACCACTGGGGGCCAGCATGGCTTGCCACAGCAGCCCCCAACTACCTCGCATCGTGCTCTCGACAGGCCAGAGCGAAAACGCGATCAGGGTTTGAGGAGGAGCGTCGCGTTCACCGGGAGTCGTGGATCTGCGCCAATTGAAGACGCAGATGCCAAGCTGGTCAGGGAATCGGTTATGTTGAACAGGAGAAGTGTACGCCAGGCGCCGGAGGGCGAGGAGTCGAACAAGGAGACCTCGCTGCTCGACAGTAAAGATAGCGGGAATGCAAACGCTGAGGATGGTGACTCCACCCCTCGAGCTGACAAGCCAGTCGAGTCGCCGGATGAAGACACGCAATTTGATTACTCCCTTGCGGACCATGTGAGACTGGTTGCGCAATACGAACAGAAGGCGCAACACGAAGAGAGGGTGTCGAACATAACCCCGTCCCATAATAACAAAGTGATGACACCCGCTCAATTCGAGCGCTATCGGCAGCAACGGGAGCTGGCAAGGACGAGGAGCGATGCTTCGAAGAGCGAGGACTCGGATACGAGCTATTCCGACGACGATGATGATGAGGCGGAAAAGCAGCGAGAGGCGGAGAAGCAGAGGCGCAGGCAGGAAGCTCATCTGTCCGTTTACCGTCAACAGATGATGAAAGTGACCGGGGAGCAGTCGTATAACCCGCTGCAGAACTTGGACAGGGCAAGCAGCAGTACGCCCAATCTCACAAATCTTACGGGTCGCATGTCAACGCTCGGAATCTCCGCGGACAAACCAGGCAGCGGCAAGAGCAGTGACGATGACGAGGATGAAGACGTTCCTCTGGGCATTCTGGCTGCACACGGCTTCCCTAACAAGAACCGTCCCCCAACACGCCTGAGCTCGGTCGGTTCGAACCCGAACCTTCGATCGTCTGCCGCCTCGATCGCCGGAGACGGGCCAGGTTCTCGGGACGGTCTGCCTGTGTTCGCACGGAACCTGCCGCGAGACCCGTATTTCGGGGCTAGCTTGGTGACTCCCTCGAACAGGCAGTCCCTCTCCATGGGAGGAGGCGCTTCAGCTTACGGGGGACCGTCGTCGGCCTTTCATCCTGGTGGTCTCGTTGGTGTGATTGCATCCGAAGAGCGAGCGAGAGCGATGAGGAGGGGTAGCCCCAAGCCCCCAGGTTTCGACCTTAATGGTGGCATGATGGGAATGGGGGGTCCGTCTCCCAACGGCATACCCAGGCCGTATTCGATGGGGCCCATGGGTCCGCCAGGGATGTCTGGAATGCCGGGTCCGCAGCAGCAGGGACTGTCAGCGGGAGAGCAGGCACAGCTTCAGATGTCGCAGCAGATGACCCAAATGATGCAGATGCAGATGCAATGGATGCAGCAGATGATGCAGATGCAGGGGATGCAGGGCGGACCACAACCCCCGATGAACAACAACTTCCTCTCCCCAATGGCGAACACGAACATGCGGCGGATGTCGATGGCTTCGTTCAACGGCGCTGCTGGCAGCCCTCAGGTCGACCAGCGGAGATTCAGCACGCTCGATCCGAGCATGGCTCGGTGGAACAGCAACGGACCGGCCTCGTTCTTCCCCGACGGTGGCACACCACAGTCACAAAGCTATGCGCCATCCATTGCCCCCTCTGAGCGCAGCAACGTCGGAAGGGCCTCTCGATACCGCCCGGTGTCGACACCCCAGCCGGACCAGCAAGCCAACAGGCGCGCATCCACCTTCACTTCGTCGACGGTGAAGCCGTGGAACGATGAGAACCGGAAACCGTCCTTTTCCGCCGCTCCCCCGGTCCCGTCGAACCTGTCAAAGAGTACCACCGTCACGGTGCAGGAGAGAACGCCCAGTCCCAGCAAGAATACTGCAGTCGTCTCGGACGATGACGATGACGAGGAGGGTTGGGCTGAGATGATGAAGAAACGGGAGAAGAAGAAGAGCAGCTGGAAGATGAAGAAAACATCGTCGAGTTTGGGTGATCTGCTACACGCAGTCCACTAGTCATCCGATCCTTAGAATCTGGTTTCTACAGTTATCTAGATGTCTGTCGAGCTCCTCGAGTCCTTTTCATGTGATCCCTTTCCTCTCCATTCTATGTACTGTGTTATTTTGGCTCTGGGTTGTCGTATACCCTCCAGGGTCGCTTGTCTTTTTGAACACCAAGATCTGATCTGTCTTGTCGATCGACCTAGCCGGCCTTGTCCCATATTTATTGCTGTGGCCATGATTTTTTTTTCTTGGCAGGAAACATCCATTGCTACGGCATTGTCCAAAGAGGTTGACTATAGCTTCCTACTCGTACTTCCATACATTTTAATCGGGGCCGGATACGAAACAAGGATGGCGCACGGGAGGCATGATGGCATTCTGGATTTGAGGCTTGTCTCTTTTTTGATCCTTGTATCTAATGTCTGTATACAAAATAATGCAGAAGCTGTTGCATAGACGGGAACTATCTTGTGGTGGTACGGATAATAGAGAGACTATGGCAGCGTTAGCAATGTGTCCGAACGTTCGCCCGCCAACCTCTTGATCGTCTCATCCGCTTCCAGCAAGACTCTCCTGACGATATCCCCCGCCGGCAAAGCATCCCTGACCAGCCCGACACCCGTTCCAGCGTACGTCGTCATCCTCCCCTTGGGTCCCCATCCCTCGTCACCCTTCTTCATCTCCTCCACGTAGAGCCTCCGGTTCTCCTCATCCCCCATCCCTCTCTCCACGGCATCGACGTAGCTTTCGTTGATGACTCCCCGTCCATCGTACCGCTGAGGCCAGCCGTGGATGTCCCTCACGCGGTCGTAGACCGTCGAACGGACCGTGCTGACGCCCCCGTCCGAGGCGCGTAGAACTTCGGCCTGGTATCCCCGCGCGATGGTCGCCTCGTGGGAGGCGAGGAAGCGGGTCCCCATCGCGACCCCCGCGGCTCCCAAGGCGAGGGCGGCGGCCACCCCACGGCCGTCGGCGATCCCGCCGGCCGCCAGCAGCGCGATATCAGCGCCCATGCCGCGCTCCGCCAGAGCGTCGCGGACTTCAGGCACCAGGGAGATGACGGAGGCGGAGCGGGCCAGGCCGTGGCCGCCTGCGTCGGAGCCCTGGACGACCAGCACGTCCGGTCGGAGCGCCTCCGCGACCGAGACGGCCTCTGCCACGCTGCCGACCTGCACCCAGACCCTGGTCCTGCCGGACGTGACGGCGCGGACCTGCGTGGCCCACGGGATCAAGTCGTCGGGCTGGGTTGCCGGGGCGAAGAGCCACACGGCGCAGGGCGTGTATTTCTGTATCGCCGCCAGGGCTACCGCCAGGTCCGCGCCCCAGTTGATGAACCCGACTCCGATGGGGAGGACCCCCTTCTCAGCTGGCACCTGGTGGATGGGATGGTCCGATTCCCGGACGAGTCGCGCGGCGTGTTCGAGCTCCGTCTCGAGTGTCGAGACGTCGTATCCGCCGGCGAGGAAGCCCAGTCCGCCCGCGCGGGAGACGGCAACGGCGAGCGGAGCCATGGCGATGCGCAGCATCGGGGCGGAAGCTATGAGGGGCGTCTTGATCCATGGGTAGGCGGCGTGGAGTGCAGATCTCGTTGCCATTCTGATAGATAGATAGGTAGATGTCTATATATAAGCAGAGAGAATAAGAGGTAGTAGATAGATGAATATAGATTGCGAAGCCTCTGTCGATGCTCACAAGAGTGTATCTATGTTCAAGTTTTATAGTCTGATACGGTGATACATCATTACCCACCGGCCGTTGGCCACAGTCCGTTATATAACAAGTAAATCAACCCACAAGCTGACTCACTGGATTCCAGCCGAGGTCAAGCGCGACCATCCAAACGATGATCGGAACTAAGGAGAGAGCGGAATCCACAACCCCACAAAAATGAAGAGAGGAAGTCACTTGCGCCAACTCGGGACTGTCAGAGCATCACATGCATGATCCTGAAGTCAGAATAATTATTGGGATATGGGATATGCTGTCTGCGAGTCCGCGGACTGACGTCGGAGCAGTGCATGGCGGGCGTGTCCGTGCGTGTTCCGCCCGCTGGTGGAGTCACGTGTGGGCGGTGAAGAGCTGGTGATGGCATCAAAGGAAGGCGGCCATCATCGGTGTCCTTGGAGCCGACTATGATTCCCTGAGTTCACTCCCAGGGACCATCCAGCCATCTCAACAACTGTAATACCCATATATTTAGACTGTTTATTGTCCTCTATTCTTATATCCTTCTGATCTTTGGACTGTTGCGTGTGTTATTTGTTGTCCTTCTCCACTTTTTTTTTGGTTGCCACCACGGCAGCTGGTCTCTTGTTGTCATCCTTGGATACCTACGTATTATTTGAAGAAAGAGAAGAGACCCTGTATTCTTTTTTTGGTTCTCTATTTGAAAACCCTGTCGAAGGGGAGTGTCACTTTTTTTCAGTGGTCTTTGTCTCAGTTTTTTCAAGTGCAGGAAAGAGAAAGACCTGCCTGCAAGGATGAACGCGCCGGACAGGTAAGAGAGTTCCCCTGCCAGCTTCCTTCCTCTCAAGAAATTGCACTTCCTTTTGATCTGTTTCCCTGTGATACATGTTGGATCTTTCTTTTCACTCCGTCCTTGTTGCCTGCAGCTTGCTGCTTGGACATCCCGGATGCTTGCGCCGGTGAAAATGGGAGGGAACCTCCCTCATACTCCCGTTGCTGGGCACACGAGGTTCGTTGCAGAGCGTGGGATACTTTGTCAAGTTGTCTCCTCCATGCTCTCTTCCGTTCATCAACGTCATCTGCCCTTTCCTCTTGGCTTTACGTCCATCTCCCTTTCCTGTCTGCTTCGGATCTTTTCCCTCTACCCTCTGCATCTCTTGCATCATTGCACGTTGAGTTCAGCCCTTTCCATCGAGCAAACTCCAGATTTCCCCTCCACTGCTTTGGTCGTCATCATATCAAGTCAAGCCCATCATGTGTGACGAGCTCTTTGCCCACTGCCTCTACGATTCTTCCTGTGCCCGCTACCGCACCAAACCCTGCAAGACGACCGTCAACGTCGCCTATGACCAGCCGCCGAGGTCTGCCTTGCTTTAGCCTATCGTTATCACTTTCGTCCCTACTGCATCCCGCCCCTCAGCCTGCCTTTTCCATTTCCATCATCTGCTTCCCTTTCTTTGCGATATTCAAGTCTTGTGCTGTGTCTGCTAGTCGGTTTTCCCCGCAAGGAGCATGCTAACACACTCTTTGATAGATTCGAGTCTTTTGTCCTTGCCCCCGGCGAGAAGAAAGTAGAGGTCGAGACGGACACCCGTAAGTCTTCACATCAACGTGTTGACCCAGGACGTGCAGACTAATCACCTGCTCCAGGTATCCCGTCGTCGGCGATCTTTACCTTCAACAAGGAGGATCACACTCTTGGCAACCTGCTCCGCTCTCGTCTTTTGCAGAGCTCGCACGTTCTCTTCGCTGGCTACAAGGTGCGTCCTGGATACGCTTGGCTATTCTTCTGTGCTCGACTTCGGCTGACGTCACCGTAGGTGCCTCACCCTCTTGTCCCCAAGTTTGAGCTTCGCGTCCAGACCGATGGCGAGATTACTCCCAAGGAAGCGGTGATTACCGCATGCCACGAGCTGGTCAAGGACCTGGGTATCTTCGCCCGTGAGTTCACCAAGGAATACGAGCTGCGTAAGATGGTGGGCGCCACCCAGCAGCAAAACGGCACCCATGAGGGGATTTAAGCGTGGCAGTCTGGCGGCGGTCGTACGCCGCATCTGTGCAACCAATCTCGCTTACTCTAGGGCCCGTCTTTCTCTCTGACAAGTTGGAGGATGCAGCGCTACCTGCTGCTGCTCTTCACATACTATTACATCGGTCTGGGTGTCTTCATCTATCTCACACCTTATAGTCTCGGCCGTCGACGGGCACCGTTTGCGGAGCCGTTGACGCCTTGAATGTACGCGACCTGGCTGTCTCTGGTAGGGGGCTGAGAGGGTAGACGGGGATAGATGCATGTACAAGATGGTACAGATCATTTTGATATCACTCCTTAAGCGAATCTAGCTTACTAGGTCGGTATCTTGGGTTTGTAAACCGAGTACTTGCACGGTAGACATCTTTTTCTTCCTAGCATCCAGTAATGAAGTACGAGCTCTCGATCCTGCCTTTGGAAGGCTATCTCAAGTGGTCATCCCTAAAGAGTCGCTCATGCTGCAGTTGTTTTCATATGGTACATTGCGTCCTATGATGGTTTTCTCGGTAGGACGTTGGTAGCACCTGTGGACTGTACAAAGATCACAACCCATCTCTATCATATAGCAAGGGCAGGAAATTCGATGTGAAGGTGCTTGTCAAGGACATCCTCGGCAGGCTGAACGTCATAATGAACTTGGAACGATTATGTGTGTGTCCAGTGACTGATTTGGAGCAAATTAATGTGCTTGTACGGTACGATTGCTTGGAAATGACTGTCAGCAGCTGGAACGATCATAATCTGCTGTCTATTGGATACTATCATGGTAATCGTGGCGAAGGGATATCCATTTCTGGGGGCACCATTCTGAGCAGCAGTTTTTGGTGCTCACCTTATGTGGAATATTGCATGGTCAATGGTAAACTTGCTGCAGCTTCCATACCTTAAACCAAGAAATACATGCCCAGATAATGATCTCGAGAAATGACCTGATATTCCCACGCCCAGGAGATGCTAGCTGGACTGCGGGAGGGAGCTCGGGCCCGCCTTGCTCGAAGCGGCTAGCGCCCGGCCGGGGCGGCGTCTCTCCTCGTGCCTGAAGCCTCCGCGCGTCGTCGTCGTCTCCAACATCGTCCTTTGCCGCTGCTCCGCACCACTGCTTGTCGTCCTGACCTCCATCTCGTTTTCCTTCCTTTCTGTGTCTTTCTCTATGCCAGCGTCTGTTTTGTAATGTACTCTTCGTCGAACTCCTACCTGGGCGGCGCCAACAGCGCCCGCCCCGGCTCGTCGCCGTTCGGACAGCAACCGGTCTACTCGCAGTTCCCTCAGGGTCAGCAACCACAGCAGACGGGCTTTGCGCCTCAACCGACTGGATTCGGCGGCGGGCAGCTTCAGCCCCAGCCCACGGGCTTTCCAGGTGGACAACCGCTGCAGCCGCAGTTCACTGGCTTCCCCGGAGCCTCCTCTGCACCACCGCAGCAGAGCTTCCAAGCGCCCCTGCAGCCGCAGTTCACCGGATATCCCCCCCAGAGCCAGCCGCCGCCGCAGCAGAATCTGCAGCCGCCGACCCTGCAGCTTCCGCAGCAGCAGTTCCCTGTGACCACCGGTGCGCCGTCTGCTCCAACTGGCAAGACCTCGTCGGAGATAGCGCAGTCGTTCCAGAATGCCTCGCCGTCGAAGCCTCAGCCGCCGCCCAAGTCCTCCGGCTCCAAGATCCCCAACATCCGCCTCTCCTTCATCACGGCGCAGGACCAGGCCAAGTTCGAGCAGCTCTTCAAGGCCGCCGTGGGTGACAGCAAGACGATGTCCGGTCAGTAGAAGTTGGTCCGGGGGGCAAATCAGGGGTAAAGGGAGGGGTAGCTGATTTTCTTTACCTACAGGAGAGAAAGCCAGAGACATTTTGCTGCGGTCCAAGCTTCCCGGAAGCGACCTGTCGAAGATCTGGTAAGCCAGAGCTGGCGAGGTTGACCTGTCGGATGGGCCCTTCTAACAAGTTCGCAGGGTGTTGTCAGATACCACCAAGTCGGGGCAGCTGTTCTTCCCGGAGTTCGCCCTGGCAATGTACCTCTGCAACCTGAGATTGACAAATAGGGAGCTTCCGGAAACCCTCCCCGAGCGCATAAAGAATGAAGTGTCGAGCATGGTCGATATCATATCGTTTGGGGTCCCCGACGAGCAGCCGCCGCCCAAGACCAACGTCCCCAACTTCGACACTCCAACAATCCAGCAGCCACAGCCGCAGCAGCCGTCGAACACGCAGCTGCTTTCGCAGCTCACGTCTCAGCCGACCGGGTTTTACAACCAGGCGACCGGCTTCCAGCCTCAGCAGACCGGATATCCTGGCCAGACTCAGACCCTGCAGCCGCAGCCAACAGGCTTCCCTGGACAGAGCCCGCAGCATCTGCAGCCTCAGCCAACGGGTTTCAACCCCCAGCCGACCGGTTATAGCGGCCCGCGTCCTCCAATGCCGCTGATGCCCACCGGCACGACGTCGAGCCTGTCGCCTTCCCATACGGTGCCCGCTCCGCTGACCGCGCAGCCAACCGGCGCGCCGGGCCAGTGGGGCTACATCAACGCCCCCTCAACTGGCCTACCTGGCCTTGAAGCTCTGAAACAGCAGTTGATGCCGCAGCCTGGACGTGAAGGCGGCTTCTCGGCCGCTGCATTGTCTGGCAACGCGACCATCCCATGGGCGGTCACCAAGGAAGAGAAGAAGATTTACGACCAGCTCTTCCGCGCGTGGGATGGCCTCAACAAGGGCTACATCGGCGGTGAGACCGCCAAGGAGATCATGGGCCAGAGCGGACTGGACCGCAAGGACCTGGAGCGCATCTGGACCCTGGCCGACCCCAACAACAGGGGCAGGCTCAACATGGATGAGTTTGCCGTGGCGATGCATCTGATCTACAGAAGGTTGAATGGCTACCCTGTCCCGACCCGCCTGCCTCCGGAACTCATCCCGCCGTCCACGAGGAACTTGAACGAGTCCATCGGCACCGTCAAGTCTCTCCTCTCGCAGGACGCGGAGCAGCGAAAGGCATCTGGCGCTTTCCTGCAGCCGCAAAAGACCGGCGTCAGCTATCTCAAGGAGCACTCTTTCCGCACTGGTGCTACGTCTCCTGGGCGGAAGGATGCCACCGTGTTCAAGAATGATGATGACGCCGTCGTTTACAGATCGGCTGCTCGCCGCCGCACTGGAAATGGCGGCCGGACGCCCTCGCCCGCCCCTTCGTCTCAGGCCTCAGAGGAGGAGCTGTCCATCGAGCAGCTGAAGAAGAAGATCCGCGAGACCCAGATTCTGCTGGATGCGGTCGACTTCAAGGACCAGAATCGGGCGGAAGAAGAGGAAGCACTGGACCGGCGGGATCGCAGGGAGGCAGAGAGCCTCATGGAACGCATCCGACGGGTGCAGGATGACATCGACACCCATCCCGACGCACCTCTCCGCCTTCTCGACTCCGGCGCCGAGCGGAGGGCCCTGCGCCGTCAGCTCCAGAACTACCAGGATCAGATTCCCCAGATTGCCTCGGATGTGCGCAAGGTGGAACGGGCCATCGCAGAGGCAAAGCTTGAGCTCTTCCGCCTGAGGGACGCCAAGGAGCATCCGGGCAGCGCTCTGCATATCGTCGGAACCGGTCCTGGCGGTGCGGTCACCGAGGCCGACCGCATCAAGGCTCGTGCCCGTGCTAAGATGCAAGCGCGTGCCGCCGAGCTGGCTGGAAAGCCAGTCCCCGCCATTGACGATGACGATGGCACCGCGGCGGCTCGCCGTCTCGAGGAGGAGAGCGCAAAGATCAAAGCGGAACGCGAGCGCAACGAGGCTATGACCCGTGATGTCGAGGAAAGCGTCAAGGAGTTCTCCCGGAGTCTCGAGGACAGTCTGAAGGAGGAGAACGAGACCTCGGCCCGCGAGCACGAGAGACGTCGTTGGGAGGACGCCCTTGGTGTCGAGGACGTGATCAGGGATTTCATCTACGACCTGCAGCGCAGCAGCAGGACTGCCAGAATCCGCAAGGAAGAGCGCGAGAAAGAGTACGTGTAGTCTTTTTCCTCCGTTTCCTTCTCTCTCTCTCTCTCTCTCTCTTCCCCCCCC
>Ga0008109_10000498_pt1 | contig 22806 bp, 13 predicted proteins | sample HigsolmetaGSP18D_FD_59306 | JGI IMG/M metagenome (GOLD analysis project Ga0008109, IMG submission 59306) | High solid enriched microbial communities from the Joint BioEnergy Institute, USA - SP1-8-D | ecosystem: Engineered > Bioreactor > SSF (Solid state fermentation) > Aerobic > Biomass ...
GGGGGGGGGGGGGGGAGGATCATAATTTCCATATAAAAGGATGGATATGATTGACGAGCATGTTCGTGTATATACCAAGATACCCTGTCATTGAGAGTTGTTTGACTATCCACTTGAATGGAGAAGAGAGTCATATATAAAATCACCAAAAATCGTAAATAACATCCAAGAAATTATGAAAGTCCCAATTGACAATAGGAATATATACAGAGTATCATATTCACAACATGCATCCAACCGCAGACCGCCTCTATGTCCAATTTCATATCCGAGATATCAATAAAACTCTGAAAAAAAGTCGTCAATCATTATTAATTATTCCATGCAAACACGCCACCCAAGTCGCAGTCAGGGGTATCTCAGACACCATTTCAATCCGCCGAAATAATAAAGAAATCGCCTCGCCCAGTCTCAAAACTTCGCAACGCGGTTCGGAACTCCCGCCTGCTCGATCAGGTCCTTGCCTCTCTCCATCCACTTCTGGAAGCCGCTGTCCGTCGGATCCACGGGGAAGTCGTCCCAGACGGGCTTCTCCGAATCCGCGTAGGTTGACCATATCCCCTTGGGAACGTCCGATGAGGACCACGAACGGAGCTTTGACAGGACGCTGGTGTAGTACACGTAGAGGATCCTGCAGAGCAGCTCGACACGGTCCACGTAGTGTTGCTTGCTCGGGTCGGGCTCGGCGCCGCCATCCCCGAGACGCTTCCACCAGGACACGCGCCAGCGGAGGGAAAGGAGGATACGACCCAGTTCGTTCAGGAACCGCAGGTGCGCCTCGTGCGAGATGCGCTTCCACTTGATGTTGTAGAAGTCGCGTTCCAGCTTTCGGAACCCCTCGACCTCCAGCATGCGGCAGAAGATGCGGGACAACTGCGCGGCCAACAGAATCTCCTTCCGATCGTCGGGATTGTTGACATCCATGGGACGTTCTTGGCCATCAGGCCCCACAGGTACGAAGCTGTACGATGCGCGACTCGGCATGTTATTCCACTGCGAGAGCAGGGCCTGCACCGGTAGACAGCAACGTCAGTCGGTTATCCCGCCATTCAAACCTCAGGTCGGGCAGGACTCACAAAGAGGTTGCTCATAGGATCACAGTCTCTGACGCAGCTCAGCCAATTCTTCGACCTATCCTTGGATTCGACTAGTCGACGGTCGATGAATTCCAGGAAGGTCGACTGCGAGTTGCCATTATATTCGCTCAACCCTCTCAAGAACTTGTAGGTCTCCGCCAGGTCGAGGACATACAGGGAGCCCCAGGCTTGGCTGGCACGGATGTTGAACTTCCCACGACGTTCGCTGAGGAATGCTAGGAGGTCACTCAGATCGAACTCCGAAGGGATCTCCATCCGAACTCTACTGGTCCCATCCAGAGTCGGATGGTTGATGGCCCGTTGCGCTGGGGCAAAGATGTTAGCAGAACACAGATGGCGAAGGGAAAGTGGCTCACATACAGATATAATTGCACGTGCCATACTCGACAATGTTCGCAAAGCACGCTCGTGCGCAGGGTTGCTCGTGGAGCGTAGGACGGCAGGCCTCACATGGCGAGTTCCCGTCGCACTAGAACCGGTTAGCCTCACCCAGAAGGAAAAGAAGACGAAGAAGAGCAGGAATCCACGACGAAAGCGATCGTAGTGACAACAGGGGAAGTACCTTTCGCTTGTTCATACGGCACTGCACACAGGTGTCCTTGTTCTTTCGTCGCAGACCAGCGTTGGCTCGTCCGATCACCGACAGTGGGCCCTTTCGACGAGCTCCGCGTGGTGGGGACACAAAGTCCTCAGACGATATCGAGCCGCCTTGCCCGTCCTCCTGTACAATCTGAAGCGGCCTTGGTTGAGGCGGCTGCTCGACAGCAATCGGACTGTTTCTCTGCTTCCGCTTCCTGGCTGCTGCCGCAGGCTGAAGAGCAATTGGTGTGTGACGTGCTACCGTCATAGCCGTGGGGAGAGTGACCGACGGCGAGTTTGGCAGTCCTTGATTAACGATAAACGCGCCGGTCTTGGGCATTTGCGACCCATTGGATAGACCATCCTCCGGAGAGGTCTCATTCCATTCCATGTACTGCGAATCGTCTTTGAACTGCTGCTCCACAAAGGTCGGCAGGCTGTCATTGGCGGCGGAATACGAAGCGTCGAATGCGCCTGAGACGTCTTTTGGACTTTCGGACTCATTCTGAGACCCCCCGTGTTTCTGTTGGAAGTCCTCACCCAAGCCCCCGTCCGGCGAAACGACAGGGAAGGGAGAGGTCAAGTTTGAGGAGATGTGCATATCAAGCCCCTCGAACCACCCGGAGCCGGGGAAGTCATTCGACACCGGGACTCCTCCGTTCTCCAGCGGGGATTCCAGAGGCAACGAGACCGGGAATTGCGACGGCGCATGTGTCGCGGGACTGTTCAATGCGTCCGTCCAGGATCCGTTCGAACACGGGAACGCTCCGGAGAGACGTTGAAACGAGGCGACCTGATCGGACGGAAGGTCTGAGTACTCCTGGCCGTGCTGCAGATCCCCACTGTCGTCGAGGATCACCGTGTTGGTGGACGTCGTGGGTCCCTTTGCGTAGGGATAGAAGAGCGGAGCGTCCAACGGCATCCCCACGGCCATTGGATCCGGCATCTGGAATTGCGTCCAGGGCTCCTCATGGTGGAGATTGTCATCGGTCGACGACGGGAGGGTCATTGGGCTCACGGTGCCCGAGACGAGGCCGGCATTGTCGCGAAGCTTGCCTTGGTTGCTGTAGGAAAAGACAGCCATCAGCACTCACGCCGTCACGGGGTGGCAGGAGGGAGACGGGACCTGAACTCAAGGGTGTGGAAGTCGCTCGACCGATCAAGCGCATCGGCCTGGCTGGAGTCCCGGCTCGTGTCCAACTCGGGGGGTGGTTCCTGTCCGGGTTTTTCCCACGCCGCGAGGGAAAAGCTGCCGTCCGACTGCCACGGGTCGAGGGTCTGGGGGTCGAGGCCCGGTGCCGACGCAGCGCTCCCACACTCCATCACGGGGGGCGGACAGCGATCCCGAGGCTGCGCTTCTGGTTGCGCTTTGCCTTGGGAGAGATGCTCTTCGCAGGAGATGTCCAGGATTCTGTGTCACGGCGACGGACGGGGCGGGGAGTTAGGGGCAGGATTCATCCGTTGACGCCCGCAGTCCCCCACCACAGAGTTTTGCGCGCTTCGGCGGACCCTGGAGACGCGCGGATGTCTTGCGTGCGCCGCACCGGCCAACGCACTCGGCGCACAATAATGTGGCCTGGCGTGGGAACCCAGAGGGAGGAGAGGCGAAGGAAAAGAAGAGAAAAACGAAAGCGAACGTCCCGAATCCTCGAACCAGAGCGACGCGGACGGGCCGGGGATGCGCAGAGGATGGATGAAACGGCGAACGAGCGCGGGCGGCCCAGAGGAGCGGCTTTGTCTGTTCTCGATGCAGAGAGGAAAAAGGTGCACCTCGTCGCACGAGTCCTGGGCAGCAGTTGACTCACTGCGCGTTGCAGGGCGGGAGCACGGCAGCCATCGTGGGCGCGCTTAGGGCCGCCCCGACCGCGCTGCCCTGAGCCCCGCCCCGGGCACGCCAGGCCGCCCGCGAACACCGGGCATGCTCTGGCGATGGATATACATATATACCGTGCACCCGGCAGCCCTAGCCCTCGGCCAGACAAGACACCAGCCGCGATCCCCGCGCGTGCGACGGACGAGCGCTGCGCTCACCGGCAGGCCGCCTTCACCGCACGCTCTTTTGGGGTTACGGCGGTTTCGTCCCGTCTGGTTCCGTACGCGCGGTGGTCAGCAATACCGCACGAGCTCTGCTGTGTGGTTGGTCCATGGCACTCTGCGGTATGTATGGGTACCGTCCGTACGCGTTCCGGGCCGACCGACAGGCCGCGTCTTCCCCGTGTCTTCCCCGATACAGAGTCTCGAGGCCTTCTCCGGACCTCCAAATCTGCCAGGATCTCCATTTCCCCGGGCTTCGTTCGGTACGGGCGCACGTCGCTGCGGCTATGGCAGGTTACCCCAGGCGCCTATATAATGCCGTGGAGGCGAGGATCGCGGTGGTGGAGAGCGCTCTCTGTCCAGCTCCGCCTGCACGACCTCGCCTCGACGCCCAGCACTGACCGGTCCCGTCGAGTGCACGATGCATATCCTGGTAAGTCCCTCGCTGGTTTCCAGTGGCCATTGGTGTCTGGTGTTCTTGCGAGTCCTCTCGTGGCTCCTGTGCACCTCTGCGACCCAGTGTTGAGACAAGGACCTGGTATCGCACAGGCTCAGTATGGCAAGTGGACTGACCTCCAGTCCAGGTGGTGAACGATGATGGACCGCCCTCGAGGCGCCTCTCCCCCTACATCCGCCCCTTCGTGGACGCCCTCCAGGATGCCGGCCATCGTGTCTCCGTCGCCATCCCCGCCACCTCCCGCTCCTGGATCGGCAAGGCGCATCTGATCGGAGCCTCGCTCAGGGCGACGTACGTGCCCCCGGACGCCTTCCGCGACGACGGCACCTGGGACCCCTCCCCGGAGCGGGCCCGCAGCGACAGCAGGAATGACAACGACTGGGTGGTCGTCGACAACGGCACGCCCGCCAGCTGCGCCCAGCTGGGCCTCTACAGCCTCTTCACGGACCGCGGCCCCATCGACCTCGTCGTCTCGGGCCCCAATCACGGCCGCAACGCGTCCACCATCTACAACCTCTCGTCCGGCACCGTCGGCGGCGCGCTCGAGGCCGCCACGTGCGGCAAGCGCGGCATCGCCCTGTCCTTCGGCAGCAAGGAGGAGCAGAGCGTCGACGTCGTGCGCGCGGCGGCCCGGCTGTCCGTGCGGCTCGTCGAGCACCTCTATCGCAACTGGGACGACGGCGTCGACATCTACAACCTCAACGTGCCGATGCGCCCGGACGTCGAGAGCCGGCCCATCCGCTATGCGCGCGCGCTGCCCAACCACTGGTCCAAGGGCAGTCTGTATGCGGAAGTGACAGAGGCTGGAAAGGAAGCTCCCTTGCCGAACGGCACCGCAGACGCTGGTGCTGCCCCGACGCCGGCGAAGCAGGTCAACGGCTGCGCGCCCCGGCTCAGGGAGCGCCACTTCCAGTGGTCGACCGAGCTGTCGGACATCACGAGGAGTCTCGAGGCTGCCGAGGAAGGGACGGACGCGCACACGGTGCTGGGTGGATGTACCAGGTGAGCAGAACTCTTCTCCGTCGGATCTCGACCAGGCTAGGTACTGACTTTGCTTGAATACTCAGTGTCACCCCCCTCCTCGCAAACTTCTGGCACCCCCCGGGCTTCAGCGGAGAGTTGAAACTCGATCGATAATTGATGTTGATGAGCGAGCTGCTCAGTCTCGATGAGATAGATAGATAGATACCCGCACGGTTTTTTTTTTCTTTTCTTGTTTCTTTGCGTTTTTTTTTGTTGTTTCAATATACCTATTACTACTACACACCGAGCATGGTTACCTACTTAGATGCCTACTTACCCAGCTATCGAACTGTCTAGATAACCTAACCTACCTATAGAAGATAGACAGGACAAGGATTAACTTGGACTTTGTACCTACCTACCTACCTACCTACCTACTGGGCTACTTCACCTACTGAGGTCCATTTGGGTTATCTGTCTTTTGGCAATGGAATATTATTATCTCGCTGCTACTGCACACTGCCAGATAACAGACCAGACAGAGGATAATAAATAAGAAACAGAAACAGCGTGTCGTCGGTGTATCATCGCATCACAGTCACGGGGAATTATAATTTGGGGCGTTTTGGAAGTTTGGTCATAGACAAGGTACCTAGACGACGGCACACGCAATAGACTAGACTGGCTCAGGCAGTCAAAAAAAACAGACAGAGAGGACATAACAGATAGCCGCAAACGCCTCAGCGAGCTGGGTAACATGTCATTCACCGCTAATGGACGAGGGGAGGAGGGGGAAGGATGTGGGAAAGAGTCCAGGACTACAGCGCCCTCGCGGCCTCGCCCGCCCCGCTGTCGATGGCCGACGCCTTTTCGGCGCGCATCTTGCCCTTGGCGACGCCGCCCTCGCCGACGCCCATGCGGCGCGCCACGTACCGCTGCGCCACGACCCCGACCGCCAGCGACAGCGACTCCTCCACCCACTCGGCCACCCACTCGCGCGGGTCGACGCCGCCGCTCTCGACGATCTCCGCGATCGCCTCGGGCACAACGGTGCGCGGGACGTGCGCGTCCGCCGCGGCGTCGTTGGGGTCCGCGGGCGCGGGCGCGTCGAGCCAGTCGATCCACCGCTGCGGCACGGGCTGCGAGAGCGTGTGGAAGGCGATGCCGTGGATTGGGTCGTGCAGGTAGACGGCGAAGCAGACCTCCTCGTTCTCCTTCTCGTCGGCGACTTCGACGACGCCCTGAGGGGGTGGTTTTTCGGACGTCGTCGACGGGCCGGCCTGGAACAGCTCCTTGGATGCGGTCTGGCTGACGGCCTGGATGGCCAGGAAGATGTCGCTGCTCCGCACGGGGTTCGTCTCGCTCAGCACCTCCGACGCCTGCTTCGCGGCCGCCTCGATCCCGCCCCGCGCGGCGTAGAACTCGTTGGCGTATGCCTCGGCGCTGGCGCGCGCCAGCTTGGTCGCCTCGACGGCGCCCCGGACGGCGTTGATGCTGCGGGGGTTGGCCGGGGTGACGGTCCGCCACCAGGGCCCGTCGCGCCAGCCGGCGCTGGAGGACTGGTAGCCGCCGTACTCGGATCCCCGTCGTCGGGGAGCGGATTCCTGACCCCGCTGGATGACCATGAGATCGCCGCCCTCCACCTGGGACATGACGCGGGAGAAGACGGAGTAGATCAGGGGGTCCAGGCTGGGGTAACCGGAGAGGTCGTGCGTGATGTGGATCTGGAGACGCTCATGGGAGGAGATGGGAGGGGCCAGGGTGTGGAGGAGAGAGGTGAATGTGGGGAGCGCAAGTGTCTTCAGCTCGCCGCCTGTATGTAGCAAGTAAAGTTGCGGTCAGCATCTGCAGGTATATTTTTAAATTGTAACGGCCAGGAGATATCTACCGAGCTCTCTCAACGCCCCGACATTGCCTTTAACCTGCTGGGCCCACCTCTGGGCCTCTTCATTCTTCTGGATCTCCCTGACCGCAGCCTCGGCTTGCTTCATGGCCGCGGTGGCCGTTGCGGTGGCCGTTGCAAAGAGGCCACCCCACCATCCGCCGCCCGAGCTCTTGGGGGCCTCTTGCGCCGGTTTCTTCTCGGGCTCCGACGGCGGAGCGTCGCGCGAGGACCGTCCGCTCTCCCCGGACCTGCGCGCCCCCGCCTTCTCCTCGCTCGGCTGGTCGCTCGAGGACGGGGTAGCGGTCGGGGTTGGCGGCTTGGGCGACCTGGTGGAGGATCGGTACTCCGCCGACCGACGGGGCTGGGAGGCTAGGCTGTCGAGTTCCGCGAGGATCTCCTGCTCCGACTGCACGGTGGTCGTGGTCGTCGGCTTGGTCTTGGAGGTGGGCAGCTCGTCGTCGGAGCCGGTGTCCACCCCGAGCTGGTCGAATTGCGCGAGCAGCTCGTCGCTGGTGGGCTTGTTACTTTTGGGAGGCATGGTCTGGGGTGTGTCCGAGGCTTCTCGGAGCGTGAGATGACGGTGTCCGGGGTGGGCGATGGGAGGGGGAGGATGGGGATGTCCACGCGAAAACGCATGTCATGTCTGCCAGCACGGGGCGGTGGAGCTTCGGGAAGCTAGGCGATGACCTGTGCCAAGAACCCCGGACGGAGGCCTTGGCCAAGATGCCTATTTAGGCAGACAGCCAGGTACTCTTGTCACATGTTCGGCCTGATCCGCAACGCTAGGAAATTGATGTGGTCGACGGTTGCTCTCAATCTATTGTCCGTCCAGAAAACCACACGAAGAATTTCTTTATACCGCACCTGGTCTGATTTTTATAGGAAAGTGCTGGACTCTTCCCGCTCCTCGTTGCTGTGGTGTCGCAGTCGCACAATTCATGAGACCCAGGGCCCTTTGACCCGGCTTTTTTTTTAAAAAAAAAATAGCTTATTTTCAATCCAGTTCCCTCGAACAGACCTTGCCTGCCTGTCGTATAAACCCTACTAGCCTTCTTGATCATCCAACCTTTTAACGGCAGCAGCATCTCATTTGGCATCTCCCCACTCCTGTCGAGACAGATCCCAACATTACCCAAGAGATCTCGATCTTCAATCACCTTTCGATGCGATGCCAGCGTTGTTCAAAACTCCGTTACCGGCTTTACTGTCCCACTGTCTACACCCAAGACTTTACACTGGGGTTCAAGCGTTTCAAGGGAATTTTGACAACAGCGACTGCCAGGGTTAGAACCAACCATAGATATCCTGGTGTTGTTTTGCCCACGTCATCCGATGACGGTTTCTTCTGACTTGGCGTGTCTGTCCAACACAAGCGACACATTATGTACAGTACTTATCTGGTGATTCGTAGACAACGAAATAGTCGTATGGCGGAATGTTTCAGGATGCTCCTAGGACAGGGACGAAGAATGTCATTTCCCTCAGTGTTATGAAGACCTTGGAGAATGTGATGTTCCACTTTCTTGTCAATCCCTACCTAGATGTACGTCTCTGGTGCATTTATCACTATGATCGATCACATAATTGTATATATTTCTGTTCAAAGTGACAAATTAGCTTGAGGTATGGACAGGATATTAGGTACATTACAAGACATGGTAAAGACCTATCTAGGAGGTAGCTGACGGCTACTCCAATATATTAATTAACCTTTCCGAGTCCGTGTCTCTTCGAAATTCCAGCCGTCGCGGAGGTAATTTTCAGCCACGAGACCCCAGTGAATTGTTCAGAGGTCCGAATTCAAAGTACTCTGCTGTCCAATGTCTATTTTTCTCACCAAGAAAATCATGGAATTTCCATTCTTCTCAACTCAGCCAGTTTTACATAGCACACCAATCTGCTCTCTAATGCTTCCTCGAATTCTAAAACGTGACCGATATGGAGCATACCGCATGTGCATATGTACCTATGATAGCTGCATGCTTAGGTAGTTGCAGACTGTGGACCACCCTCCTTTTTAGATTTTTTTTTTCCAAACATGTATCAGTGACAGTCACACGAACACTCCCGCCCAGGCAGCATCTGTCAGACGCCAACACATCTGCCAGTGTGTCCGATGCAGTTTCGGAACTTGTCTCTCATGTCTGACAACAGGCAACTGGCCCTCTCTATGCTACAGTACGAGAACGAATGCTATTATTAATTATCATGTCTACCACAGAACTCCGTTTATGTGCATGTACAACCAAATGCAGCCAGGACCGCGGTGAAGCTTGAATCACCTATCCACGGGTGTTCAGGCCTCATAACTCAAATCAGCATCGGACTCGGACCGCTACGCAGTAGTACTGTATTCCTCGGCACCAACGGGCAAAAGGCACGGAATTACCGCGGACCCCACAACGAAAAAAGTCAAAAGTCAGATCGCAAAGCCGAATCCCCGATTGGATCGCCACGGGTGGCACGGATAGAGGAAAGGGCGGAGGGCAAATGGAGATTATTTCAAAGGTCACGATTTTTTTTTAAAGTATTCTGTGCGTAGTTTGTAGAATTATGATTAAAGCGATCTAAGATTGTCGCATTATCACAGGTCGAGTGATAGGGCAATGGTAGATCAAATGATAGGCCGAACAAACGGTGGGTCAGATGGTAGGAGAGCGGCAAGCAGACGATAGATAATAGTAGGGTCTAGCAACACAGTACCATCGCGGTCAGTCCATGTCTCAGGCTGTGAACTGAACTTACCACTTTAGGTAAGTAGAAATATACAGTATCTGGGCAGTATACAAATGCAGACTCACCTTGATTTCATTCATAATGTAGACAGAAAAATAATAAAGGCAGACGATAGATTCCGGCGATGCGGGATTTTGTGGGCCAAGATGGCCCGTACTGTAGTCTCCGTTTGGCCCCCGCGATTTTCCCCGGCGAGGCCCCGAGACGGGATTCCGTCGCCTGCGGCCGTGCGAGGGGGAAGATGTGCTTAAGAAGTAGCTGTTCCCCGCTTAATTCTCACGATTATTGTATGGGAATTCTGGACGTGGGCTTTTTGGGTGAAGCAAGCGCACGTAGTGCTGGAGGCCTCGAGGTACTGGACCCGAATTGTCCGTTCGATGGGGTAGTACTAGAAGTCCGTCCGTCCGTCCTACAAGGTGCCATACGAGATGCCAGCCGGCTTACAGGTCCACAGCGGATTTCTACGCTCGTTTACTGAAATAACTACTTCCTTTTCAAATACCCTAGTCGAACACTTCGCCGAGACAACTGCGTATTCAAAATGCGTCTCCCATATGTCCCCGACCCCCCGCCAACCAGCACCCCAGAGGAAGCGGAGATCCTCTCTCGAGTCCAAGCCCGCCGCGGCGCGCGCGGCCTGCTCCCACTCGATCGCGCGCTTCTGCACTCCTTCCCCGTCGCGAACGGGTGGAACACGTTCTTCGGCGCGATCCGCACCCAGACGACCCTCCCGGCAGATATCCGCGAGCTCGCCATCTGCCGCGTCGCTGCGCTCAACGGCGCCTGGTTCGAATGGGATCACCACGCGCCGCTGCTGCGGGAAGCGGGGATGAGCGAGGAAGGGATGCGCATCATCGAAGACCCGCAGATCACCGGATCCGAGCAGGAGGAGGACGTGGTGGGGAAGGTGTTGAACCGGGCGCAGAGGGCGGTTCTCCGGTATACGGATGCGATGACCAAGACGGTTCAGGTGCCCGACGAGGTCTTCCAGGAGCTCAGGGAGTGCTTTGGGGAGAGGGAGGTGGTGGAGATCACGGCGACGGTGGCGGCGTACAACTGCTGCAGTCGGTTCCTGGTCGCGCTGGATGTGGGGGAGAAGAACCGATGATTCGACTCTGTTTTCGTTAACTCTGGTAGAAGTTGACGGCTTGGCGGCTCTTATGGTGGTCAAAAACTAGGATCTTACCCGTGTTAGCAGCCTGTATTAGAAGGCGGTGCTGTCGAGAGTCTGATAGATCAGCGAGATTGAAACATAGACGTGTCCCGAGGACCAACAAGACTTGCGAAGAATTAGAAGCAGACTAACATCGAAACTTGCTCGACCCCTGCCCTTACTACCGTAGAAGGATCTTTAGCGCTTCTTGGACACTGCTGTAATTATAATAACTAGGAGTATTAGTCCACAAAACGCATGAGTAACTATAAACCCCTCTCGAAAGGTACGGATCCAGACAATCCACTAGTTCCCTGCAAAAGACCAGCAAGGAGAGAGACACGCTTTCACGTGACTCTAGACGGTTGTATTTGTGCCTGCCTGTCAGGAGGACATGACGTGTGGAATTGATGTGGCTGGAGGAATAATACATAAGTGACGGATAGGTAAGGCCAGCTGCTTGCCTGAGTGGACAAGTGAGGTGAAAGTGAGGTCCACAGAAACCTTGTTCTGATTCACTTTGGGAACCGGATTTTCCTGCTGGAAACGAGACTGGATACCATTCTCGCGGCTCGTCATCTGTGATTCGACTATGCAGTGAATTGAGGACTCTGTGAATTGGCCTGGAAGTTCACTTCTGTCCCACCAGCCCCTCCCACAGCCAAATGGGAATGTTGACCTCGAGGGCTCTCGATGTTACGAGCAAACATGGCTGGGTTGGATGATACCTATGGAAACAGTTGCATGCATCACCCGTGTATTTGTGCTGTGACATCTTGTCGGATCGAGGAAGGAGTCCATCGGATTAGTAGCAGCCTTTTAATGTGTGGTTCCATTCTCTGTAACTTCGGCTGTTTTGCGCCTCGATCAGATTCCTTCTGTGTTCTTGTCTGAGCAGAACTTCATGTTAAACCGTGGCTACTGGGAGCAGTTATTATTAAGCAGAAGGAGAACGCATCATTGGTTTTCTATGGGATCTTTCGGCTCGAGATGTCGACAAGTCTTTCCGTATGATACTCTGTTACCTGATCTACGACATGTACAGTACCTGCATGCACGTATTCAGCGTATTCTATGTTGCGGGCACGAGTGAATGTCTCCATAGCCCGTCTAATAGCATCATTCACCGGTGAGACTTATTCACAGACGTGCTTCTTGCCGGACAACCCCTTGGGGCATGGAAATCCGGGCGATAACCATCTATGAAACAGGCCCCTTGGGTTGCTGTCGTGCCAAGACCAATGGGTCGCCGGTGGCTGCGGGCGCGGTGATTGGGCGGGCGGGCGCCCCAAAGGGGTTAGGGCGTGGCCCTGCCGGGTACCGCCTTTTTCCGGGAGCAGCCAGACTGGACGAGCCAGCGCCAGATTCGCCCTCCGCCGGCGCTCGCGGCCGCTGATCCTGATCTACTCCCGTTCAGGCGCCAGAACCACTACAACTCGTCCTCCTGCTTCTCTACTCAATCACTCTATTTCTCACACCTCCCGGTGCCACACATCATCTTCGTGGGCTCCATTCGAGTCTGTCATCGACAGGCTTCCTATGGTCTGCCTCGTTGGCTGCCCCTTTTTCTCCTTCTTTCTGTCGCTATCTCCGTCTTCTTACATGCTCACCTGCGCGCTGTAAGATCTTTTCATAGTACCACGCCACGCTGCTGGCAACAGCCTCAAACACAGCGCGCGGACCCTTGAGAAGTCGATTGACATCTTCCATTCGGTCCTTACTACTCCACCTCGTTACTCACTAATATCTTGGCTCTCCCTTACCTGGGTTGGGTGCTATTTCTCTTTTGTTACCCGATCGGTCTTACTACTAACACAACCATCCCGGCGGCCTTCGCAACCATCGCACACACTGCCCTTGTAAAATCACTACATCATCGTCAGTCGCTGACCCCAGTATCACGCTCACAAGAGCACCGTGGTTGGGTTCAGTACAGCTCCTGCTGTTCGTTTAACCTCATCTTCAAGGTATGTTGTTTCGTGTCTCGTGTTTGGCCAGTCCTCTTTTAGTCCTGTTGGACCGATCCGCACAAGTCCCTTTGCCTGTCCTCCATCCGCACAATCACTTTTACCTTCGAATTCTCAGCCAACAAATGGCTATCTTTGGTTCCAGCTGCACTAGATCCATCTGTTTACTTTCCAGTTGTGATTCCTTGACATCTCTCCCTTTTTTACATACTTTCCCGTGACTTAGTCTAGGATCGCGCTGCGATTACTACTGGCGTCTTGGCACTGCAAGCGAGTCTGTCGACCAGGGTTCCTAACTAACAGTCTATACCAGATTCCAGCCTTACAGACCTTCTCTACTACACCAACACATCTCTGCTGTAGTGCAATTCCTTTTTTTCTCTGACGCCTTGTTAATATCATCCGTCATGGCCCCAGTTGCCCAGGATGATATTGACGTTGACACCCGTGCGTCAGATCTAGTGGAGAGTCAGGATTCGCCGCTCCGCCGACAATTCTCCGAACCTGCTCATCCACTTTCTAACTCCATTCGAGCCTCATCGTCTCCAACTCCATCAACACGCAGGTCTAAGTGTGCGTGGTGTGGAAAATATTTTGAGACGTCTGACGAGGATGGTGTCTCTCATGATGAAGCCCTCAAGGAGCACATGGCAACAGTACATCCCCACATTGCCAAGTTTTCGATGTACGATGGTGCCAATGACGAGGAAGATGACGGAGGAGAGGACGGAGAGGACCAGGAAGAACAAGATGACCAGGAAGAAGAACAAGATGATCAAGATGATCAAGAAGAAGAGGAAGAGGTAGATGAGACTCCTCTTGATGAATCCGAACTTGCCATCTCCAACCAGCTGCATGGATTTTCTCGTCAGCAGCGGACAGCGTCTGTGCAGAAACGACTCGAGTCGTTCTGGAACATCCACAAAGCCAGCAACTTCTCCAAGGATTATGACGACGAGATTGCAGAGCTGGAGCACACCTGGGACTATGCTTTCCGTGGTCCAAAGCGTTCCAAGAAGCGTGATGCTTCCGAGTTCCCTGACCGCCCTGACCCGTACAAGAAGCCAGCGGTTTCAAAGGGCGAATTCCTTCAGATCACTCCGATAGAGACGTTCTTAGAACAACTTCGTGACCCTGAATCCAGGCCCTTTGATGAACTTTACGCAATCACCTCCAATGTGGCTCACGCTCTCAAGGTCTGGCAGGACGAATACATGGCTATCGACAGGTTATCCAAGCTGGCCAGCCGCTACATGATGAAGAGGACCGCCGACCCACGCAAAACGGAGGATCCTGAGGTGTTTGAAGACAAAAAGGAGGCAATGTTGTACGGCTACAAGTACAGCACCAGAGCCCCTACCGGCTACCAGGATCCCTTCATCCAGGGAGGCTTCAGGCCTACGGCCGCTCAGTATAGGAAGATGAGTGCCCAAGCCGGTCCCAACAATCCCAACCCGGACGGGTGGAAACCCATAGTGAAGTTCGGAATCGAGTATGTTCCACGCTTCCAGAACCCCCCTGTCGGCGCGTTCGAGGGGAAGAACACGCGCAAGCGCAAGGCCGCACAAGAGGCGGCAAATAGCGCCAACGAGAACAAGGAGGCCACTACCACCACAGAGACCCCAGCTGTGGCCGAGACAGAGAACGAGGCAGACGCTCCCCCTGCCAAGCGGCAGACCCGTTCTCGCGGAGGCAAACAGCCTACTACTACAAGCCGCGAGACAGCCCAAACGAACACGGCTCCTTCAAGTCCCGCTTCTTCCGTTCGTCCTGCATCTTCTGGTCGTGGCGGTCGTCGTCCGCGTTCACAGGCTGCAACCCCTCAGCCCGCCACATCCACCCCGTCTCGCTCCTCCGCCCGTGGCCCTGCCCGCGGCGCCCAGTCCGCTAATAATGTTACCCCCGCCACGACCGCTGCTGCCACTACTACCACAGCTCCTGTCGCTTCTATCGCTCCTAACGGCGCTACCACCACTGCTGCCGCTACTACCACGGTGACCACCGCAGCTCCTGCTTCCGTCATTGGTGCCCCTCTCGACGACCCGAATTTGGATCCCGCGGAGCTGGCGCGTCGTCAAAAGATCGCCAACTCCAAGAACCCTAAACGCACAGAAGCTATGCTCAACCACTGGGCCAGGTTCAACCGCGAGGGACGTGTCCGGAATCCCAAACGCACCAAGGCCCAGATCGAAGCGGATCGGGCGGCCGAGGCGCTCAGGAAGGCCCAAGAGCCGCCGAAGCCTAATTCCAGAAAGCGAAAGAATGCAGGTGCTACCACCAACGGTGCTGCGTCAGGTCCCAAGAAGTCCAAGACCGACCCGGCGGTTCCGCCGCCTGTTCAACCTATGCCGCCTCCTTCAGGTTCCGCTCCTCCTGCCGGCTCTATCCCGCCTTCTAGCTCTCTGCCTCCTGCGGGGTCTATCCAACCTTCTAGCTCTCTTCCTCCTGCGGGCTCTATTCCTCCTCCTCCTCCACCAATCCAGCCCTATGCGCCGATTGAGCCCAGGACGGTTGCTCCGCATCCTTATCCTCATGGCCCGCCCCCACCCCTCGCTCCGAGCCAGCCGGGTCCACCTCCCCAGCCGCATCCTATGGCTTATGTGCCGCCTGGGTATCCGACTGACTACTACATCCACTATCCCGGACCTCACCTCCCGCCTCCAGCCCATCCTCGTGCGGAAGCACATACCAGGCCTCGTTGATTGCAACTACAGGCAGGTTAGTTCATTGGCTGGTTGACATGCTTTCCCTGCGTCCCTTGGTCAGATGGGCGCGGGAGCTTCATTGTTTCGGACCATTTTCTTTATGGCATGCCGTCTGTGGTGCCTCTGTTTTTCCACTTCGTCCACATGTATAATAGCATACAGCAATTGGTCCCAGCCCTGTCCTCAGGGTTCGTCGGGCCATTGCCTTTTCTTTTCCTTTCCACTTCTATTCTCTGTGCCTTTGTACTACCATGGCTTTTACTAGCATAGGCATCCCGAGAGTGTTGGGTGGCAGCGTTTGGATTCTCTTTTTGTTATCTGTTGGCGTTCTGGTCTGGTCGGTTTCAGCTTGGCGGTTTTTTTTTTTTTCTGGAGGGAAGCGGGAAGCGAATACCTGAGATATCCTTCTACTTTTTTATGTCTGCTAATGTCTTATTGATCGCCCAGCTACTGTCTATTCAGTGCTGTAGGGATCAGGAGAGCGTGTACACATATGCAGACGCACTTGTACATGTACGATTACTTGACGTCGAAGGAAACATTTTGCATTGGTCCTCAGAATCGTGAAAAATGCACCATACGATCTTGCGTCGTACCGTCTATGCGTATACTTGGAAGCTAATACTGTACTGCGGTCGGCTTGGTAGTTAACTAGTAGTAGTACTGCATTGTGGTTGATAAACATTATAAAGCAGGACGCTCATTGGGCAGTCGAGTGGCCAACGGTGGGGGGCGCGGTTAACAAATTCTGGGGTAACATTACATTACATACGGTGGAGTACATAGCATCGTTTTAACTTCTTGCGGGTCCAGAGAGACAATGCCGAAGGCTGGGGTCCTTGGGATTCTCGGACAATCGTCAGCGGCCATGGACTTGAATCAGTCTTGGGTCAGCAAGGGCAGATGGTATTTGATGATGTGCTACGACAGAAACTGAGTTTGAAGTTGCCTCCCAGCATCATGTACTGTATACCTCCATAGTAACTGTTTGAAGGATGGAACAACCCACAGTTTTGGATGCCCGTAATTGATAGCCTCAGTTTCAGACGATTTCTGATCTCGACTGCAAAACTGCTGCCCTGAGTGAGGGTCTGGAGGTTGATATCACGTGGATGGACGGCACCGTTCACCGGATCACGTGAAGCTCCGTCACACTCGATATGTCGAGCTCCTATGTGGCTGGACTCGCATCCAACTTATGCGCTCGAGAGCTCAGCTTGGCAAACCTCAGCAACGCGCAGTCTCGCGGATCCCCCCGCGCATACAGGGTTTGGCCATTTCCCCTTCCGCGCCCTAGTCAGCTAGCGTTTCGCTCCGGTCACGATGGGAAAGAGGAAGAAGCGCAATCACCCGACTCTCGAAGATCTCCTGGCCCGGCCATGGTGCTACTACTGCGAACGCGACTTTGACGATCTCAAGATCCTTATTTCACATCAGAAAGCAAAGCACTTTAAATGTGAAAGATGTGGGAGGAGACTGAACACGGCCGGAGGTGAGTTGATGCGCATGTTAATTTGTTCCAGGTCGTCTTTGTTCTTGCAGTGAAAGGGCATTTTACTGATTGCGTCGCGCGTCCAGGACTGTCGGTCCATATGAGCCAAGTGCACAAAGAGCAGCTCACTGCTGTCGACAATGCGCTTCCCAACAGAGCAAGTCTGGACATAGAGATTTTCGGTATGGAAGGCGTCCCTGAAGATATCCTCCAGGCCCACAACCAGCGAGTTATAACCCAGTACCAGCAAGCGGAGGCTGAGCGCCGAGCCGCGACCGGAAATCCTCCTCCGGGGCAAGGCTCCGGTGGCACGGGGAAGAGGCCAAAGTTAGAAGACATTGCAGAGTTGAAGAGGCGTCTGGCGGAATACAGGGCAAAGCGAGCCCAGAAGGCTGCAGGGGGAACCACTGGCGATGCGACGCCGGTTGGAGCGGGACAGAATATGCAGGCTCCTGGTGGATATGTAAGTGGTCTCGAGTGTCGAGTTTTTGAGTTGATACTAACAGCCATGATTCTCTAGGGTCAACCCCAGTACCCAGCTGCTCAACAACCCTTTAATAATGGTGCTCCTAACCAACAGTATCCCTATCCGCAACCGTACGGAGGCATGGCTCCTCCCTACCAGCAGGGTGCAAATCCAGCGTACCAGGGTTTCCCACCTGCGACGCAGTACGCGTCTCCGGGACTCCCGCCGCAACAGTTCCAGGCCGGTGCTCCCGGCCAGCCGCCTCATCCCTACCCAGGGACTACGCCTTCACCCATACCCTTCGCACAGCAGCAGCAGCAGCAGCAGCAACCTGCACGAACACACACACCTCCGCAGACCACATCATCCTTTCCCACTAGGCCCGGCGGCTTGCCGGCGGCTCCTAACCTTCCGCAGCGCCCTGCCTTTGGTGCGCCTCCAGTGAACTCTTATCAGATGCAGCAGATGCATCCTGGGCAGCTTCCTGTTCCGCCCGCGGGAACGGTTCCGAACGCTCCGGCGCAGACTGCGGCTGCAAATGGAGAGAAGGCTGATACGGCCGCTGCTCCGATTGCCGCTTCAGTCGACGATCTGATCTCCGGTGCTGCCAAGGAGGCAGAAGCTGCGGCGAAAGCCGCTGAAGCTCCCAAGGCGGAGGAGGCTGCCGAGGAGAAGGCTGCCAAGAAAGAAAAGGACAAGGCGAAGCCGACACGGCTGGTGTATTCTGACAATGAAGTCAGTCCGGAGGAGAAGATGGCGAGGCTGCCGAGGTACGCATTCGTTCCCGATCGCAAGGAAGACAGGGTCCTTGTGGAGGGCACCACCGCTGCAGTGGCGGGGATTGTCACGAGCGAGGACGATGTGATCGACCGGACGCATTGATGACTATCGGATCCGCTACCTTTCGATACGATGAGTTTTTCTTTTCTCTCTTTTCTGTCGGCTGTCGACTGTCCCGGCTTGAACGGAGTGGGCTGAAAAACAGTGGGGCGGGCAACGGACCTCCAGCTAAGTTCGACACGGTATCACAGTTTTAGTTGTACAGTACATGATATGTTTCTTTTCTACCCTGATCCATGAGTAGTCCGGCCAAGCAGGTGCATGAAGAGATCTATCTATCTGTTCGGGGCGATCTTGCTCTGCCTTCCGTGCCACGCTGTCTCGTGCATCGCGGACGGGACATAATAATAGTAGCTCCGGACCAGGAAGAAGGCAGCGCGACTGCAAGATGGAGACACGAGGTCGCCGCTGATGAGTCGGATCATCGAGCTTTTCAGAGGAGGCTGAGGTGAAGCCCCCTGGAGGTTCTGCAGAAAGAACCCCCCTCATTTCGTTCCGAGTTTCTTACTCTTTTTGTGTGTCTCGAAGGCTATCTACTGTTTATTCATCCGGCTTTCCAGGAGGCGGACTCGGGTTGCAAGGCCATCCAGCGATTAGATTGGAAATTCCACCACTTCTTCCGCGCTCGTGACTGCGCTGGTATGCCCTACATACTGTTTCATGCAAGTGTATTAGAAGTGCCCTAGGTTAAGGCCGCCGGATGAGCAAACCTAATGAGATCCATGTGTCCTCTTCTTTCTGTGTGTGCTGCTTAATTGTGGTCGTATTTGAGAACGATGGGCGGGAACTGCATGGGTCGATATCTCTTGGTAGAAATCGGATTGCTTTTTTAGTAAGACGTCAATCATTGATTATCCTTTTGGCTTTCATAAGACCCAGAGATCTACATTAAAAGGGTTACACCAGATGGTACAGAGGGCCAGAAAATAGCAGCAACCGCAGCAGTCCGGAGAGACATCATTTGCATTTATAGATTGGATTGACCGAAGGCGTTGGTACCGTAAGGAGTGACACAGGTCGACGAAGAGAGAGGTGATCTGCCTGCTCCCCTTTCCCGTCTCTTCTCGTGACACAACCAGTGGGTAGGTATTCGACTCGTATCCGGGCTGCCTTGTTGCGGAACCAGATCGAACCATCGGTCGTCCATGCATTCCTTCCTTCGACTCGATTCATCAGAGAACCCATCACCGACGAAACGTTCAATCCAACCCAATTCCAAATAGAGAGAGAGGGGGAGAGAGGGAGGGGAGAGAGAGAGAAAAGGTTAAACCCTCCCCGCCCTCCTATCCCGATACGCCAACCCAAACACGACCAGCCCGTACGTCGCCAGCACGCTCAAGCCCAGCGGCACGGGCTTTCCCCTTGTCTTGATGGCGCGCGGCACGGCGCTGCCGCCCAGCACGGTCGACGCCAGCAGGCCGATCTCCTCGCCGTAGGGCTGCCCCGTCTTCAGGCGGTACAGGCTGAGCAGGTAGAGCGCGCCGACGGAGAGGCCCGCCGCGATGGAGGGGACGGAGCCCGTGCGCGCGTAGCCGATGACGCCGCCGGCGGAGGTGAGGAGGGAGAGGGCGCCGGCGGAGAGGGTGGTGAGTTGCTGCGAGGGCTGTATCCGTTATTATATGTTAGTTGAGATGGCATGTCGATTGTCTGTTATTACTCCGGGTAGGGTGGAGGGAGGGGATAGGTATGTGTGCGGTGCTCAGCTCGAGCTACCCGAGCTCTAAACAGCTAACAGCAGCTAACAGCTACCTAGATAGATAGAAGGAATGCTGCGACTCACCATTGTGGATGACGACAGTCCCTTTTCACTTCAATCAAACCGCCTCTCACGACGTGATGGATGGACGGAGCAAGGTAGGGAAAGAAGATGGTGGGATAATCCGGGGTAGATGCGATTATTATGCAACGTTCTTGGCGCCTCGGGCTCGGCGTCGGCGTCGGCCGAAGCGGAGGCCCGCCGGCCCGGCGCGGGAGGGGCGGAAATGGTTGTTGCTCGACGAGGGGTCGCTTTTTTTTTTCCCTGATGATCTTATTATCACTATCATGGAGCAAGGAGGACGACTTCTGTCCACTGTACGAAGTATCCTGCACGGAATTGCTGAACGGATCTTTTCTTTGACGGTGTGCTGTATGGATACGGAATACTCGGGCACTAAGGTGGGAGCTACTGGATGCAATAATTTAGCAGGCTGCGGACGACATGTTTCAGCTTCTTTTCTCTGCTGGTGTGGATTCCATCCGACTTGATGAACCTTTCCTCTCCTCCGTACATGCCTTTATACAGTCTATCATCCTTACTAACTCCAAAATCACGCTGATCATATCCTCCAGCTTCTTACACACGCTCAACTGCCCAGCCACAGTGGCTGATGCTGCAGGCTTGGCACTCCGGGCTGTCCCAAAACGGCCGTGACGGACTCCATCTCGACGTATCTTGACAATGGATCAAGGGCGATATCCGTATCGCAATCGTCTGGCAGCAGCCAGTCTGCCAAACATGTCTGCACAGAGCCCCGGCCAGCAGCAGCAGCAGCAGCAGCAGTCAGCTTTCAAAGCCTTCGTCGCCAGCGCGCTGCGGCCCAAGAAGTCGCGCAATAAACTCCGCAAGAAGACGAGCACCACCAGCTTGGTCGGGTTTGCTTCACGAGATGATAATCCTCCTCCCCTCCCTCCGCTCGCGCCGCTGCAGGCGCACCGGGCAAAGTACCGAGATGCCGCTGCCCGCATGGACACCCAGCTGGGCGAGAACAAGGACTACACGGCCATGATCCACGCGCTGGGTCTCGCCGAACCCTTCGATGATACCGACGACTCCCCGCACACAGAGCAGACCGACCGGCCGCCCGGAGAGCCCGCGGTCGCGAGTCTGTCTGAAAAACTCTGGGCCAAGGTGGCCGAGCACCTGAGCCCGCGCGATGCGGCGAGCCTGGCGCTCGCGAGCAAGACGCTGTATCGTCGTCTGGGCGGGCGGAGGCCCTTCGAGGCCCTCAACGAGCCCGCCAACCGTCAGCACAAGATCGACTTCCTGGTCTCCGCGCTGGACCGGCATCTGCCGCACCATCTGCTCTGCATTCCCTGCGCGAAGTTCCATCTCCGCACGCAGGAAGGGCATGAGAAGCTGCAGCCCGCGAGGGTCCTGAACCCGCTGTTCGACTGCCCGAACGCGCGCAACGTCCTGTTACCTCCGCCCCGGCACCGCATCACCCATACCTACACCTTACCCTTCACCTTCGTCCAGCTCGCCGTGCGCGCGCACCGCTTCGCCGACCTGCGGTACGGCATCCCCGTCGAGTCCCTCGCCCGGCGGTGGACGGAGACCGGTAACAGCAGCAGATGGACTCACCACACGCGCTTCCTCATCCACGACGGCCGCCTGCTCATGCGCGTCGTCAGCTCGTGCTTCGCGGACCCGGGGCTCCCGCCCAGCGCGGTGCGCCTGCTCCTCTACAACCGCGACGACGACTACCGGCCGTACTTCTCCGTGTGCGCGCACTGGCGCGACGGCGAGCTCATGGACGTGTGCAAGTGCGCGCTCTCCCACATCCCCCAGACCACGGGCGGCGGCGGCTATCAGGCCCTCGAGCACAGGCTGCGCGACGCGCTGCGCGGCGCGAAGCCCTCCAATCCTAATAATAGCGCCGTGGTCAGCCTCTGCGCCAAGTGCCGCCCCAAGCGCCGCTGCCCCGACTGTCCGACCGAGTACCTCGTCGAGATCAAGCTCGCCGAGGACCGCGGGTCCTCCTCCTCCGGTCCCAGGAACAACGTCGTCCGGCTCCGGCACGCCATCGTCGTCACGCGCTGGAGCGACCTGGGCGACGGGACGTCGCCGGGTTCCTCGCCCGAGTGGGCGGCGTGCAACGGCGACATCGACGACGGCGGGTACGACTCGTTCCAGAAGCTCGGGCGGCGCGCGCTGTCGGGCATCTTCGAGGCGGCGCTGACGGCCGACACGGTGCCCGGGCAGCGCATCGTCTCGCTGAACCCGGAGCGGAGGAGGCGCGGGGAGGAGGGGGATGGGTGGTACTGACCTAGATACAGTACCGAATCTACTTACCTATCCTAGGGTGCCGAACACACGTACATACATACGTAAGGCTTCGTTTCGATCCTTTTTTTGATTTTTTTTTCTTTTTCTTTCGATTTGAGGTGTATTATTATATATTATTATGACCGGTGGATGTCTTGTTTGATCACGAAAAGTACCACGTACAGAACGTGTGTACGGTGCGTATACTGTGTACTATTAGTATCTTCCTATATAGATATGGATATCCGGGGAGACTGGGTGTATGCACTTTGAGATGATTTGAGCGTTGGGGCCTACTCTGAGAACAGCACTGAAATCACTTCATTTCAGAGACTATCTTCCTTCTCTGTTGCTCTAATACTGTAAACCTTTTTATCTGATGCAGTAGGGACTGGGGGGGGGGGG
>Ga0008109_10000512_pt1 | contig 21924 bp, 28 predicted proteins | sample HigsolmetaGSP18D_FD_59306 | JGI IMG/M metagenome (GOLD analysis project Ga0008109, IMG submission 59306) | High solid enriched microbial communities from the Joint BioEnergy Institute, USA - SP1-8-D | ecosystem: Engineered > Bioreactor > SSF (Solid state fermentation) > Aerobic > Biomass ...
GTCTTCAAGATAAACCAACGACCCCTTTAGGTCTAGTTATCTAGGCCTGTCGTTACACATACAGTACATACTCCTTTGTGCAAAAAAAGGAAAGAAGGAAAAAAGGGTCTCTCCGATCAATCAATCGAGGTCCTGGATTTGGATTAGGATTCGGATTTGAGAATACAGTATGAGAGAGACCCTGCAGCGGATGGACAGACCTGTGTGGGTAGTGGTAGAGGTCTATCAGTGTGTGTGGTGTCGTCAAAGACCGCCCGTTCAACTGCATTTAGTAGTAGACTTGCAACAGGAAAAGAAGGGAAATATATCCTAGTTTTAGATGGCTTGTCCTTACGGTATGCAGTTCAATCAATCCGAGCTAGGAAAATGAGCAGACGATGGACATGGATAGCTAGATAGCTAGATCGTTACGCGCACCCATGCCTAGTCAGGGCCATTGTCTGTCTTTGTGTCTTGTCTAACTACATACAGCTCAACTGGACTGGATTCACTGAAGTTCAGAAGTCGGGGCCGAGTCGAGTCGAATCGAGCCTCCAGACATATAAGCAAGAAGAAATCTGCGGAACAGCCAAGCCAAGCCAAACCACGCAAGAGATGAGAAGAAATGGTCAAAAAGGTGGTCTGGCCGGATATGGCGTCAAATCACTCGCCTCCTTTTCCAAGAGAGCGAAAATGGGGGAAAGAAACTTAACTCATACATAATCACAATCAAAACGAAGATCCCAAAGTCAAATAGCCTGGTCCACTTTCCAAGCCAAGCCCGAGCCCGCTATGCGCCTGTGTGGTCATCCACATGTCCCAAAGAGTTCAACAAAACGGAAACAAAACGAAAGGTAAATACAGTCAAAGGGGGAAGGAGGAAAAGAAAGGTGGTCGCAGCCAACATGTTCCAACTACGGCTTTACCTCGTTCGAGTCATCGAAGGGGCTCACGCCTCTTGGCGAGGACGCGGTGCTGCCTCGCTTTCGGTGGCCTGACAGTCTGGCTGCGTTCGTGACGGCCTCCTCGAGAAGCCGGTTCGAACCCTGACTGTTTCGGTGACGATGTGTAGAGGTGCGTTTGCCGTCAAGGCTGTTGCGGGCAGAGACACCGGAGGAGGTGCCAGAGTCCTCTTTGGTCGCCTGCGTATCCGCAAAGGGACTCTGCATGTCTGCCGGTGAGTCTTCAGTGACGTTGTCAGCACCGCTGGCGTGAAGCGACCTCCGGGAACGCTCATGTGGATCCCCCTCTTCGTCAGACGAGCTGTCGAACCCCGAGCCCTCATTTTCTAGCCGACGAGTGCGAGAGTGTGAGGCGGTGGACTCGGCCTGAGACGCAGGACGATCCCGGGTCTTCGCAGCGGAAGGAGCCGCAGGGAAATCCGACGCCGTTGGTTCCTTATTCTTCTTCTTGAAATGCACACTCACGGGTTTTGCGGTGACCGTACGCGCTACGATCGAACTGTTGGGAATACCGGCTTTGTCCAGTTGCGACTGCGTGATCGGTGGCACCGCTGGAGCATCCGGTGCGGTCGTCTTGGCCGCGTTGGGGGTGTTGGGCGCGGACCGGACGCTGACCATCGCAGCCTTGCCTCGCATGGCTTGCTGCGCGGGGACCGGGCTGACGATAGCGGTTGCAACACTGCTCCGCGCCAGACTGGGGGCGAGACTGATGCGATCTGACACGCCCGACCAAGCCGAATCGCGGAGATCCCCGGGCAGGAAGAAATGCTGGTCTGGGCTGGCCCCCGGAAGTGGTGGCACGGGGGGCACGAGCGTCCCAGGGGTGTCCGGGGGCGAACGGTTTGTGACACCGGGGATATATGCGATCTGGATGACGTTCGAGGCTCGGGTGAGGACGGTCGAAGCGATCGATGCAACCGACTTTCTCGACTGTGATGCCTGACGAGTCTCGCTCTTCTCGTATTCCAGCTGCTGAGCGTATTCTTTGCGCTTCTTCCTGACAAAGAACCACCAGACCAGAAATGTCACGATGCCAATGAACGCGACCCCGCCAATGACTCCTCCGGCGATGGCTCCCGCATTGGTACCTCCGCTCTGCGGCGTGGGAGTCGGCGTTGATCCACTCACGGTGCTGATCTTCACGCATGTCATCGTGCCACAGGTGTCGCAAGACCGGCTGGTCATCGTACAGGTCTCATCTTCCGCACATACCGGGCAGGGAGGCATGGTCGCAGGACACTGCACGCAGCGTCGAAAGATCGACCGCGGGGAGAATTGGTAGCCTAGAGCGCGAGGACTGGTCAGTGACGACACTTGAACAATGCGAAAGGCGCGCAACAAACCATTTTCGAAGGTGGACATGATGGAAAGTCGACCACAAGAGAAAACAATCGAAACAGAAGTCAAAAGATATAAAAGGTCGGAGGTATAAAAGTCGTCAGGGCGGCAAAGGAGCGTCGGGCCGATCTACGGCAAATTGGAAAAAAAAAACCGATGAATACAGGAAGAATGGGAAAAGGAACGGCGGAGGATGTTCAACAAGCAGGCGTCAGGACTTCGACGTAGAGAGTCGGATGAGCGATGTCATGAAGGGGGTGGAAACGAGTGGACGAGATTGGTGGGCTGTGAACAGAGAAGCTCAGGTCGCAGTGGTCATGGTCTCTTAGTTTTCGTCAGAGGATTGAACCGACATCAGGGCCCCGCGACAGACGCAGCTGGGTCGTCCGAAGCGCTGATATCGCTGGCGTTTTGACGGAGGAGAGACGCGAGATGACACTGTCGATCCTGACGACGAAAAGGGCTGATAGCAGCGAAAGGGGAGGGGCTGAGGGCCTCCCGCCGTCGTGAACCAGCCGCAGAACAGGAATTGAAGCTGAAAAGACGAAGAGGTCTCGCGAAGAGGCGACGGATGGGGCGAGGGGATGGCGGATGCGATAGAGAGGAATGGGGAGGAGAGGAGGAGGAGGAGATGGTGGAGCGAGGGCGCGGGTTCCTGGCCCGTTCCTGGCGCCGCGCGGCTTCGGGGCACGCGCCGCCGCTTGTCTCCACGCCCGGCTCGACGACGGAGAACTCCTGCTCCTCCTACACTACTGTATCGTGCAGGCTATCTCTATCTCTCCATCCTCATGGTTTGTTTCGATGCTGCTGGCGCCTGATGCTCTCCTGTATGTCGTGCTGATCGTCTTCGACAGTGACAGGAAGATATCCGTCTGGCCTGCGGGGATGCTCCCGCTGCGGTCCCGGCCATAGTCAACCTCCTCAGACCAGGTTGTCCCTCGATAAGTCCATGTCCACAGGATTATGTTTGTCTTACTCTACAATAATGATCGATCGTCTCTGAGTGACCATGTCCAGGCTGCCGCAGACTGAGCGTGTGTACTCTGTACATATCCCATCGCAACACGGGCTCTCCACGGCAGGCGCTTGCCGATGGACGCTCCCTGTATAACTCTCCAGGTTGAGATGGAGAAGGCCTCAGGGTTGTGCGCCAGCAGGCCCAGACGCGGCCGTCGTCGTTTTGCGAGATTGCAACTGGCCCGGCCCTTCGAATCACACGCGTCCGTCGCGCCCACCGCGCCCGCTAAGGATCCCCCGGTCGTTTCTGGGCAGAGCCACCTGTCAAACCACCGTTTGCCTGGGCAGAAATTATTATTCCTGGACGGCCATCATGACCCTGGTTCAAAAAAGCCACAGCTCTGGCAGGGCGCATCGTGGCACTGAGTAACATCGTCATTTTACGGAGTCCCTCAAGTCTGCACAACATACATAATCCTGCTGTACGCATGCTGGTGGTCCGTATCGTCCACGTCATTCAGGGGCCCCATTCCGGAAGCAAGGTGACGGAACCTGTAATAATAAACTTCCCTATCCGAAGTCAATTCCCGTTGCCAGTTCCATGGCAAGTTGGACCACGTACCCTGCACGGAGAACGCCGTACGGAGTTGGCACCTTGGATGAACATGAATCAGGCTATCACCTCAGGTTTATGCAGCGACAAAAAGGACTCCAAGTCCAGACCCCTTGAGGCTCGGGCCAAGATTTTCAGACGCGATCCGCTAGTGGCCGCGGCATGGGCCCGAACGACATAAGGCTGGCGATCGGCCAATATGGCGTTGGGACCGTCTGGTCAATCATCGATCGTTTCAACTATGGAGCATGCCACACTGGGAAATCCTTCTATGAATAGGCACATACCTACCTAATCAAGGCACAAAGAAATATACTGTATATATGTATAGAAATTAAACTTCATGAACATCGAAGAGTCCTTATGCGTCGGTTTCCTGGAAAATAAGGCCCAAGTCCGCGCCATGTCTTCAGTCTCAACGAACACGCCCTTTCAACTTCATTTCAACCAGTCCTCCTACGTTTTGGAGTTTTTGTAGCCTTGGTAGCAGCTCACCTCCGCGAGCATAGCCCGGTGAAGAGCAGGATAATCAATTTTTTTTCTTATTCAAATCAGGCATTATGATAAAAATTGAGAGCCAGAAATTAAATTTCTGTCCTACAACTTTAACATAGTTTGGATGCTCACACAAAAGTGGTAACAGATAGCAATGCAGTGTCAACTTTATTGATAAATGATAATGGGTTGATGACTACAGTAGGAACGATTATACAGTAATTCCTCCCAATAAAAAAATCAGCAAATTCTATCCTAAAAAAATACACAGTACTAAATATAAACATCCTCTTTTGTCCTCGATCTCTTGCATAATTCTCGTGATAAAATAAATAGATACCTACCAACAATGACTCTCCTCCGGAGTGGGCCTGCCTGTCCCACTGCTTATTCCCTGCTTACGCGCCAGGGCCCGTAAGCAGGTCCTCCACCGACAAGCCTTAGGTCTCAACTACGGCCGATCTACTGCTGATATTTAGTCTCATTATATATCTATATGGACGATGGGAGAATAAGTGCGCGGACACGATTGATCTTTTATTTTTTTTGGCTTTTTTTTCCCTTAACATACATTTGTTGGAGAACTCCGTATTTTGATCGCTTCCAGCCTTCCAGGTCCAAGTCCTTACTGACAGACTGCATTCTTTCTTTTCTTTTCTCTTCTTTTCTTTTTTTTTGCCACAAGTTAGTTCCACGTCATCTTTTTTTCTCGTGTGTGTGTGGAGACGAGATCGTCACAGTTTTTTCTCACTGTTCCTTTTTTTCAGTGCATTATGCATGCATTATGCATTCTGCTGCTTTTTAGGGACGAACCCCACCTTACGGAGAATCTCCGTAGAGAGAGGGGCTGATTGCCTCGACCACAGTACTGTAAAGGTGAAGTGCTTGGATCAGTGGGACTGTACTGCAGTACTACTTTGTGTCATTGTGGATATTGGTGTTCTTTTTACTTGAAGTGATCAGTCTGTTATGTACAGCACATATTCTATCTATTGTCATCAGTTGCAACGGCAACAAATTGAATGTCTACTGTAAGCCTTTCCTTTGCTGAAAGCAGAGATGCAATGTACTTCCACTACTATGAGGTACGTATGCTGGAAATTTTACAACTTTCACGTATGTGCTGTACATACAAAGAAGGCAAGCACGAATTCCATTAAATAGGTACCTTAGGCAGGTATGATATGTGCATACTTAACCATTACCGCTTAAAGCTGCAGAGAAATTTCAGGCTAATCACACGGGAGTTGCCGAACTCGACACATGCTGGAGGAGACACAGACATTGGCTGTTCTCTGCGTCCCGTCCTCTACTGTATTTCTCTTCTCTTCTGTGCGGATTTATAACAAGTATGGAAGTTGTCAATGCTTTGCGATCCGATCCGATCCGATCCGATTTGATAGGGCTCCGACTGGCAGCAAGTATCCAAGCAAGCAAGCGGCGAAGATTGTCAATTGCACCCAAGACTGCAGAATAGATATAGCTGTCTGGATAGTATGGAGAGCATCATCCCAGAGAAGCTGCACAATCAAAGTTTGAGAATAGAATTAGAACTAGATGTGGGAATTCTGGTGAGATACAGCTGTGGGGGAAACGATTGGTGAAAAAAGGAGCATAGATGAGAATGGATCAGATGATTTGACAGCCATACTGGATTGAAAAGCAAGAGATGCAATGCTTTCTTCGAGTTGGAGTGTCTCCGCATGTATATACCTAATATATATGGGTAATCATCGCTCGGTCCCAGGGCTTGCTGACAATCTGTCAGAGGCTGAATGAGACAAGACTATTCTAGATCAGGCTATATATGAAGAGAATGGATTGTATGTACCAAGTCCGTTTCCTCATCGAAATATATATCAGGTTGTAACGTGGCTTCTTGAGAAAATCAGTCTCTCGGGACTGGAAAGTCGCAATGTTAAGATTAAAGGAATGGGACAACACGTTTCCTATGATTCCATCCCTTTTAAACAGCTCACATCAGCAGCAGTAGACATCAAGGCAGCCCAGAGCACTGCACGATATATAAGTAATGTCCGCAGTCCCTCTTCTGGAGCGATGGCTTCGGCCTCGACTTGAGTGAATGGCGTCGATCTTTTCTTTAACGGAGGGATGTTTGTGTCTAAAGGTTCATGTGGATCATGAGAGATTTGGAGCACTTCACCTCGCATCTCTTGTAATGGGTAATCTTGGTGTATGCAACTGTCCACCTCTTATGTGAGCAATGAGAATCAGAAAAGGAACCGACCAGCACAAGACCCTATTGGACCTTACTTCTTCCAACTGATGGAGGAAGGCTGCCCGTGCAAGAGATATAGTGTCAAAAGCATTATAATTATTCACGGTCAACGGGTCCTTCCAAATCAAGTACGGGTCAACGGGTGTATTGACCATGACGTCGGCCACCGTCAGCCATTCAAGGGCTGCAAAAAAGTGCTTGCGGCAGTATAATCAAACAACCGTCAACTCGGGAAGCTCTTTCTTTGCCCACTATTCTTACTTCCTGATATCCCACGGTCCGCTTCTCATCATTTATAAGTTCTCGAAGGCTTTGAGCTGTCGATCGGGAGATCTTGCAGCCAGAGATTTTGCTGCTGGAGATCTTGCAGCAGGAGATCCTGATGTCTCCTAAGAATGCCATATCTGTAAGGGATCAAGGAGCCTCCCAAGCGAGGTAATCGAGTGGTGGCACATTCAAACTGCCTTTTGGTCGGGTACCCGATAGCGCGATTCGAACAGTAGTAACAGCGCCTTGAACCATGCCAGAGAAGCCTTCCCGATTTGGAAGCCACATACTTATTCAACGCTATCGATACGAGTGTTTCATCCAGAGTAGCCCACGTAGGGCAGACCTGCCATAGATGGGTAATTGCGGCACGAACTTTCAACGCGGTGTATGGAACAAAGCGGGGCAGCCATACATCACCACAGATAAGGGCAAAGATTGTTTTCTTTAGCTGAGACATTTTCAATAGTTCCATCTCAGGTGTCCCTGAAAATGCGATATCCATGAGGTTAAATTTCCAAAGATCTTGGTGTTGAGATAGAATTAGGTCATTCTTGAAGTCCGGCAATCGACGACGTCTATTCATGTAAAGAAAGTAGATGACCAGTTCTTACGACCATGTCTGAGAGGAGCATGCATGACTGCCAGGCAATTAATTCATAATAAACGGTGCCACTCACACTTGATACGTACGCAAAAGGGGAAATCGCTGATAGACCATAGAGTTGAGTGCTCACGAAATGTGAGTTGCGACGACCTTCCGGATGCGATTGGCAGTCCTTGAGATACCCGAACAGCATCACAGTCAAGACTGGAAGCAAGTTGAACGATTCCTTCAACGGTCCCAAAGGCTGGAGCGGCTTGCCTTCGCAAGGGATGTTGTCATTATCTGGGATCGTGGGGATGCTCTGGGATTTCGGGAGCAAACCCCTCGAGCAATTTGATCCATCCCGCTGCATATCTAGTATGCTCATCTAAAAACTCTATCAGTTGCGCTCTCCTCACGAAGTGTTGGTGTGACGCATGATCATATAGGTGATGGTGTCTGGATATGTTTCTAGAAGACAGGGAATTCCCAAACTTGGTAAAATAACTCTTGGCGGAGTGTATATATCTCGAACTGAGGGGCCAAAACAACAAACCCATCAAAAAGATGAAAGGAAAAAAGCTCACACCCCCAGCCCATCTTTCGACAGGGGAGGGATGCTACGAAAACCCCGCATATGCGTCTGGCGGGCAGGGTTTTGCTATCCCGGAGCTCAGAGGTCATCTGGTGATGTTAGCAGGAATATTGGTAATGACCGCACCGCCGCAACCATCTTCCTCTGCGGGATTCGAACCCGGGACCTTTCTCCTAGCTACTTTCAGTAGCATGAGGTCAGGTGAGAACCTGACATCCATACTGACTGCGCTAAGGGACCCGGGGTTTGTCGCTGAGGTTATGGAGAATGGGAAATATATTGGGTTCGGGGCAGGGGAGGGAGGGAGGAAGATGGAGAGGGAGGGCTCCCAGGACGCGTGTGACGTGACGCCGTAGCAGCCAGTGGCCATTATTGATTATTGATTAGGGGAAGTCTGTTGGCAAGTGCCAGCTCCAAGGTCCATTCTGCAAGGTTTTAACTGCCATTGCTTGGTATTATTTACTGCAGTCATTATCTTTTTCTCCCTATCCTTGTGATGTGCTAAATAGCTGGTCTTCAAGTTGCTCTTCAAAACAAGAAAATCTGCCTAGGTGCCTAGGCAGTGACTGCTGAGAACGCGCTTCATATTACACACTTGCTGAAAAGCAGACTACCTGGGCGACAATCCTGTCGGTATAACAAAAGGAATTGGCACGTACGGCTCCAGATCTGGAAGATATTTATATCTACAGTACGGCGTATATCTATAAATATTTGTGATATATATGTATATATCCGGCGCTAACTTAGTAGACGCAAGCCAAAACTAAAGTTAGAAAGGGTTAAAGTTACTGAGTGGAGTGAAGACCCTTAAATTTTATCCCTTTGATAACAATCATGCATTCAATTCCACCGAAAAAGTACTCTATATGAAATGGGGTACTTCTTTCCTACTCCTCTGACCTGTGGCACGTCTTTGGCAGTAGGAACCGGCGCGAAGCGTTGGAATACTTGTTGGCGTTTGCTGCCCTGTGAATTCAAGGAGAATTTAGGGAGTACGCAGGAATAATTCAGGCAGAGTGGAACATATCGGGAGTTGAAGATCTACAAAGTACGGAAGAGGTAGTCGGTAGCTTACTGTTGCATGAGCTAGCACATCAGAAGCTGACTAGGTCTGCTAACGGCCAAATCGACAACATGTCACATGTGGAATATATATTACAAAAAATCTTATATGTGGAAATGCACCATGCTCCGTCGACCCTCTAATAATATCTTCTCCCGTCTCACGGCTTGTGGTGACTGCTGGATTAGGCATATCTGAGTGGGCACAGAAATCATCTAGTGATGCAAGAGACACCACTACCCGGTCTTGGCAGCCGGTCCTTCGTCTTTTATTTTTGTAGCTTCAATCAATGGGTTGGTATCAGGGATCCTGCACCGAACAACTATTCCGTACGGAGTAGACCGTTGGAGGACCGATGCCTAAAAAAAAATCAAGTGCGAGATTCTGGCTAATATTAGCATACGTACGGCGTAGTGCTGTCGATCCGTTGATAGATTGTCAAAGATCTTGATAGTCTGCAGGGAGATTTCAGACAGGGTATCTAGTCAAGCACCCCAGACTCCATGCAATGAAGCCTCAGGCAGTCGATCGTCTCCTGAAACGAACGGCCGGCGGGACAATACCTCAATCAAGCCACAGGGGCGTGTGGCTGATGCACCAGCCGATCCGTGCCGAGGCGCGCTGTTCCGTCCTCGGTCCTCCGTCCAGACATCGCTCTCCGGAGCGTATCTGAGCTGGGCCAGCGGCGGGTCTGCAGAGTCCACAGTCAGTCAAATAGGGATGTTTCTCACAGGCCAGCAACCGAAAACGGAACCCGTCCAGAATCTCCTCCCGGGCTGCACGGATCTCTGCTGTGTCGTGTCCGTTAGCGCTGCCTGCAGACCAATGCAGAATACTAAACGATCACGCTGGATATCGCACCGCAGCGAACAGAGAATCATACGTACTGCTTGCAGAGGCTTAAAAATAAAAGATCGATCATCAGGATTTGCGGTGTGATGATCTACATCCCGGGTCGCCCAGCTCGCTGTGGCTGAGCACCAGCGGTTTGCGGCTGGCGGTACGGTGCCCCTGAAAAGAGCATCGAGCCTCTCACAGGCGGTCGGGGGCCTCAGGGGCGATGTCGCTGGCCAGTCTCGGCGAGGCCAGCGGGGGCGTGGCCCCAGACGAGCGCTCGCCTTGTAACGAGACGGTCCAACGGGGTGCCGGGGTCGCTGGGGCCCGTCGTGCGGAATGAGCCCGACAGGGCTATATTTGGAAGGACGAAGGAATTTTCGGCGGACCACGATGGAGACGCTAGCCACGGAGCGTCCTGGGTCCGACAGGCTAGCCCAGCCAGCGTCCCGGCATCGTGTGCGAATCAGATCGATTATCAGCCGACTTGGCTGGGACTCGCGCGTCACCACCGCCGTCTGACACGCGCTTCTCCCCGTCGCCAGGCGTCTGACTGGTGCAGCGTCGCGGGACCGTCATGCTGGCGAGGGGCGAGTTGCCAACAGGGAATGCGCAGAGACGGACAGCACAGCGCCGGGGGACGAACCAGCGCATCGTTCTCGAAGCACGGGAGGCTTGGCGGCCGTCTCCGCAGGCGACGCTGGTTCTGGCCGCTGAGAGGAGCGATCTGGTCTGGGCCTTTTCGATACCGGTCGCCATGCCACAGAGCCGGTATCGACGGTGGTTGCTCCGGACCGTAGCGCGGCACACCACGACCAGAGGACGATCGGGGTGGTGCCATGGCATGGGATGCTGCTCGTCACCCAGCCCTCTGGTCGCCTCCGCCGTCTAGTCAGCCACATGTTTCAGCTTTGCTGGTCGCGAAGTGGGGGAGGCGTACAGCGCCGGCGAGGGTGGTCGTGTCAGCAGAGGACGAGATGGTGCCGGGAGGGCGGTTGCAGGAGGGACCGTTTCTGGGCGGATGCGGGTTTCAGGTGCGCAGGAGCTTGGCCAGGAGAGGCTGAGGGAAAGATGATCAGGACCGGAAGGGCTTGTCTGTCAAGAAGAGGGTGTTAGAGGAGAGGGTGCGGTGCTCTACCGGGGACGATGATATAGTAGTACCTGTCAGCGACGTGCTGCGTCGCAGAGACGGGGGTGTGCGCAGCCCCGGGGGCTCTGCCTGGGCGACGACGCCGTAGACAAAGCACGTAACGTCCGGAAGCTGCTTTGTTTGCTGTCTCCTCCATCGACGATCATATCGAACTCCCCCTCTGTCCGTAGTTTTTGGCCTCGTCGAGCGTCTGCTCTTCTCTGTCGTGTCCCTCAGTTGTCCTGGCGTCCTACCCACACAGCTAAGCTCACGTCGGTCGCTAGCCCAGGTCGCGGGCGCCCAGGCCAACCGCCGGCCGCCGACTCTATTTTCCCTGCCCCAGCGATCGATCCCCTTCTCGTGGCCGCCTTTTTACACCTGGGAACCTCGTTGATCTTCTCGCCCATCTCCCTGGGATCGCTCCCATCTTTCCCATCGCTTCCCACAAAAGGGGAAACCCTTTCTTTTTCTCTCTCACTGCTTGTCTGTCCAGCCCTGGCGGCCTCTCCCCCCTCGTGCTGCGCCCAACTTGTCCCTCCACCGCTGTACGGCCGCCTCGCTCTGCTTCCCATCAATCCTCCCAGCATCGTTCCCGATCCTGCTGTGTTGCTTGTCCTTGTGATCCAGATACCCCGTTGCCCGCTGCTGTACGCTCCGTGTCGCGGATCCCCGGATCTCTAGTCCTTCACCATGGCCTATTCGGGCTCGGGCGCAAACACGCCGTACGAGGAGGGCCACCGGCTGCAGGACATGTCGCATTCCAACGTGAGTCTCTAGATCGAGTGCAGTTGATCCCCGTGTCGTCATCGAGGATTCCCACTGACATGCTGTCTGTTCCGCTGAGCAGTATGGCCGTGAGGACCAGGAGGCGTCCCAGTCGCTGCTAAACCAGGGTCCCTTCAACGGGCCCTTCGATGATCCTCAGAACAGAGGCACATCGCCGCAGCGACCGACCTCGGGGTACAGCTTGACCGAGTCCTATGCCGCTGACGCGACGCCCGCCTACCAGGATCCCTACAGCTCCAATGGTTCGACCTATTCTGGCAACACCATGGAGAACCCGGCGACCGCCTTTGGCGTGCCCGGCCGCGTGTCGTCGCCCTACGCTCGCAGTGAGACATCGTCGACGGAGGCGTGGCGCCAGAGACAGGCTCCCGGAGGCGGAGGCCTGCGTCGTTATGCGACCAGGAAGGTCAAGCTGGTGCAGGGCTCCGTCCTGAGTGTCGATTACCCCGTGCCCAGTGCCATCCAGAATGCGGTGCAGGCCAAGTACCGTAACGATCTCGAGGGAGGGAGCGAGGAATTTACTCATATGCGCTGTAGGTTCTCTTGATAAACAAGGAAAATCCGCTGATCATAGTCAATCGGTCGACGCTGAACCATGCATACTTCTAGACACCGCTGCGACCTGCGACCCCAACGAGTTCACCCTGCACAATGGCTACAACCTCCGTCCGGCCATGTACAACCGTCATACGGAGCTTCTGATCGCGATTACGTACTATAACGAAGATAAGATGTTGACGTCTCGGACTCTGCACGGTGTCATGCAAAACATCCGCGACATTGTCAACCTCAAAAAGTCCGAGTTCTGGAACAAGGGTGGCCCCGCATGGCAGAAGATCGTCGTTTGCCTGGTCTTCGACGGAATCGACCCCTGTGACAAGGACACGCTCGACGTTCTGGCCACCATTGGTGTCTATCAGGATGGTGTGATGAAGCGTGATGTCGACGGCAAGGAAACCGTCGCCCACATCGTCAGTAGAACCTGTCGATCCCCTAGCGCTCCATGTGGACTAACCGGCCGCAGTTCGAGTACACCACGCAGCTCTCCGTCACCCCGAACCAGCAGCTCATCCGGCCGGTCGATGACAGCCCCAGCACGCTGCCTCCGGTGCAGATGATCTTCTGTCTGAAGCAGAAGAACAGCAAGAAGATCAACTCGCACAGATGGCTTTTCAATGGCTTTGGCCGCATCCTGAACCCCGAAATCGTCATTCTGCTCGACGCTGGAACCAAGCCCGGTCACAAGTCGCTTCTCGCTCTGTGGGAGGCTTTCTACAACGACAAGGACCTGGGTGGTGCTTGTGGTGAAATCCACGCAATGTTGGGTAAAGGCTGGAAGAACCTGATCAACCCTCTTGTCGCCGCGCAGAACTTCGAGTACAAGATCAGTAACATCCTCGACAAGCCCCTGGAGAGTTCCTTCGGATACGTCAGTGTGTTGCCCGGTGCCTTCTCCGCGTACCGATTCCGTGCCATCATGGGTCGCCCGCTGGAGCAGTATTTCCACGGTGACCACACCTTGGCCAAGCAGCTGGGAAAGAAGGGTATCGAAGGCATGAACATCTTCAAGAAGAACATGTTCTTGGCCGAAGACCGTATTCTCTGTTTCGAACTGGTTGCAAAGGCCGGATCCAAGTGGCATCTGTCCTATGTCAAGGCATCCAAGGCCGAGACCGATGTGCCCGAAGGTGCTCCCGAATTCATTTCTCAGCGTCGTCGTTGGCTCAACGGTTCTTTCGCGGCCGGTATCTACTCGCTCATGCACTTTGGGCGTATGTACAAGAGTGGTCACAATATTGTCCGCATGTTTTTCTTCCACATTCAGATGCTTTATAACACATTCAGTGTCATCATGACCTGGTTTGCTCTCGGTAAGTCCACTGAGCTCTGCCGCCCGTGCCTGAACTCGATCTCGCTAACCGCCGCATCCAGCGTCTTATTGGCTTACCACTACTGTCATCATGGACCTGGTCGGAAACCCGGGCGCTTCGAACAACTACACTGCTTTCCCCTTCGGTAATCGGGCTACTCCCATCATCAATACCATTCTGAAATACCTCTACTTGGCGTTCCTTCTGCTGCAATTCATCCTGGCTTTGGGTAATCGTCCAAAAGGGTAAGATGGCACTCAAGGCTGTTCCCCGATCGGGATGGGATGCTGACGGCAAAAAAAACATCACAGTTCCAAATACTCGTATATCTCGTCCTTTGTTGTCTTTGGTATCATCCAGTTCTACGTCATCATCCTGTCCATGTACCTCGTCGTGCGCGCCTTCTCCGGAAAGACCCCGATGGACTTCGATGTGAGTCACGGAGTCGGGCCGTTCCTCAAGTCGTTCTTCTCGTCCTCCGGTCCGGGTATCATCATCATCGCGCTGGCTGCCACCTTCGGTCTCTACTTCCTCGCCTCGTTCATGTACATGGACCCGTGGCACATGTTCACCTCGTTCCCCGCTTACCTGCTGGTCATGTCGTCCTACATCAACATCCTCAACGTGTACGCGTTCAGCAACTGGCACGACGTGTCCTGGGGTACCAAGGGTGCAGACAAGGCCGATGCGCTGCCGTCCGCGCAGACGCAGAAGGAGCCGGACGGCAAGGGCGCCGTCATCGAGGAAGTCGACAAGCCCCAGGCCGATATCGACAGCCAGTTTGAAGCGACCGTGAAGCGTGCCCTGACCCCGTTCGTCCCGCCCCCGGAGCACGAGGAGAAGACTCTGGAGGACTCCTACAAGAGCTTCCGTACCCGGCTGGTGACGTTCTGGATCTTCAGCAACGCCCTTCTCGCGGTGTGTATCACCAGCGAGAGTGTCGACAAGTTCGGTTTCACGGTATGCCCCGCCCCCCCCCCCCCCCCCCCTTCCCCCCCCTTGGCGGTCTATGTGATATGTCAGACACTAACGGCACTTGTAGAACCAAGCGACCGTGCGTACCTCGCACTTCTTCCAGGCCCTGCTGTGGGCGACGGCGGCGATGTCGCTCATCCGCTTCATCGGCGCGTGCTGGTTCCTGGGCAAGACCGGTATCATGTGCTGCTGTGCCAGGCGGTAGACATGTGCCGTTGGGGCTGCTGCTTGCCGCGGGCTGCAAGACAGAGGCTCCCGGGCACTGTCCCCGAGCCGCATCCGTCAGATCTGTACTCTACTTCAGATGCCTTTAGGCTTTCCTTGTTCGCTAGTAGTGCCTTGTTTTTTTTTCCCCTTCCGGGTTGGATCTGTATTTTCGAGACGGCGATGCATTGTTCATGTTGTGGAGTTTCCGTAAGATATTAGCGACTAAAAATGGAATCCATGCCCCATGCACCTGTAGATTCACCATCAACAGCGAACCGTAGACTGTAGGAGTTGCGTCGGAGTGCCGGCGTCGATGATGTCGCGTGCGCGCGCCGTGGCAAGCCCGGGGCGGCGACGGCCCTCAGGCACCTCACGTTTCCGGCCGGGATACCATCGCGATCAGCCTCATCACCTCCGCCAACGCATTTGCCTCCTCCCCAGACAGCACCCCCGCCCCCGAGTCCCGGTCGACATTTTTGCTTATCTCGGATCTCTATCCTCTATCCTGTACGTTTACGACCGTGCCGCGCACTCCGTACTTGCTTTCCACGCGACGCTGGTTCCTTCCTTGGCCTGTCACTCTGCGGAGAACCATCACGCGCCGGTTGTAACCCGGCAGGTCCTCTGCGCTGCCGCCTACGCCAGAAAAACAAGAATACTCGCAGACCTGACAGCGTCTTCTTTGGATAGGTGTGACGGAGACCTCCGCGCCCGGGAGGCGGTGAAGGCAAGATGTTGAAGATATGGTCGATGGTACGTCCCGACGGGTATCCTAGAAGAACTCTGCGGTTGACTTGTGTGTCCGGTGATGTAGAAGCAGAAGCAACAGCAGGAGGAGAATGCGCAAGGGGCGGCAGCGAAGAAGAAGAAGGTCACCGCCGCGCAGCTGCGCGTGCAGAGAGGTATGCCGCTTTCCTCCCGTCTACATTCTGCCCTGCCTTTTGCCTGGAGACAGCTCTCTGACAGGATGCGTCCCTCCAGACCTGCAAGAGCTCTCGCTCGGCAGCACGATGAAGATGAGCTTTCCCAACCCGGACGACATCCTCAACTTCACCCTCACCATCGAGCCCGACGAGGGCATGTACAAGGCCGGCTCCTTCAACTTCTCCTTCGCCATCAACCAGAATTTCCCCCACGACCCGCCCAAGGTCAAGTGCCTGCAGAAGATCTACCACCCCAACATCGACCTCGAGGGCAACGTGTGCCTGAACATCCTGCGCGAGGACTGGAAGCCCGTGCTGAACCTGAACGCGGTGATTGTGGGGTTGCAGGTGCGTTCTTTTCCCCTTTCCTTCAGTCTCCGGATGCGTGGATAATATCGGGTTTGATGCTGATATCTAACTAGTTCCTCTTCCTTGAGCCGAACGCCTCGGATCCCCTGAACAAGGAGGCGGCGGACGACCTGCGGATGAACCGCGAGGGCTTCAAGCGCAACGTGCGCACGGCCATGAGCGGTGGAACCGTCCGGGGCGTGACGTACGAGCGTGTTATCCGATAAGAGAAGTCGATCGCTTGGATGGGTGTATTGCACATTTACGGGGAGCTATTTGACTCTTCCTTGGAAAAGGAAGAAAAAAGACGGACAGTGGACTTGATGCACAGGAACCAAGGCAAAAAGAATCGCGTCGAGCCGCGTCGGGTCGAGTCGAGGAGTAACTCCCGAGACCGATACGTCTGACCGCGATTAAGGTGTACGGACAGGAAGGACTGGAAGGGGATTGGTTCAGTTGGACTGGGACTGGATCTTGCACAGACTTTAAAAAAGAGCTTTATGTTCTGTTTGTTCCGTCCCGTTCAGCATTCTGTTTATTCTTGTTAGCGTCGTTTGTGGCACGTTGTTTATAGAGTCTTCTTTTGCCTCCTCCAGCTCGGTTCGTCTGACCGACTTGACTGATAGATGTGACGGACGGAGCAGAACAGAGCGGGAACTGAATGAATAAAATACCCCTTTCTATTTATTTTTTTCCCTCTTATCCCTCGTAGACCTGTCTATCTATCTATATATTATAATAATGTCTTGGTCTTGACCTCTTTTATCCTCTACCTGGGCTGCGTAGGTATGTTATGTGGTGCATGTATGTAAAGTACAGTGCGGGTAGCCCACTGGATACGGCAGAAAAGATGCAGGTCCTCTCGTCCGGTCCGCGAGGAGGTAACGGACAAACAAAGGGACGGGTGCCTTTTCTAGCGTATTGGAGGTACGCATTGGATATTCATGGCAGAAGAAGAGAAAAAGAAAGAATCTGGGTCGGGTAGGCTTTGTATCCGTAGTAGAGAGTCGAGACAAGAAGGGCGGACGATACACCCGCAGAGGCCAGGCGGACGGGGCTCATCGGGTGAATTATCCGAGGGAGGTCTATACTCTATAGAGACGGAGCCCTCGACACATACGCAGTGCAAAGAGCGCAGGGTAGACAAGACGGAAGGATGAGGATCCTTGACGCGCGTATGTATATACTGTACAATTTGATTTTTCATCTATTTATTCCTTCATTTATTTCTCCTTCACAGGATTTCGCCCTTCCTTTCTTCCAACCCCCGCACTTCTACCCTTTCAAAAACCACAACCACAACCTCGTTTATCTCATCGAACATGTGCTGTTGGCTCAAAAAACCTGGGGTTGACTTAAGAAGAAGAAGAAGCCGCGACGCGGGCCAGCAGCTCCTTCTGGGCCTCGATGCGCTCCTTCTCGAGCTTGGCGTAGAAGTTGTCGCGGGCGCGGACGCGCGGGATGTGCCAGCCTGCGTTCGAGTCAGCATTGTTTTGGCTTGCTTGATCGAGGCAGGAGAGGAGAGTGTTGGGAGAAGAAGGAGGTAGAATACGTACCGTACCACCACAGGTAGCCGAAGGAGGTGCCGAGACCTGTGTTTTCATTCATCCTTGTCAGTTATACTGGTCTGTACGTGCTGTGCGGATGTTCCGTGCTCCAGGTCCATGTTTCCAGGCGATCCCGCGCCATCCGCGGGGTCAATTCCTCCTTTTTTTCATGCAAGGACTGGGTCTGGATGTGCTATCCGGATGTCTGGAGATGTGGACGCGGATCTCGGGCGGGACGATGGACGGTGGACTCACCGATCGCAGTGCTCAGGTCCAGGACCAGGCTGCGGCGGAGCATCTGTCGAGAGAGACATGTCAGTGCCATGTTCTGAGTGGGAGGTAAGAGAGCAGATGACTCCCGGCAGCGGGGAGGCTTCAGGTGGGCTGGGAGGGACGTACGCCTTTGATCGGGGGCAGAGCGGACGCCATTGTGACGGGCGGATGTGACGGAGAGGTCGCTGAGGTGGTGGAGAGAGCTCTTTGCTTGCGGATAGCGTAGGAGATGTTGCTGGTCGACTTTGCGGTGTTGCTTGTAGATATGCCGAAGAAGACGGACGGAGGGACGTTGGCGAGGGCTCCGCTAGCGTAAGCGACGCTCCGGGTGGTGTGAGTGGCCGGTGCCTGAGGCAGGAAAGGTCGAGGATCTCATACGGAGGACATTCAGAATGGACATCTACGGAAAAGCATCTGGTATATCTACGATATTCTCTCATACAGTACAGCGATAAATAAAAATATAATAATAGATCGCCGTGTAACTGTCGACTCACCGTGCGGCTGACAAAGCATCACGTGACATCATATCCATCGCGCGCTCTCCATCTCGTCTTCATCACCACCTCAACATCACCACCACCGCCATGGCGCCCGTCGTCCCCCCCGAGCCCTCCCTCAAGCGCTCCTCCTCGTCACTGTCCGATGGCCTCGACGAGTCCGCTCCGAAGCGCCAGAAGCGCATCTACCACCACCACCATAGCCTGCTCACGCCTGTCCGGCTCGCCCTGACCGAGGCCGCCATCACCGACAGCGTCGCCGTCGACCAGCTGCTCAAGCGCTCCATCGGCCAGATGTTGGCCCAGGCCGGCTTCGACCTGGCCGATCCCGTCGCGCTGGACAGCTTCCGGAACGCCACGGAGGAGTGTACGTGGTTCTCTTTTTTTGCCTGGTTGATCCAACACTGACTGGTCTAGATATGCTCAAGTTCGCGTCCCACGTGCGCCAGTCGATGCTCGCGTGCCGGCGCGTCCAGCCCATCCCGCACGACTTTGAGCACGCCCTGCGCCGCAGCGCCGTCAGCGTCGACGACCTGCCCGCGTACCTCACAGCGCCGCCCGCCGTCGAGCCCGCCCCGGCCCTGCTGCCCAGCCCGCCGCCCGACGAAGACCCCTTCGCGGGGCTGCCCTTCCTCGATGCCACCCTCAGCGGCGAGGAGGACCGCGCCCGCAGCGCCTACATCCCCAAGCACTTCCCGGCCTTCCCCAGCCGGCACACCTACCGCCACACGCCCGTCTTCACGCAGCGCGAGCACGACCCGCGTCGCATCCGCGAGCGCGCCACCGAGGACGGCCGCCTGGGCGAGGAGGCCCTGCGCAAGCTGGCCCGCGCCGCCTTCAAGGACAGCCAGACGACGGGCGGCGCCGGTGGCCGCGAGAAGAAGCTGTGGGGCCGCCGCAACGAGGACTTGGAGACCATGTTCGAGAGGACGGTCCGCGGGCTGCTCAAGAAGGCGCAGCGCAACGCCCCGGACGCTGCGTCCAACACCGCCCCGTCGATGGAGCTCGACCCGGGCCCGGGGCCGTCCGGGCAGCCGAAGCCGTCGCGGCCGAAGCTGCCGCTGAGCCTGGAGCTGGGGCCGATCGTCAACTGCGAGAGGGACTTCTGGCGCAAGAGCGCGAAGAAGGCGGAGAAGGCCGAGAACGTGAAGAAGATGGCAGAGACGAAGGCCGATGCCGCAAAGGAGGCCGGCGTGGTCCGGGCGGAGGGCGTCGTCACGTCTTGACTTACTTCTTACAGTCTGTGGATTCTACTTTTACAGTCTGGAGATTTCGCATTAGTTCTGGTTTTGGCTTTTGCTACGAGCATGTCGGGATCAGGGCGTCGGGCGTTTGGCGGATTAGTGATACCCATGTAACCCTAGATATGATATTCGATGCAGTCCCAATGTTAATAATGAAGCAATGATACCATCCAACTCGCAACGCCATGCAAGTACTGTACATGTAGAATAACATGATATGACATTGAATATTCCCATCAATCCTTCCCAGTTTGCTTCTGCATCTCCGCCTCCCTCAGCTTCTCCCACGCCGTCGTCTCGACCGTCAGGCCCCCGGCGCATCTAGCAGTCAGAAAAGTCAGCATCATATATAGAAAGAAAAAAAGAAGGAAAAGAGACTACCTCCGGAACAGCCTCACGACGGGCCGGCACCGCACCACCCCGGGCTCCGGCACCCCCTCGTGCGGCGGGTTGCACGAGTACTGCAGCATCTCGAGCAGCGCGCACTTGTCCAGGTCGATGGGCCCGCCCTTGCGCCGCTTCTCCTTGAAGGTGGTGGTCTGCAGGATCTGGACGCGCTCGGGGAGGGCGGTGGTGGGGAAGATGGGGATGAGGGGGGCCATTTGTTTCTTCCTTTTCCCTGTTGTTGGTGAAGGTTGTTATGGGGAGGGCATTGGCGATTGAGCGATTGAACTGGTTGGATTTGGTTTGGAGGAGGAGGAGGAGGAGGAGGAGCTGGTTGTTCTGCTGGAAGAAGAGAGGTGATCTGATCTGATGCGGAGCGGAGTGCGAGGACGGAGGTCGGAGACGTCGCGTTTGTTGTGTTCAAGGGCTGGCTCTCGACAACGAGGTACCTCCTCCACATACAGACAACTTATATGCAGCACAACACCGGCAGCATGTCTGTCTCTGCAGATACCCAGGCAAACAGACACACCGAGCGGTGCACCAGCTAAAGCATGGCCGCCCGCTTTGGGGAGAGACTGCTCGCCGAGGTGCGCGGCGAGGGGCTGCACGAGGTGAGCTCCATACCTTCGTACTTGTGTGCCTAGATGGTGTGTTCATTGTTCAATTGCATGTACTGTGTGATATGTGCTTTATTTTGTATTATATTTCTCTATCTGATCTTGTTAGAGGTGCAAGCTAACAGCACAGCTCCTGCACGACCTGAGAGCGCTCCATCCGCACGCGGCCCCGCCGTCTCTTGGGGTTAAGGAGCTGGATGCGCTGCTGGATGTGTTTTTGGGAAGATCGTCTGCTGACCATGCTGCTGCCGCTTCGGATCCTCTTGAGCAGAGGGATGCTGTGGACGTCGATGCTGCTGCCGTCCCTCCCGAGGACGAATTTGATATCCCGACGGCTCCGCCTCAGAACAGAGGCCTGAACGAGAACAGACGGAAAAGGAGACATCCGGTTATTGAAATAGCCAGCGCCTGCTCCGCCGCCGGCAAGTCCCAGCTCCTGTACTATCTGGCTGCCGTGGCCGTCCTGCCGCCGCGCCTCGGCGGGCGCGACGCCGCCGTCGTCTTCCTTGACACGGATGGCCGGTTCGACGCCGCACGGCTGCGCGATGTCGCTGCTGGGATCGTGCGGCGGAATCTGAACGTGCAGATGAAGTCTGCAGAAGACGTCCCCGGCGTCTACGGGATGCAGGACGACCTCCGCTCCGCCCTCGACCACGTCCACGTCTTCCGCCCCCAGTCGTCATCCTCCCTGCTGGCGACGCTGCGGTCCCTCGACACGTACCTGTTCGATCTGTCCGCGCACCGTTCCGCGTCCCGCCCCCTGCACGCCGTCCTCCTCGACTCCGCCAGCGCCTTCTTCTGGCAGGACCGGCTGCGCGACGAGGTCGCGAGGACCGAGGAGATCGGCCGCCCGGCCGCGGAGGTCGAGCGGGACCGCGACAAGAACCGCAGCTTCCACCTGTCGGTCCTGTACCGCGCGCTGGTCGACGAGCTGAAGCGGCTGCAAAAGGTGTTTGACTGCGCGGTCGTGTATACGGCTGCTGGGGTCGGCCAGGTCCGGACTCGGACTCGGGGAGATGAGAGACCTCCACTATCGGTCCGCCCGCATCTGCCTGCGCCGTGGGGAGCGTTCCCCGTGCTGAGGGTCGTCGTGCAGCGGGATCCGGTGCGGCCGTTCCCGCCAGGGATGACGGCGGAGGAGGCGGCCAGGGAGGCGCCGCTGCGGCAGGAAGTGGTGCGGCGGGGG
>Ga0008109_10000520_pt1 | contig 21571 bp, 28 predicted proteins | sample HigsolmetaGSP18D_FD_59306 | JGI IMG/M metagenome (GOLD analysis project Ga0008109, IMG submission 59306) | High solid enriched microbial communities from the Joint BioEnergy Institute, USA - SP1-8-D | ecosystem: Engineered > Bioreactor > SSF (Solid state fermentation) > Aerobic > Biomass ...
GGGGGGGGGGGGGGGGGGGGGTTGAATCTTTCTCTCCTGCCTACTTAATTAATTAATCCCCAGCCAGAACTCCCCGTCCGATTTGAAAGATCGCTATTCCAGTTCCGGGACTGGTGACTGGCTTGATGAAACCGAATCTAGCAATGAATCTCTCTCTCTCTCTCTCTCTTTTTTTTTGTTCATTTATGGATTTTTTTTAGGTCCCTCGGTTGGTTGGCTGGCAATCTCATCTGTGGCATAATCATTCTTGATCCATTCAATGAAAACCCTGCCCAGCTCCGGAGCTTTGATGATTCTGTTCTTGGGTAGTACACAAAATCATCCCCGCTGGTGGTTTTTTCCGGTGACACGGAAGGCTAGACCAGCAGCTGGGATCGTTATCCTGCTCTGCCTTTTTAGCCCAAAGCCTCGGAGTGTCTGACCCCTGAACTGCAGGCTGAAGCTCCACATAAACCTTGACTCCATGCTTATTATCGATGTCCATGCGATATATATAAGACTTATAAGCGGAGGTTCGATCCGATGAGCCACGAGGATTTTAAGATGGTTTTCGCCCCAACGGTCCTGGTATGTTTTCTGTTTTGTCCATCAAGAAGATTTGTATATAAATATAAAAAGAATAGGTATTTTGTATATATAAAAAAGCCGGAAGTTGTGCTGCTCTAAGGGTCCGATTGAAGGTGAGACTAAGGAGACCACCGCTGGGCGGGCGGTGAGGAAAAATTAAATTCGACACGAGCAGGATTTGAACCTACGCGACCGAAGTCATGAGATGTCACCACTATCTCTAGTAGAGATAGTGGGTTCGAGTCTCACCCCTTAACCACTCGGGCATCGTGTCATATTCGCTTCACTGCGGATAGCGCCGGTTTATGGCGGACAACCTCCAAACAACTATCCCACATCGCCAAGTGGTCGATACCTTGCGAGCCGAAGCGCTAGGTTTCAGACGTTCCAAACAGCCACAGAGACAATAGGTGTGGAGGAGGAAAAAAAGGAAAAAAAAGGTCGAGCCGCAATCCTTGTGGACAAGAGTCAGGTACAGCCAGCGTACTTGCAAAATTCCCTGTATTCAAAAAGGGACTAGTTGCTAGTAGGCTTGCAACCATGGACGAGACTTATAAAAGAAACAGGCGGATTGGCGTAGGAGATGCAAGGCAATGCAACGATCTGGCATGGATATGAAATCGCGAGGGGTCTGTTAAACCATGTCCCGACTGGGGTTATGTTGTTAGAAATCGGACATCCAAAGAAAAGAAAGTATCGCTATACATGTACGTCCTGTCAGACGCAGTGACCCGATCTTAGGTAAGTAGATAGGGTTAGGGTAGTTAATCCTGAAAAAAAATCTTCCCAAAGACATACTTATATAGATAATGAGCACTAGAATAATAAGAATTTTGAAGGAGTATAGCTGAGAATGCTGTCGGGTACTGTTCGAACGATCGCATAGTATGGAATAGTTTGGTGGTGGTTTCCTAATTTTGTCCTTCCGACCTAAGTTCCGCCTGATCCCGGTATCCCTACTTTTGATTACTTTTTTGATCCTTTATCATCATCCATCCAGTCATCAACTGAACCAATATCTTCTGTTCAAATTTCACTTAATTGGTTCATGTTCATAAAAAAGAGCCAATAATAGCTCAGGAAAATAGAAACTTCCGAAATAAATATCCTTAGGCAATGGCAATGGAATTACACTAAATTGCCCTTTTTGCTTCAAGGTCGATTCTGCGAGCGCCAGGAGCCACACTGTTCATGAACTCTATTGACATTGATGATAATTCTTCAAACTGCCAAAGCGCGCACACACACACACACACACACAAAGGTAACTAAAAAAAGTAGGTAGCTAAGTGCCTACCACCTTCCTGCATACTTACATACTTACTCCGTAGTTGTTATTGTTTCCGATATACTGTACAGTGCATACATGGACATGATGCATACCTGGGGCCCCAGGGTCCACCTCCCACACGTCTTGCCATCGGAAACGGAAGAAAAAGACCATTGACCAGGGCCCACGAACAGTAAAGTCTGTACATAGAGCGGATCGTCATCCTGGCAGTCTTTGGTCTTTGGGTACCGTCCATTATCTAGATTTTTTTTCCCCATCTCCGTGGAGATGGATCCAGGGATGCTTGTGTAAGATTTATAACTGAATATTATCTTCAGCACTCTTTGGCCGGTATTTATTGAGTTTTGGCTCAATGTCAACAAAAACATCATTATCATTATCATGCTCTACATCCATGTATGGATCTCAAACCCACACTGGGAGATTTGAGCTCGTACAATATTTACTCTTGTATCCGCATGATCGGAGCCTGCCATGGTACCGTGAAAATACTCTGGTAGTTTCCACCGGATGAGTTACACAACGAGCAAAGCTAAAGTTGTCAAGCAACGTGGATACTGTAGCAGCTCCCTGTCTAAGGGAGTATCTATGTAATTAATTCGCAGTAACTAACCATCAGCAACCTGCTGCCAGGCACATCTCATCTCACTCATTCAACATTCACATTTACACATACATCATCGAGAGCAGGGCAGAGTAGAGCATAATACAATACTTCAATGAAGCAGAACAGAAAGGTTTCTTCTTGTCTCCGATCGGATCAGGATGACAACTTCTCCGGATCCGACTTCGAGTCGTGCGCCTGCGGGCCCCGACCCAGGAACTCGGACGTCTCGAGGTTGTTGAGCTTGTCCTCCTCCTGGTCGAGGCGGTAGTGGGTGATGTAGAACAGGCAGCCGCCGACGAAGGAGAGCACGGCCACGAAGCCGTAGTTCCAGATGAGGAGCGGGTCAGCGGACAGAGAGACGAGGGCCTGGGAGATGGCGGCCGAGATGGCATTCATGAAGAGGTAGATGGATTGGACTGGTAATCCGTTAGTTAGCTGCCGTGACGAAATGGGAATCGGGCAACAAACCTAAACTCTTCATGTTCTTGGGAGCCTTGGTGTAGGCGTACTCGTATCCCGTGATGGAGGTGAAGATTTCCGAGAAGGCGATCAGCACGTAGGGAACCGTCTGAACCCAGACGTTGATCGGGGCCGGCTTGTCGCACGAGCTCGCGTAGTGGCCGCAGGGGCCCTTCTTGTAGATGTAGTACTGCAGCACGGCGGCGGCAATCATCGACATGGCGGCCAGCATGTAGCCGACGAAGATCTTCTTCAGCGGGGTGAAGTTGAACCCGAGCCTGCGGATTGCGGGGTAGACGAAACGGTCCATGATGGGGATGAAGATGATCAGCGCCAGCGGGTCCAGGTTGTTGACGATATCGTTGGGAACGCCGTTGAGCTGCATCGTGGCAGCCTGCGACGTCAGGTTTCCGGTCATTTGCCCGTAGGCCAGCCCTGTTCACGGATCAGAATACCATCCCTTTCATAGATCCCGCAGAGTAGTAACCTGGGGAGGGCTATATCACGTACAATACACTGGATACCAGAGGAAGACACCGCAAGCTTTGACAGCTCGACGTACTTCATCCACCCACGCGTCATCGAAGGTCATCCACTCAGGTTTGTTCTGAAGCTTGCTTGGCTTCACATTTTCCCAAAAGTCGTCTGCTCTGACGTTCCGGATGCTGTTTGTGGAAATTAGTGATACACGATCATGGCACAGACCTGAGAGGTCGGTCGCAACAACTCACAATTTAACCGGATTCCAGGACCATCGCCCTCTGAGGGCAAGCCTCCACAGCTTCAGGGCTTTGACGAGAACGGAACCAGTCGGAGGCGTCACGTCGTATTTGTTGCGGCATAGGAACAGAACGATAGGACAGAAGCAGAACATGATCGTGGGAAGAAGGAACGAAAGCCAGAAGCCGACGTATTTCTCCGCGTAGACCATGGCGATAGAGCCGATAAGGGCGCCGACGTTGATCATGAAGTAGAAATACAGGAAGATGCGGGTGAGGGTCTGAGACGGGTCAACGATAACGCGCTCCCCGGTTTTGGGGATGGTTTTGATGAAGAGTTTGGTCTCCTTGTATTGCTCAGCAATCAGTGGAGCGATATTCGATCTATCAGCAGAGTCAGTTTCAGCCCAAGAGCAGGGGACGCGGAGGGGGTGCGCACTTGAAACCTCCCACACCGATGCCAAAGATGACCAGGCCGATCGTGAAGCAAGCAATGGCACCATCGGGATGGGCAATCACGGGGGGTATGGCGGAGATAATCAGAATGACATGGCCAACCATGGCGAAGGCGATTGAGACCTGAATCGTCTTGAGACGACCCCAGAATTCATCCGCGATCCAGGCGCCGACTATGGGCATGACATAACACCAGAAGGTGTTGACTGCGGACACGCATCCTGTCAGTCAAGAGACAGATCAGAGCAGCTGACCCAGGTGCCAGTTCACTTACAAAGGGACAATCCTGTGGAGGCGCGCTGCCCCTTGCCCAGGGCGCCGGACTGGCCCTCGTGGCCTGCACCGGTCGGGGATCCAGGAGGAAGTGGCTGCTGGATGAAGTTGGTGACTGGTAGATTCCATTGTCAGCCTTTCAGACAGTCCAGAATCGAGACCGGAACGTGACATACAAACAGCGATAGTTCCATAGTAAGAGAAACGCTCGCAGAGCTCGACAAAGGCAACCGTATAGGCCGTCCAGGGCACTTTGTCGGAGACACGCCGCAGCGTGCGTTCTTCCTCCTCGGTGGGATACTCGCGACCATCGCTCGAGACGTGCGGCGCCGGCGTTTTCTCTTCGACAATCACCTCCTTCTCCGCGAGGGGAGCGGAGAGGGCATCCCCGGGGGCATGGGCCTTGGCCAGCTCCTCCACGTTGTCCGCAGTGCCTACAATCGCGCTCATGGTGGCAATTGACGAGCAAGCCGCGAGCCTCTGCCTGGTGCGCAGCAGGAAACAGGATCCGTTGAGGGCGCAACGAAGGGGACGCCCCGATAGATATAGCAGTGTGGGGCGTGGGGAGAGGCCTGCGAGCTCAACGTGGGCGTGGAGGCTTGACCGCAGCCTTAACTCAAAGCGCGTGTCGAGGCATGTAACCTTGCGACATCGCGGGCTTATCGATCGTGTGTGCGGTTGGTGCGATAGGCAGGAGCGACCTGCATTCACCGGCGGCCGCCCGCGCGAGACCGGCTGCTGGACGTGGGTCCTGGGTCCCGATCGGGCAGGGGCGACCTGGGGTGCACGGATGCGTCATCGCTAGCTGCTTGACACTACGGAGGACAGCGTGCCTAGGGTCTCGAGCTTGTTCCGCACTCGAGCAGAGCCCGAGAGAAAACCGGACGGGCCGCGGGACGAGGCAGCCCCCGAGGCCGCCACCACGCAGAGAAGCTGGATATAAAGCCTACGACGTCTAGTCGTGCATCCGGAACTTTGTGGACGGCGGGCAGTGTCGGAAGCAACGGCTTGCGTCTCCGTTCCTGCGGAGTGCTGATTATATGAGCGCATGAGGTCATGATACGCGGTACCACGGTGCTTCGTCCTCTGCGGAGTACAATAATGAGTCAGCATCGTGCATTACACATCTCCAGAGCAACTGGCAATCATGTACAGAAGATCTGCCCTGGATTAAGCTGCATGAGCCACCCCTGGTCGAACCGAGGTAGCGCATACACAGTACGGGAATTTGAAATCTGACAAACCTCCCCGCCCATTGCCCAACTGCCGTCAGATCAATTCTAGATCTGGGACGGCTACACCTTCTCCTCCTGTCCAGAAGGCTCTGGCTCGGCTCCGCTGCCAATGAAATGGCCAGACGAACTTGTCCTGGCGCTCGTTGGAAACTGTCCGCCTGCGGAGCAATCTCTTCATCCGAGGCCGGCAACCGATGGCCAAGACGGCGTCCCAACGCGGCGGCAGGTGAGCGCGCGATCAGCACCCGGGCTGGCACGAAGCGGAGAGGGCCGGCGGTGCTCCGAACCCCGGGGTTGAGACCGGCACAGCGGTCGCGCAGAGTGAGGTGGGCAGAGGCTGGATGGCACCACGGCGCGCGCTGATAACGTCACGGCTCGTGCGACCAACCACGACACGTGGCGGAGGTCGTTCTTCGGCGGGCGTCGATGTAACCGTACTTAGTTGAGACTCTTCGAGGGCGGACATGGAAAGTCTGCTGCACGCTGGACCTGGGAGTGGCTGTCAAGAGTGAGACAGGGATCGGGGGACAGGATGCTGGCCGGGAGATGAGGAGCCTGAACCCACGTCCGGAGTAACTAAAAGTCGCGTGCCCAATGCCCACCATCGAGCGCACTGTGCGATTCATGCAGCATTTGCAGCTTCGGGGATGGCAGAACGGATCCACTCGGGTGAACCCGTTAATAATAACCTTTTGTCGCTATCTCGACTGGCACGCCACAACGCGCCATCCCCATGGGCCCATCGCATGGGCAGTCCCCGGCTATCACCGAACGAAGCACGGAGGTTCCGCATCAGGAATAACATGTCCGGCGCAAGGGACTCACCGAACCGACGACCCGTTGGTTCGCCACATTGACCACCTTCGCTTGCTAATCGCGCGAAAATACCTGATTACGCGGAACCAGGCGCATGTACGCATCCCTGCGCTCAAGGCGAGATGACGAAAGATAAGGCAGGAGATGCAGATCAAGCCATGACGACAGACACCCTCGATGACTGCCGTTGAGATAAAGAGTGCGCCTCTCCCTGTTCTCGACAGTGTTGGCGAACTTGGCTTTTCTTAGCTTCTCTTGGCTGCCTTAGCTGCCCTTGGCCCCTGAGGTTAACACGCTGCAGCTGGTGTATCTTGTCGTTCGGACTGACCGTGAAAGAGATGATATTAGGTGGATAAGGCATTGGCATTATTGATGCTTGAATACAGCAAAAAATATATATAAATCAGAAGTCTAGCTGACGGTTTCTAGCATTCGGACCTTTAACCGCAAGACATAGCACAAGCTCATCATCCCATCATCCATCTCCTCTGACATTTGGAAGAATCCTCCTCTTATATTTAATACGAGCAATCCAGCACGGGATTTTGCAGCTAAATCGCACACTTCGCGAAAGCTGCTCAAGCGCTCCACTGTTCATGAAGCTTGGCATCCAGATTAATATACCCCTCGATGATCTCAAGTCCCCGCTTCCTCTCCTCATCGATCCTCTCCCAGCTCCACTCCTGAGGATCCCAGGAGTCTGTGTTCTTCCTCTTCTGGTCCCTAAGCACTGCAGGTTCTGGTATCTTGTCTTCGGTCAATGTCAGGTCCTCACGGACGGCGGAACCATCGACGCCCTCTCCCACTGCGGTCTCCTCACCAGCTGCGGGAGTTCCGATGGCAGACGTATCATTGGAACCGCTCACTGACTGTTCAGGAGCCCCCTCAGGCCTGGGTGGCAGGAATCCGCTCGCTCGGAGCACCCTCTCCGGCGGGACGGTCAACCGACCCTTCTTCACCACGTACTTGCTGATCGCGGTCGCGAGCAGCGTCTTCCCTTCCCCCTTGCGCCTCTCTGGCCGCAGGAAGAAGCTCAGGATGTACAGCCACTTCTGGTCCCAGCCGGCGACCTTGGACTGGATCTCGAACAGCTCGTACGGCTTGATCTCGCGCTTGAAGCTGCAGTAGACGGACCCGAGGGCGACGTAGATGGGCGCCCTCTTCTTGAGATTGAGCTCCTTGTCGAGTTCCTTGCTGACGATGCTCATCCCGGGGTAGTAGAGGCGCGACACGAGCGCCGTGCGGGATATATCGAGATCAGAGAAGTAGGTGCTGTTTGACTTGTGGATGTTGTAGTCCGTCTCCATGAGCGGAGTGCGGGAGGTGATACTGCTCGGGACGAAAAGAGGGTGCGGTTGTCCTCCTTTAGAATCCTGAGCAGCTTTCACCTTGGGGGCCAACGGGGCCCCAGGGCGTAAGCGCATATTTCTGATAAGATGGTAGATGAGACGGATCTGGAGGGAGCATCAGCTGAAAGTTCTGCAAAGGAGATTCGACAATGAAAAGTAGAGATTGTACATCAAGTATGGGACAAATAATTGCCATGGAATATCGGGCTGAATAAAGAGCGAGATTGAAAGAAAAACATGCAACATACATGCCACGAAAACGGCAGGCTCTTGATGTTAAGCAGAGCCAGCACCAAGGCCAACGTCTTCCAAGAAGCCAGCGGGGGCATCCACTGCACAAGGTCCCGAATGCTCTCAATCCCAAAGGAGGAAATGGGAATGAGAGCCATTTTGGCGGATCAATGTGTCTCCTCTATTCTTGTCCTTCACAGACAGGAATGAAACCCTTCTGAGTACTAGTAGAGCCGGTCCTGCTTTTCAAGAATGAGCCAAAGAGAACACAAGAATTTCGGATAGCTCGGAGACACTCTGCCGCAATTCTGAGGGAACTCACTGTCTTCTATTCTAAACAGGGAACTTTTGCATGGCCTATAGGAAGTCCGAAAGGCGTTTCTATACAGTAGGCACTGGCAAGTTTAAGGTAGTACTGTACCAAGGTACATACCAACCTTGTAACGACCGTCCTTATTAACACACGTCCTGGAATCTGCAAGCAGCACTATCAGAGCATCATGGGCAAAAATGAAAACAGAAAACGTAAAGATATGTCAAAAAATTTGTCCAAAAACTATTATCACCCACGATGTCTGAGGAAGATATCTCGATTCAGGACAATTCTAGGTTCAAGTCGTATTGCTGAGTGAGACTAGATTGTCGATATTCCCACGTGACTTACAGCTATGTTTCTTGTTGCTCACGTAAGATCACGTAATCAAGATAGTTGCATAGCTGCTCCTTAGCACAGCCACCTGCGCCACATATCTACGATAACCCTGATCTCCCGGAGCTGAAGTCATCTCGTGCAAATCATCAATCTAATATTCCACCTACAGGAGAAATATTTTCGTGGTTGTTTAAGTTAAGGAGAAGGGTCAATCTTTTTCACGATTACCGGAGTGAGCGGTATCTCGGGACCAGGGTCATTTATCGTCCTAAACGCGGTCCATGTGTTTCCGGAAAGATCGCAGGATGAGATATCCGGGAACAGAATAATTACCTACTCATAGACTGGCTTGCAGACAATAATAATACCGGTTCGAAAAAAAAATCGGTGACAGCAAGTTTTACTATTTTTAAAATGTTCCCATGGGAAACCGATGGAAGATACACTCATGCACCGCTGAGGATATTATTGACCATCCAGCTTAGCAACAGCGTGGCTCGTACTGTTGGTTCTGTGCATTATAATAGCCCCAATGTGCAAATGGTATTTTATTTCATACAACTTGACCCTGCTGCCACTCAGTGGAATACAGTACTGTTGGAGGTTCTCGTCCGATGTAGAAACTTAGCAGAGGGACGATTTTTGGAGATTGAATCAGTCAATAAATACTAAGAGACCATTCAATTCCAATTGAGATTGTAAGGCTACGTATGTACATGGTTAGGGACTACTAAAAGCTGTAAATATTGAATGACTTAATGAGGAAACCCGCGCTGGATGATATGAAAAACAGGGAACTGCAGCTGCCCACCTGGAGCTACTCCTGGTCTTACCTCTGGATAATTTGAGAAGACTCCTGGAATTCCCAGGGGCATATTCCAATTTCCCACGCGCCTTTCAACGGGCAGCGAATCGGGAGAAACCGTTCGATGCAAAACCTGGCTTTCCACGATTAGAGAAAGTTGAAATTGAACAGTGGGATGACGATGATTACATCCATCCCTCGACCGTGTTGCCGTTCTTTCGATTCCCATCGATGCGGGTGTTGATTGCCAGCGGGGTGGTTGAAACCTCTTTCGAGATAGACAAGCATCTGTCTCAGCTACCTCTGCCGGGCAGCTCATCAATCACATATTTGAATCTGTGGTACAGTAATGGATGCTATGGCATGCGGGATCTAATATCCTCTTGCGCGAATCTTGAGTGTTTTTACAACCATGCAGACACTCATATGCTTGGGCAAAGGTTTCGACCATCTGTCTTTTTTGATTCACTCGCGCCCGCCAAAAAGAGTCTACGATCCCTGTGGCTGGATTATTGCTGGTATCACATAGCGGAGGATATAGAAGACCCGGATACGCCGCACATTTACCGGTTTGGATCGCTGGCGGATTTTCCGAAACTCAGAGAGGTCCGCATCCGGCTGCGGAATCTCCTCGATATCCGCCCTGGGCCTGGAGGGGATGCGGTAGTCACTACACCACTTATCGACATCCTCCCTTCGTCAATTGAATGGCTCTATACCGAGGACTGTAAGGAGAAGTATGCTCCGATCCTCGTATCCCAGCTACAGGATCTGGTCTCCCACCGACGCACACGGGTGCCGCGTCTGGCCAGATTAGATATTCAGGGTCAATTTCATCAGAAACAACCTGATGAGTACACCATCTGGCCAGGGTTCCATCTAAAGCCGGAATTGCATGAACTGATCGATCCTCTGTGTGACGCGTGCCAAGAGGCAGGGATAGAATTCTTCGTTCGCGACCACACGTGTCGGAGCAGTATGGAAGGCATTCCCATGCGTTGAATCATAAATAATAAAGCTGATTTCGTCTTCTTCTTCTTTTGTTTAACGATCCTTGTGCTTATCTTCAATGATTCTTGAGGTTGAGCTGTGCAATTACTCTTTTGGACTTCCTTTCATCTATTATGCTTCCTCGCATTTTAGGATATGATAACGATTCTTAGAGATTCGAATTGGCATCTAGAATAACATTTCCTTCTGTACAGTTACCGGCATTTATGGCAGTGACGATTTAGTGGTCCCTTTTGTTCGTAATCAGGAAGGCAGCAATATCAACTTCTGCGTTTCGAGGGGACCAAGTGGCAGACGCGGTGTAAGGAACCGACATCAAGTATCGAAAAGCTTTACCGTTTTGAAGAGCCTGTGTGATGATAAAACAAAGCATTCATCTTTGTCTAGAACACAGTCTTGCGGGGCCTGCCTTTGCCGAATTCTAGATGAGAAATCAGTCTTATCACATTACACACATTCCCACAAGAAGTTCTGAGCGAACATTAGAAGGTTAGATTAACCTTTTGTTGAACACGGCGGCCCTTGGGACATCAAAGGACCTCTTTTCGCTACATTCGCATAGGTCCGACGCGGCTGAAAGGAGCTACTTATGTATTCAGGTATCTGGAATCTAGGTCAAATCCACACAGTTCATAGAGCAAATACCTTGTTCTTTATCGGTACTGTTCGTAATATCTGCTAAGTTTCGGGAAGCCATTCAGCCCTATATGCAGGTGTTGAATGGGTATGTTGAATGAATGTTGTGAGACGTACGTATGAAGTCACAAGAATGGTGATTTGTGGACGGTGAAGTCGGGCCTTATTGCTATTAATAACTTTAGTAGGTAGGTAGGTAAGTAGATGGAAGTAAGGACAAAAAACGGTGTTTGGATGGCCTGGTGGGCTCCGTGCATGCACTAACCAAACAACAATGTCCGAGGTCACTGAGCAATACTAATCTCTGAGAGATATCACCGCCTCTCTACTGTGGTTGTGGTCAGCTTGTTTCTTCCCCCTCTCATCCCCGCTGAGAAGGGGGCTTGTCCATTCGTAAGTAATCAGAATCATGGACCATCAGCTTCTACCCTTTCAGTTGTTGTAGGTGGACACTCAGTTGCTTTGTGAGTCGCATGCTCATGGTCTTTGCGAAAGTCATTCATTCAGTCCTTCATAGTACTGCGCCCGCGGAGTCCGTGTGGTGAGCCCATGGTGTTACCGGAACGTAAAGTCCATCGTCGAAGACGGAGCCTGGGTTCACCCACTTGATCTTGTGCGTGAAGGGTATCTGGTCAAAGCCTGTGTGTGTATCTCTAACTGAGCCGAGAGTATGTGCAGGATTTCGGAGATGAAGGCGTACTTGGATATTCGAACCTGGACAAGTCCCAATTCAAGCACACGCGCTCACCGGTCTGAATCTGCGTACGTGCTGCAGCTGCGACGACATCAGGAGTGAGAAGACGGAGCATACCAAGGCCCTCTCCGGGCGAGCCAGCCGGAGCTGGCCAGTGTCGTCACTTGTCAGGGAGATCTTCATATTTCATATTTCTCGGGCAATTCGGTCAACTCGGCCATCCTGTTGAAAGGGTAGTATTTGAGCAGTATGACGTAAGTTGTATATATCAAAGACAAAGTCCTCTGAGATGTTTCTGCGGATGCCCTGCGGTCAGTTTCAATACTGCTTGATTTAGATATCTTGACAGTGTTCACGGCTCCCGAAGCTCGATTCAGTCTACCGCAAATCCTGGCAAGTCGAGAGCACAGATGGTTTCGGCCTTTTCACAGACGTGGGCGTGTAGTCATTAAGCTCAGCGGAACCCCGCGTCTACTCCTCGAGGCCCAACCTATCATCATTCAAGGTTCGCATAAAATATTCCTGCTAATTTGATATTTACAGGGTATCCATTAGTCTTGAAGAAAGCGTAACGTGGAAAACCGCCCACGAGAATGTACATAGTGTATTTTTCATAAAAGTCGGTGCCAAGGAAAACCACTGGGGCATCCACTCATAACGCATTCAAAACCAATTTCCGCTGGCTTGATGCATCGTCACCTTTTTGGATTGATTCCTGCGAAACCTCCGTTGTCACTTGGATTCCGCCCATGGATTTAAAGCCGTCGTCTTCATCAGTCCTTCTGCCATTCATGTCGTGCATGTTGTACTCTTGATCTCTGGCAGTCACCGAGACGTTGAGATTGGAGAAGGGGCCTCGACTCCGAGTTCTTACGTCCTTGCTCTTTTGAGCACTGCTGAGGTGGGAAAAGAGGCGTGGGAGAAGTCTAGAGAGCAGAGGTCTCAGACTTGGGAGGGAAGCGCAAATGATGGCAATATTGCATTCTACAGCTGACCAGGTTGCCGCACCCACATTGTCCCCTGCGAATGGTGGTTTATCAGTCATCCATCCCTCTAATCCCATTTGCGGGAGAAAGGAAACGCTTCTGCGGAATAATTATGGTCGATCCACGTACAGGTCGGGTCCTTGGATTTCGAAATTACATATAAGCTTTTCAAGCGAAGGATGCTGGTTATGCAGACACTGCATTATGAGAATATTAGATGCCTGAGGACTCCCAATGGTACCAGTGTATGTAGATACTCACAATCCACCAAGAGCAAAAACTCCCATGAGGGCGATTTTCTGCCTTTTTGGGAGCTGCAAGGAATTGAGGACAGGCATTGGCAGGACCAAGATAACCAGATCCGTCAGAATATGCATTGCTGCATTGGAGAACCACAGCCCCTCTTTGTTCAGGCAATAACCGGGAACAGAATCGTCCCAGAACTTTGACACGGGGATGCAGTTCAGCCAAGCACTGAGGATAGTCCACGTGCCGTAGGTTGCGAGGACTGCAATCATCGTATTACATGCGATGCGCATGCGCCTTGTCGGAAACACTCTCCTATACTGAAAGAGAATTGACGCCTTTGCGGAGATAAGACTGGTTTGATAGATTGGGACTGTGGCCCAGAAAAACTAAAGACACTCCTGTCAGCAGGATTTTTGATGATTGGCCGACAGTCAGGCTTACCTTCATTTGTTTTATTAGAATATCATTAGGAATATCCTTGATATGTATGCCCATTCCATGAAAGGTTTCTAGAGATGTCGTCAATAACAGTTCTAGAAGCACTATCCGGCGCCTGAAGCACAGGAAGCGGAAACTAACCACCCGCAAAGAGTCCCAAGAAGGTCCATGAGAAAATCTGTGTGCTTCGTCAGCAAGACGATCAGGAGTACCGGGTCTCTATTCGGTTCGATTTACAAGAGAAACGAGGATCAACCAGTCATCTGTACCAGTATGTTTCACCAGATGAAGCCTCGCGTACAAGCGACAAGCAACTATAAAAGTTGCGAACGAAGTGAAGACGATGCTGATGTTCAGGGCCTGCCGCCCGCGAGGTCCCTCCATCCTGCCCTCTGTTGAAAGAAAGTACGGTCCTTGCTGACTTCGACGTTGGATCCAATGCAGCTGAAAAACGGCCGGCGCGATCAAAGACTTGGAGAGAGGCTCACCAGAATGTTTCCGCTTTGATTAACTGCAATTGCCGGACAAGAACAGCCCTCCTGGCTCTAGCATTTTGAGGTATCTTAAAAGAATGACTCTTGATAGAAAGTGCCAGACGTTTGGAAATGAAGGGGGAAAAAGGGAAACCAGGGACGGTCAAAGTAGGAGAACTACCGCATACATTAGAGAGAAAACCTGAAGCTAAAGGCTTAGAACCATTCCAGGTAGCGGGAGCCCCAGATTTGACTTCCATACCACCCTCCTACCTTTTAGCACCCGATGATGATCTTCAGATAGGCAGAGCGGGAGGCATGGCTCTAGGGTAGGGATCGGCTCAAGTACCAAAACAAGTTTTCGTGGCCAAAAGATTAGATAAGCGGTCATATTTAGACGCTTACGTGCGAAAGACGATCGAGAGTGATTGAAACCCCGGAGACCGCTGTCAACAAGAGACCAAAACTGGAGGCAACGACGTGATTCCAGACCGAATCCCCGATCTGGTCACTGTTGTCATGTCCGAAAAAGCCATATCAACTGCTCCCGCATATTTGTGAGATCCACAGGCCCATTGTCCAATACAATATCGGGGTGGCTGTTCAGAAACATTAAGACCCCAGCCAAAACACCCCGTAAATCATGTCGAGTTTACAATCCCTTGGTGAGATCCAAATATTCTAGATACAAATAGTCAGTCTATCACTTATTTTCTGCATGATACCGGGACGCATTCCCAGAATGTGGCTAGAAATACGCTTGTAGATCGCTATATTGAGCGCTCCGAGCAAAGAATCGTGCACGCTAGCATCCCATAAAGAGTAATGGGTCGAAGAAGTTGCAATGTTTCAGATGCTTGCACTTTGGAGTTTCGAGATTGGACGCAGAAAATATCCACCCGACAGGCTGACAGGCAGGGACAAGGGGACCATCGAATCGCCTATCCGGTCTATCAGCATAAACGCCACCTGGAACTATCTCCGATTGAGTGGAGCGATGGCCCTTCGAGGGCCGGCTAGATTGGATAGACGTCGGAAAGGGAAAAGAACTTACGACAGACCAGCGGGGGTGTTCGCGCTTACTGCTGACGCCGCCGCTGTTCTGACCATTTGACGAGGGTTTCTCCGTAGCCAGTTATCCCGCTGCAGTTTGTGGGCATTATTTTCAAAGAAAAATGGAACTTTTTGCGCTAGGCTTGCTGAGGGCTCCAGAGTGACAGTGGACGGCCACGAACTTTCCACCCCACAGCTATGGTTCATGACCTGCCAGCAAATTCGCCAACGCTGGCTTAGAGATGGACTGTTGAAGCAACTTGATATTGGTAGACAGGCCTGTGCGTCGCCGACGATCCTGGTCGACTTTTCGAGAAATTAAGCGGGCCGCGCATGGAACATCGGTAGGGGTCCTCCAATAATGATGCCAAAGAGGACAACGCCGGACCCCAGTCAACGACCTGGCATGCTCCATGACGTCTGTCAGGGCCTAAAAATGGATGAATAATGCCGAGGGTAAGCTTCATAACTGTGCCGAGGACGGACGTGCTGCTTCTGAGCTAAACCGCCTATCCACATGGATAAACTCTAGAGATAAATTAGTGGTATGTGTCCTCGGAGTCGCAAAAGCATGTCCACCGAGCCTATTCGCCTGCTATTTTTTTTGGATGACTTCGGCCGCTGATATGCAACACGAGGCCACCGCATTCACCCGGCGTCCCCAGGGAGGGGTCAATAACTATTCAGGCGAGGGAAGAAACTCGAACTCGACTAGCAGGAGGGGTTCACTTGGCCTGATCTCACCTGGGGACTTGGCAAGTCGGCCAGCATCTACTGCGTATTTCTAGCGATGATGGCATGATTCGCAGTGTCTCACAGGGTCATCGATAGTGGGGCGATCATTTCCCGCAGCATTGACGCGCAAAGGCCGTCTATGCACGACCCTGGATCCTCAGGGGAACGTGCAGCGTACGGATCGTCGTAATATCGAAAAGGATATTCTTCAAGTTCCCGCGCAGACGTCTTGGTTCCTGGAGCTTATCCTATCCAAGTAAGTGATCCGCGGTGTCCTCAGAAGTCTTTCCATCAGGCGGGGCATTTCTCGTGTTCCCAGAAGGTGGGGATCATTCGGGACTATGTGACTCGGTCGGTCGGTCTCTGATAGACTTGATACGCACAGTAAGCAGCGATCAGCCTACTCTTATTCCGCTTTTCCCGGTCCCAGCCTCGCAGGGAGTGTTACGACTGCACGTGGTAACAGCATATGGGACTGACGCCTTACCCACTCCCTGTAGACGCGTTCGCTGCTTGTCAGGACTAAGCCGAATACGAACTCCCCTGTTCTGGGTTACATCCCATATTGGATCGTGTCAGTCGGTGCCTCGGCTTGCCGGGGAATCACGGCTACTCCGTTTATTGAGGGATGGAATCCGGCTTCTTCAAGGAGGCATAGAGGAGGCACACGTGCAGAAGAGCACTTCCATGTTCAGAATTTTCTGTCCTAAAAAGCGCTAATAGTCGGCCCATCACGAAGAATTGTTATGCACATCTTCTGGAGTAGATTGGAGTAGCTGCCTATGGGTGGCGCTAGTGGATAGGAGGTACCCCTCGAGCAAAACGAGCTGCATTATTATTGTCTACCGCGTACGCAAACTTGGCAAGGAAGAGGCCCTCGTGAACGCCTCACTAAGCTTCCAAGATCTCTAATCCGGGCCTTACTCTTCTTCCAAGCTGCAACGAACTCGTACGTAGAATCAGCGTCTTGATAATCTGCGGAGTAGTATGCACGGATATGCACTCCACGCACCCACGTGTCGGATATCATGGAAGTCAGCCGTCGTTGACAGCGCCCCTCCATTTATCATTGTTATTAATATTCGGAGAAATATGGCAGTTTCGCTAACTACCTTCTTTTACGGTGAAGTACCTCTACACATCCCCAATGCAGAATGTTGGGATTGCAAAACGTGGCAGTAAGGTATCTGTTTATGAACTTGGTTCATATATGAGTTGCATGGCTTGCAAAACTGCAATTGAGTTTGTATGGCAAGCCTCAGCGGGAAGCCTCAGGCTGCCAGAGTAAATTTTAACTCCTTCACCGGCTGCCACACCGCCTTCCATTGATGATGGTCAATACGTAAACAGCAGCGACCACTCATTAAATTTTTTATCTAATTTAGTTGATAGCGTAGATATGGGCTGCGACCATATCCACGATAGAGCCAGAGGTCGGAGAATGTAAGACTAATCGACATGGGTTGGTACATTGCCTATCACGGTTCTCATCAAAGTTTACGTCGTGACGTCGCTTTTCATTGCGTATCTACCATGTAAGGTACTTATTTTTGTCAATTTCAAAGATTCTACCAGCGGTAGCTGAGATATTGATATCAGCAGTCTCTACAAGTTACCCGGGAACTCAAGATGAGTCGTGACGATTTATGATTTCTCATCATTCTGCCGGACTTAATTCTTCCGGCTTGCCGTAATTGGCTGACCAAGACCGCGACTCCGCGAGAGATCGAGACCCCACGCCGCGCGGAGTCTCGAGGTTGAAACATTTGCCAGACGATGTTCCGCTGCAGAAGTCGAGGCCCGCGGTGAGAGATGTGCTCTGAGAGCTCAGCGGTCGCGGCAAAGCAGCGTTCTGGTCGAAATGTAACGCACTCGCGCCGGGGATGCCTGACCTGCAAGAGGCGCAAGCTGCGATGTCCAGGTGAGGAGCCATGAGCGCCGCGATCATCGTCAAAAGGATCCCTACTGATATTGTTTCGGTCTACACAGAGGACAAGCCGATCTGTGGACGGTGCTGGAATGACAACAAAGTGTGTCGCTATGGACTTCAGCTGCAATGGGAGGATGAGAGTCTGAGTCGAGGTGTTAAGCATGGACGGTCAATGCGAGCCGTGGAGCGTCCGGGCTGGGAGTCATGGGTGCAAGTCCCGATCAGACGAAGAGTTGAATACTTTATCAACACTACGGTGTCTGATTTAGAGGATGAAGTCTCCATGCCGTCTTCTCGGGAGCGGTCTCTGTTCCTACGGAGAACATCACCTACGCCGCGTCTCCTTTCCTGGCCTAGAGCCGTCCCGACGCTGCAGCCCGGTCAGGATGTGCTTCTCTTCGACTACTGTGAGTAGATCACTCGATTTAGTTCAATTGCTTGATCCACGAGGCTTACTGAGCTTTGTGTGGTCTCACAGACCTTCAGCGTGTCTGCCAAAACATGACTCTGGTTGACGATCCATCGAACGCCTTCCGTCAGATAATCCTGCCCCTGTCATTGAGAAGTGAATCCGTCATGCACATGGTATTGGCTCTGGGAGCCTTGACTCTTACTGCTGCTGGACGGCACGACCTTTATACTGTGGCATTGCGACACAAACACCGGTCGATTCAACTGCTTCGTCGCGACATTGGCCAGCCAGAAACGGCAGTCAGTGACTACAATTTGATCACGATTTTGATGCTCTGCGTCTTTGAGGTATGCGCAGGATTTTACTTCTCCATGTATACCCTTGTCCACAGGTGTCTAACTTGAGGTCTTTAGATCTCGGACAACTGTCAGGCCTCGTGGTCGACGCATTTGTGCGCTGCAGTGGATATGCTGCGCCTGAGAATGGATGCGCATAATGCAGGGCTGATCACACCTGCTGTATCGACGTTCGTTTCGAAATTTTTCCTTGTGAAGGATGCCCTTGGCCGCTCAGCATGTGGGAAGCGGGCCAAGATTAAAGAATTGCCTTCTGTGTATTCTGACGAGGTGGGCAACTTTCTGGAAAGATGGTTGTGGAACGGGGCTGATGTGAGGACCAGATTGATCCTTCTATTGGCTGCTCGTATGAATTGATCGATATCATCTCGTCGATCACTGATCTTTCCAGAGAAATGGTAAGGATGAATTCTGTTCAACGCACTATACATCTTTTGTTTGGCATACTGTGTTCTTCATATTAGTATTTCTGACACCATTTCTGTTTTCTTAGGCCACACGCGACTCTGCCAAGGATGGCTCTGTAACATCAGCTACTTGGTTAGAGAAGACTGCTCTGGTAGAGCACCAACTCGAATCACTTACTCAGCGCCTTCCACCTTCGGTGGCTTCTCAACCTTCTATGGACAACTTACACGTGGACGGCCAGGGGAAACTTTCGCCCTCTGATATCCTGCTTCGTACTTCTGCATTTATTCATACTGCTGCAAAGCTCTACTTCACAGCTACCCTCCGTTCTGCCGATCCCTACGCACCTCGAACACAAGAGTTAGTTAGGGAAGCTATCCAGTGGATCAAGCCCCTCTCGCCCACGCACCTTCGGTCCTCCCATCTATGGCCGCTGTTTGTCACTGCAGTTTATGTCACCGAAGACGAGGACCGACTGTTCCTTCTGGATCAGTTCAGCGTGCTGGAAAGACAGGATATTTCCATCGTTGCAGCAGGGTCGGTTGGGCGGGCGAGGGAGATTGTTGAGACCGTGTGGAAGAGAAGAGACTTGAGGCAAACAAGTTCTGCCTCACCAAACGAACAGAACATTTGGGCGAGATATGTTCAGCCTATGAGTGACGAGCTGAGTTTAGGATGAGACAGTACAGTACGATATTCCTTCTTTGATACGATGTCTGGACATCGTGTCGATTGAGATACCCAAGGCACGTCTAAATTTTCCTCACGAAGACGGGTAGGTACTATTGATAACGGCGCTGAGGTCATAACAGCTCCAGTCAAAGATATGAGGGTCAGCTTCACAGCGGTTTTTAGACGCTTACTACTGCGATTCACTATCCGTCAACGACGTCAATATACGAATATACATTTCAATCTAGAAACTTATCTGGCAACATTTGGATGCAAATGCTTTCGCTTTGGCATGGACATCATTTATATACCAGAGAATGTATGCGGGTTGGCATAAATTTTTGGTCTGGACTTTTGTTTTGCTTCCAGAAAGGGGCTATGTTTCCTGCTGGACTGAAAAACCAAGCATGCAAAGGAGTGTACCCATACAGATATTCAGATATAACACACAAAAAGGTCACTGATCACAAATGCAAGGGAAAAGGGAGAGACATCTGAAGGACATGAACAAGGAATGTCAAAACTCGAATACACCAATTTCTGTTCTGCTCCTGATGCTATATCAACCCTCTTCTCACTCCCTCATTCCACCCCTAACCTCCTCCTTCCCCGATATTTCCCATCAGCACCTCAGAATCTTTCCACTCGCTCACTCCTCATCACCAACAGGCGCCCGCCCCTTGATCTTCGGCAGCGTCTGCATCGCCCGCCACTGAAACTCATTGAACGTCGCTTGGTCGATATTCACCGCAAACACCATCCCCTTCCCGCAGTGACTGTTGGCCGTGCCCACCCCCTGCTTGCAGTAGAAGAAGCGCGGCTTGTCCGACGCAAAGGTGTAGTCGAAGGGACGCAGGTTCGGCACGTCGTTGGGGTTGAAGTTGTTGAAGTCGGTGTCGACGTCGGTGCCCTGGAGCTTGGTGCAGGGCGCGTCGAAGGTCGACTCGGTCAGCGTGTGGTTCTTGCCCAGGAAGTCGAAGTGCACGCGGCTGCCCTGCGCGACCTGCAGGATCGGCGGGTTGAACGTCAGCGAGGTGCCGCCGCCGACGATGACGGTTTGGATGGGGGCGTCCGGGCCCGGGGGGACGGTGCCAGTAGGAGATTGCGCGGTGGAGAGGGTGGCCGTGATGGTGAGGGCGAGGATAGCGGCGAGGGTCTTCATTGTGGTGTTGATATATATACGTAGTTGTAGATAGATTGAGATGGATGAATTGATTGAGATCGATGTCTTTTTTTTAAGCAGTTCCTGAACCACAGACAGTATGTCCTCAATGAAAATTGAAGATATGGACAACGTAGGAAAGAGAAGCAGAAAAGAAAATCACTGAAAAGCAAACAGATCCTATCTTCCTTGTCGTAGACGATGAAAAGAAAGAGATATTAGATCTGGCGGAGGGTTCTCATATTAATATCAACGATCCATCATCCCCAGGTCTCTCATCTATCCCATCCCATCTCATCTCAGGCATGCATCTCCAGCTCCCTACCATCAGCGAGCCCTAATCGAATCCATCCGTCAATCAATTCACAGACCAAAAACTCATAAGCGCAACCCAGCCACCAAAACGAGACGTAAACGCTCACCGCCAAGAATCGATCCTTCCTATTCGGGACGGTCGTTTCTAAATACGGGAATATAGCCCTGCTGACGCGCGGCAGAAGAGGTGTCAGCTTTGCCCGAAAAAGGAAGGGAAAATGAGCAGGTGATCCCAAATAGGGAAAAAGAAGGAGGTCTTGCTTACCTCAGAAGGGTAATGTTAGGGATTACTACATAAAGTAAGTTAGCACTAGGTCTATATACAGCCTGAGTGGCTAGCCTGCGCGCGGGAGTAATCTAACCTCGGTGAATTCTCGAACCCTGTTATAGCAATCTATCAGATGGACCTAAAAATGAAATACAGTAAGACTTCACTTCCCCTCAAGCTCTAGCCTGGTCCTCGCAGAATTATAACAATAGAGCCTGATTATTGCTATTTCATGCCTCTTTACAGCTAAGTACTTGTATGGATGGACATTAGCGGAGATGGAGGCGGACTCTCCCCCCCCCCCCCCCCCCCC
>Ga0008109_10000521_pt1 | contig 21522 bp, 20 predicted proteins | sample HigsolmetaGSP18D_FD_59306 | JGI IMG/M metagenome (GOLD analysis project Ga0008109, IMG submission 59306) | High solid enriched microbial communities from the Joint BioEnergy Institute, USA - SP1-8-D | ecosystem: Engineered > Bioreactor > SSF (Solid state fermentation) > Aerobic > Biomass ...
GGGGGGGGGGGGTATACAAGAGTTGATGATAGACCACATATCATATCAACAATCCATGTATGTAAGAAAAAAAAAAGCAAACAGGAAAAAGAAATAATAGAGTATTCCAATTTCCATGCTGATGATTATGATGATGAGGAGGAGGAGGACATGAGAAATCCCACGCCTTATGAAATTTCGCGCTATCAGGTCAAGCCCCATCCCGAGCCGAACCATCGACAACATTCTGCATCACCCAGATAGATAATCCGTCCCGCCACAATGAAAAAAGTTGAAGTGAATAGTGAGGAAGAGGAGAGGGAAAAAAAAAGGAACCCTAAATAATCCCAACACGGTCGCTCAAAGGCAAGGTGACATCAGAAGAAAGAAGCGTCCAATGGGGGGTATTTTGGTATATGGAAGTTATGGGTTCATAGGGTATGAATCAGGTCATAATCCCATAAGCATCAGAAAAACCAATGGTAACCAAAATTTTATGGAACAAAAGAAAAAACGAAAATATAATGATAGCTGCTTCGGAAGAAGAAAAGGCACCCCAGTCATGACTGACTTGATCCCATCATTTCCCGGTCCATATCTGAACGCCAGAGTATCTCTATGTAAGATTCCGGAGCCAGCCACTCTGAAAAGCTTCGGATAGCCCAAGAACAAGATGCGCGATAGGCGAAATAACGTAGGAAAAATGCGTTGTCCCAAAGCACCCTACACTCAGGCGGGGACACCGCAATCGACCAGTTGAATAGCATATCACAGCTGGATAAAACAGTACTATTCGGGAAGCACTCAGTAGACTGTCTACCTTCTTCCCTCATAGTCGCTGCTCCAGTCATGTCCAACGAAGCCACCATCTGCTGCACTAACGCCAAGCATCTGGCCCTGATTGCCATACATGGTCCCCGGACCACTTGCATATCCGCTGTTAAGCCCGCTTTCATCGTCGTCGTAGCCGAATTCACCACCGGAGTTCGCATCGAAACTGCTGCGGCCACTGATGTCGTTCGGATCATCCCCTGCAGACGCAAGCTGATCCCATTGTAATGTCTGTAAAGCAGGATACTGCGCGAGCAAGGCTGCAGGAAGCGTGAAACCACCAGTCGATTGGCCGTTCATGCTAGGGATAATCATAGGCTGCGGTACAGGCTGGAGATGACCGGGTTGTTGCTGTTGCTGTTGCTGTTGTTGTTGTTGTTGTTGTTGTTGTTGTTGTTGTTGTTGCCCCATATAGGCGCTATTTTGCTCGAGGGCTTCTTCATCAAGCAGCGGCTTGATACAAATCCTGCCAGCTTCGGATCTGAAGTGGCGCCCGAGAGCATCTGCACGTGCGAATCGTCGGCCACATCCCCACTGTCCCCCACGTGCCAAATCTCCCCGGCAGACAAATTTCTTCTCTCCCGAATGGAGTCCTTCATGTCTCTTCCGATCATGTTGGCGAGCAAATGCTTTGCCACAAACAGTACAGACAAATGGTCTCTCATCCGTATGGGTGCGTAGATGAGATCGCAGATTGTATGCACGGGTGAAGCGCTTAGGACAGAGGTTACACTGAAATGTAGCTGGATGCTTTTGGATGCGCCTAGTATCATTAGGTGTGGCTCCAGGACGCTGTGGATCAGCGAGGTCAAGAATGTAATTGCGGCTATCAATAGAAGAGGTAGATTGACGTCGGGTGGACCTGGAAGGGGACGGGTCACGTGAACTAGGGTTACTATGGAACCGTGCGGGCGTGTCCAAGGGCGAGAGAGTCCTCGGAGTTGTAGGGGCAAGAGGCTCTAAGCTGGTAGATGTTGAAGCAGGGGATAGAGGCCGAGAGACCGGACGACCAAACGGATCAGATTTGCTCCGCCCTCGAGAGCCTGGAATTCGGTTAGTAAATTGGAGAATCCGACAGAGAAGCCGAGGAGCGGTTCTTACGTGTAGGAGGGGGGCTCAGGGAGTCCATGTCAAGTACGGGTTTGGACGGTTCAAAACTCGGGTTCCTGGAGGGGGGCGCGAGCTCAACATTGATGGACGGCGGAGCCATCTGGGACGCTTGACCCATCTCTCCGGAACTACTTCCCTGCTGCATGTTCAAGACCTGACCTTCGCCCGAGTTGACGTACATGTCCGCCGAGGAAGTAGGAAACTCTGTATTGGACTGTTGGTTCGGGATGTATGGCGCGTCTGACCCAACATCCGAGCCCTGCTGTGACATGACCTGGGGAGAAAGATATGGGCTATGAGCGGGGCTGAGTCCCTGTTGGTGATGCTCAGACAGAGAAAAGGATTCAATTCCAAGAGCATTTTCGTAGAGGCCTGGGTCATTTTGAGCTGTAAGGAGGGGAGATGGGTTGTTCTCAATGCCATCAAAAGATTCATTTTGGGACATGAATGGAGAAGGCGCCACGGATGAGACCTCTGAGTGCTCCGAGGGCGCTCTTCTGTGGCCTTGAAAGGCTGGGTTCCCTAACATTCCCCGCCAGTCTGATTGCGGCTGGCTGGTCATGTACGTCATACCCGCAGGATCCAACGATGTGTGACGCGAATGTTGGGGTGTATAGAACGTACCCTGCGTTGAGGAAGGCGGAGAGGTAGGACCCGGAGAAGAATGTTGTTCCGGCGGTACGAGATGCGGAGGCGTGGGGTTGTGAGGAGACGACAGCCTACTAACCAGATCCGCCGGATTCACAGACTGGTCCGCAGGCGGAGATTGTTGCTGAATTTGAGGATCAATCAGGAGCGACGAGTCAAATTCAGCCGTGTTGTTATTGTTGCCGTTGCCGTTGTTGGAGTACAGGGTAAAGTCGAAATCTGTCTTGTTCGAGTTGAGAAGACTCGAAAAGTTCTCTTCGCCCTGGACCGCCTGGTGACCGGACGATTGCTCCAGTTGGTTAACAAAGCTCGCTTCGAAGGATTGCGAGTATTGCTGATTCTGCGCGAAAGCTTGCTCCTGCGTGGACGCTAGGTACGGGGCGGTAAAGCTGTACGATCCAGCGCCGCTGGTCACAGCATTGGGGTTGAAGGATCCCGGTGAGAGAGAGGTAGCCGTGACAGAGTCGAGAGCTAGACCGGATGTTGGGTCGTGGAACGGCGGATGAGGAGATACAGCCGGGCTGACGCTCCGGTTATTAATGCCCACGGAGGGAGATCTCCCCCGCTCCTGGTTCTGCTCCCGTGAAGCCATTGCGATGCGATGCTGTATCCGAGAATAGATACAACAAGGTAGGAGCTTGGGCCAGGAGGACTCCCGGCGACGAAGCGCGGAGGGGGACCTGGCAATCAATGAAAGCGCAGTAGAAGGTCTAGGACACCGGTCCCGATGCAGGTACGACGGCGGGCTGGCAGCGATGGAGGACTAGGCCTCATTCGCGGAGAAGCAAGAACAGTGGGAAGAGTGCCAAAGTGCACCTTGCGGATCAGCCTTGTGGCGCAAGCATCAGCCGTCGCTGTACGTCTGTCTCACGTTCCCAGAAAGGGCACCAGGGACTACCTTGTCAAGAAGCGACCGACCTAATGTTCAGTTTAGCCCCGCATCCGACGCTGGGACAGCGACGATGATAATCGTGGCGATGAGCGTGAGGCCGTCGAGTGTGACTTGTTGGTCGGTCCAAATTGGGCGATGCGCTCGAACCGCAACCCCACGAAAGGAACGCGAGACGGTGGAGCTCGAATGGCGAAACGCCGTCACCAGATGAGGAACGGCGGTCCCTGGACCGGAGGGCGCAGCAACAGATATTCCTCTGTCGCTGGGCGAGGGCGCTGTGAGAAACGGATGCGGAGGGGATGAGGGTTGCGATCGAGGCAGCGGGAGAGGTCGGTGGTCGAGATGATGGTGAGGGCGATCCAGGCAACTCCGGGAAGCGGGAGCGAAGCGGGCGACGTTGGCCTGGTCAGGTCCGCACCGCAACTCGATGTATAAGACTCTCCTCTCCGTTCATGTAACTACGCAGGGACGGGCCGTCTGTCAGAGCCTGGGCTCGAATCGGTCCTTACCGTCTGAGACTGGTTGTTTAGGGCTTCAAAGGAGTACATACTCTGTCATGAAACGAGGCCGCCGTCAGCGGAGTCGACGAGGTCCCGTGCTTGCTGAGCACAAACGGGCCTTCCAGCTCCGACGTGCGGCTCGACAGTGGAGAAGCAGACGACTTTGTCCTGTTTGGATTGATTGATTGATCTTCACGATCCGTGAGGCGACCGCACGGTATGATACAGACCCCCTCCAGACATTCCTGAGACCTGAGCATGGTGCCTGAGCGTATTACGGGCGTTTAGGCGCTCCTGAAATGCTCAGCGCTATGGACGATCGTCCTCGATCGAGGGCGCTGTTTGGTCCGGGCGACGCGACGGGCTCCACGACCGTCTCTGGCCCTCTGGGCATGCCGGTATCTGTCCTGCGCTAGCATCCAGATGGAGGGCGTGCCAAGCAGGAGCATTTCTCCCAACACGCATGTCATCGCCACGCGGCGCTTATCTGTTATCCTGCCAGGACCGGCATGCAGCAGACATCCTCTGGCGCAGGATGGAGGACGCGGACCCGGATCAGCGTAGAGCCATGGATACGGTCCAACTGCACTCGGGACGGAGGACTTCGCGTGTATGATGGTGGTCTGCACCTGGCAGCAGATCCGCTTCTTCCCCGAATCCCCGACTCCCCACATCGTAGGACGGTGTACTCCAGAGTCCATTCTGGCGTTGTTGAAGGCCTGGAGACCTGGGATCAAGCAGTTGTCAGCTCAAGAGAGCGACGACTCACGTTACCACGGAGCATCATCACTCGAGGTCTGGACATGGACAACCATACTGCTCGGTGCATTCCACATTTACCTGGGAGCCTAATTGCTGTGTAGCTAAGCTCACGTATGGAGCAGGTGGTGGGGTTGGCTTGCTCGATTGGGTATACAGCCCTTGCACAGCCACGGAGCTAAGCACTGCCCGCCTGCTAGCTACGGAGTACTCCGTACTTCTGCGTTTAACTGTGTACAGGCGCCGGGTAATTTCCCACAATATTCGACGCTTAATTTCTGTGCACGCGTCTACTGCAAGCAAGCTGCGCAGTAGCACAACAGGTCAACAAAGGCGTCCGATATTTCTATTTATTGTTTATTATTTTATTTTCCATTGGCAGATTTTTTAGCCCATGGTCTCTTGACCTGTGTTCCTAAAAATAATAATTGCTCCAGATCTCCGGTCGGCCAACATCGCGGACGATATTAATAGAATAAAAACGATCTAGATTTTTTTTTATTTTTATAACCGTTACTTTCATCAATTAACCTGATGCTTGACATTATCAGGCCCGTGGCATCGTTATTCCAAATCCATGGTGACGTTTCGATACACCTTCGGTGCCGAGTAACGCCGTACCGATGAATAAGACAAGAAAGGACAGCGGTCACCGCCGGCGCCAGGTTTTTCCGCCTGGTCTTCTCAAGATCACCGCCTTGGCAGAACATGTCGGTGAACGTCGTCTCACGCAGTAGTAAGCCATAAGAGAGTGAGGTGATTCTGGAACGAACCACCGAGGTCCCAAAAGCGCAAAGACATTCTGAACATCATGAAAATTCATTTCTTAAAACCTATGGACCAGGCAAATACTCCGTCTATGGCCTATATGAACGGCAGTAAGATCCTCGAAAGCATGACCTAAATTCCATGTCAACACTGTGCTCACTTCACAACTCATCCTTCATGGTCCTTCATCCCGTGCGATAAACAAGTCTTTTCCTTTCCTGCCACATACAGCTGTTCGGGCAGCATTCTGAATCCCTGACGTGACATCCTACATCCCTTGCAGGAGTACTGGATCGTCACAGAACTCTTTCACCATTCAGACTGCAAGTACATTGCCAGGCCAGCAATCATCATCATCATTCTTGCTTGCTATATCTGACCAAAACCCCTCACACTGCCCCTCACCCTCCCACTACTAGACTCCACCATCAGATTATCCGCACAGCTCGACCCCAGCGCCGCATTCCCAACCCACCCGGGCTCCCAGTAATAAACCCCCAACCCCATCCCCTCCTCATCTACGTCAGAGACAACACCGGCGACATCCCGCAAGAACTCCACCTGCCCATCAACCGACACCGGAATCGCCTCCAGATCCTCCGGGAACGGATACGCCGGATCCGGGCACGACACGGGCCAGTCCGTCTCGACCACCAGCACCGGCTTCCGGTACCTCGCGACCATCTTGGCCAGGGTCGCTCGCAGCGCGGAGAGCGTCGCGTCGGGACCGTAGAAAGGGTAGTATGATACACCCATGAGGTCAAAGTCCGTGTCCATCAGGGGCCCCGAGGCCAGGACGGAGTCGTAGAAGTGTGACTGCGCGGCCCAGTCCCAGCCGTTGTCGAGGTGGATCATGATCTGCGGTGGCCTTTTCAGGTTTGGGAGGAGGAAGAGGTCCGAGTCCTTGATGCCCTGCGCGGCGGAGCGGAGGAGGCGGGCGATGTTGGTGTAGTTTGAAGTCGAACCCAGCGGCCAGAGGAGGCCGTTGCGGATCTCGTTCCCGATGGAGATGATCTCGAGCGGGATCTGCGATGCCGCGAAGGCGTTGCACACGCTCAGGGTGTAGTTGTACAGTTGCCGCGTGAGGGTGTCGATGTCGGTGGTGGACCAGGCTGCTGGGGTTATCTATATAGACATACATATACACCCGCGTCAATGACCGTTCGAGGTTATCCAAAAAAAAATCATCCACTGTGAGATATATCTATAGGTATATACCTGATGCCCCGGATCCGCCCACGTATCACTCAAGTGCATATCCAGATACACGCTCATCCCCGCCCGCCGGACCACCCTCCCTGCCAGCTCCAGGTTGTACTCGAGTCCGTAGACCCCGTCCTCCGGATCCACCCACAGCCGCTGCCGCACGGAATTGACGCCGTTCTCGGCCAGGATGGTCTCGAACGGCTGTGGCTGGCCCTGGAGGTTCTTGTAAAAAGATACGCCTGCGGTCTCTTCGACGACGAGGAGGGAGGAGATGTCTGCGCCGCGGTAGAGGAGGGGCCTGGCTGCTGTGAGGATGGCGGAAAATGAGAAGAGGAGGAAATAATAGGGGAAGGAGAAGATGATAGTTAGGAGCATTGTGAGTAAGAAGAGGTTTCGAAACTAGGAAAGTTGTCAATTGGAAAGCCACGACATGGGATATATATACATGTATAGAACGGACTTGATGGGAACAACAGAACGAAGGATCCTTAAAATATTACAAGTACCTACTATTCCTTTCAATCTCGGAATCGCCGGCGTCTATCTACATACACACCTCTCTATACCTCGCCAATGATCGATGGACGCCGTGGACATATGGCATACCACGCAGTCTGCGGATCTCGATAATGCCGATGTCCTCTCGTCTAGCGTATCACATATTGGCCGAGACCCCGCATTTCGCGTCCCCGGTCTATGCACTGTATACTTAGTTGCAGAGCTGATCTAGACCTCGTCTCTCTTATTGGTGGAGGAACAACAAGCGCTGGGAAGCCGGCGAAATTAGACAGTAACCCATGCAGATCTGTGAATGAATGGATGTCGGGACGGAGACTGCACCGCCTCTCTAGCACGAGGAGAAGCAACAGATATCCACGATCACAGAATTTACTACAGAGAGGAAGTCGCTCCAGATGTTGAAGGCAAAAAAGGAAGTGAGGTGATTTATTTTCTCCTCTCCGTTCCACATGTAATTTCCCAAAGTTTGCAGTGCAGCTAAGTGCCCCTTGATTCCATTCATAATCCATCATCATTTCAAAAGAGCAAGCCAGGCCATGCATTTGCATAGATCCTACGGTGAACAGATGCCCAATTGATCCAAACCCAACCCAGCCAAAGCGTAGATTGAATTACATGTAAGTAGGTTTTCAAACATGGCGGATAGGAACAAGCGCCACCACAATCAATCACAAGAGAAAAAAAATGCGAAAGGATCAAACTCTTCAGTGAGAAATCAAATCACCTGCCCCTCGGGCATAAAAAGGGCAATATCAAACGCCTCAACAATTTAAAAGAGAAAAGGGCAAACAGGCACGACGAACGTAAGAGTATATATACAAACAAAACAAATAATGGCCTTGTAAAATCTAAACACTCTTGAGGATCCGATGAATGTAGCGCTTGGATGTGTAGGTCAAAGAATCTGTGAAGCAGTGCAGAATCAAACGACTTCGCGATGCTGAAGAGCACAATGGAAGGTGGTAAGACAAATCAAGGACCCGGGAGAAAGCAAGGCAAGAACTGGGCTCCCTGAACTATGAATGCATGGAATGCCCATAAATGCGAATCAAACGCTTGCGAAATGCATGTCGTAATTCAATCGAGAACTAGACGCTTCCAACCCGCAGATGCACGCGGCGGTGGGGCCTCCAGCACAGCAATGTAGAGACTGTAAGATCGTTTTGAGGCGACGTCGGTCTCCCTCGCAAATATGGCTGCGGATGTGTGCAGTGACGCCATAGCCGCACGACTGGAAGATCGTCAAGAACAATCAACAGCGGTGTATAGCACCTGCTATTGTCGTGGGAGTTGCAATGCCCGCAAAGGAAGGAAATAGGCATTAGCTATCCACACCCCTCAGCTGCGGATGATCCCACAAGCAGATGCCGCAGATGCTGCCCGACGCGTCACCAAAAGGCCAGATATACGCCTGTATAACACAACGGCTGACTAAAGGACACACGCCCAAGGCAAGATATCTCATGTGCTAGCTTTTCCAATACGGCGGGGAGACGATTTCCTGCCGAAGACGATACCTTCGTCTTCGGACTCGTCGTCTTCCTCATCGTCGCAGTAATACCTTGATTCGTCATCTTCAGGTGGGCGCTGTGATGGCCTGCCCACAGTCTTGACCGTATCTCCAGTGCGAAGGATAGGAGGTACATGAGCAGGCGCTTCAATCTCCTTTTCTCGTTCCTTGAAATAGGAATAGAAGCCGTCGCCGGAAAGTGAAGAGGCTCCCGAGACAACTGATGGGATGCTAGGGTGAGAGGCACTCTGAGACATTCCGCTGGTAAAATCATCTGCAGAGGAAGATGAGATAGTAACAGCAGAAGGAGGTGACGTTGTAAGCCCGCCATTGTAATACTGCGAATATTCGGATTGGATCTTCTCGCCGGGGCTCCATTCCGGGTCCTGATGAGACTGTCCATCATGCTCTAGATAGCCGCTTGAGAAAGTCTCGCTTCCTACCCTGGATTTCGTAAGGTCATCATCAGCATCAGATTCCTCTTCTTGCTTCCTTTGATGGAGCAATGCCTCTCTTGCGAGTTTGAAGGAGTCTGCAGGTGATTCGCATGTAAGTTGGGAAGATCGATGACGGAAATGTCCTGATCCAGTTGAATTTGAGTGGTCAAGTCTCTCTGACTGTGCTGGAGAATGTGCCTCCGGCCGCCAGAGACCAGGAGTCTGCATTTCGCCTGTGGCAGAAGTTACACTCAATGCAAGACTGGGCTCAGAACGTCCGTCTCCCTCCACAGACGCTCTGTCTGCGGATCGCGACCTTTCACTGCGCCACTCGCCACTTTGGAGGCCTCTAGCCAGCCGACGACCAGCCCCACTGAAAATGCCTCCAATGCTGGATGCACCAAGGACTTCGACAAGCGTCGGCGTGGCTGCACGGGGCTGTACCGAAGGGGAGGTGGTTTCTGAGTTAGATGGTCTTACCGTTTTTGTAGATTCCGCGCTGGATAAAGTGCGCTGCGGTGGGTCAGGGCGGGGAGTCCGGTCTGATGCGGGTGTCGACTCCGACCGAGGGTCTTGGTTGTTGAAGTATGAGCCACGATTTTCTCGAGGTTCCGGACTCGCGGTAACACTTTGAGACAGGGGATGCTCGCCTTCTCTATTGCCTCTGGACGACTTGTGCGTCTCTTCATCCCCCCGTAAACTGCCTCGACGGCCATCCCGCCAATCTCTCCAAAGGGATATGCCGCTAGAAGTCGAAGCGGAATTTGCAGCGTCCGACGCTGCAGTGCTAGGTGCCCGTTTGCGGCCTTCTCTTGATCTCCCAACAATATAGCCAGACCACTTGGCAACGTTTGATCGGACGCGTTGAATAAAGGGCACCTTGCTGACGGCAGTGGTAACCTCTTCATTCGAAACCTCAATCTTCTTGCCCTTGCTCTGGTAGCCCGGGTCGGTCTCTTCAATCCACTGTTTGGGATTGTCTATGCCACGGAGAACCCAGGGGTGATGCTTGATCTCCTTGATAGTGATGCGCTTCGTGGGATCCTTGGTTAACAATCGTTGGAGAAGATCATAGAGCTCATCATCAATGTCTTCGTAGACGAGTTCGTCATCCAGCCGTTTGTTGCTGTTCATGACACGATTGGAACGAGTGGATGAAGAGTCGATTTCGACAGGCTTTAGACGCTTTCTTGGAATGAAGACTTCATTCTTCACGATAGTCTGGAACATGCTGAACTCGTCGTCAGAGACGAATGGCAATCGCCCGAATATCATTCCGTATAGTGTCACACCAAGGGACCACACGTCAATGGCGCCGGTGATCTTTGGTGGGCTCCCATCGGGGGAGTTTAGGAAGTCACCTGTGTAGCACAGCTCTGGTGCGTAGAAAGCCGGAGTGCCAACGGTTTTCGACAGCTCTCGCGCGTCGTCAAGCTCCGCAGCATCGGCTTCCGACACCTGCTCCTCTTCATCGTCTCTGATCGGCCGTCCCAGGTACGACACTCCGAAGTCAGATATCTTGACGCGATGATTGGCAGTTACCAAAAGATTTGCCGGCTTAATGTCACGGTGGATGATGCCTTGATAGTGAAGGTATTCTAGCCCAAGAACGGAATCCCGGAATGCGTTGCGCGCTTCAGATATAGTCATACAAGGGACATAAGACATGTCGTCATCATCGGAGAGCCAGTCGGGTTCAGACGACGCGTAGCCGAAATTGCTCGAGGCACTGCTGAACCGTCGTTCAGAAGGGTAATCTGCGTAAGGGCCGTACATGCTGCCTTCGATGGCGGCCAAGCTTGAGTCCCGCATCCGATCGGAATCAGATGCTGAACTGACAGAGTGACTCGGGGAGGACTGGACATCGGAGTGATCCTGGTTCACCGCAGTGCGACTAGAGGTTTGTGCAGTCGTCAGCTCAGGTCGCGGTTCATCGTCATCATCATCCGATTGTCCTCCATGTTCCAAGCTCCAGGCCGGGATGGACTGTTCTTGCATTGCCCGCGCCTGCGCCTGGCGCCTTTCCCGAGCCTTTTCTCTCTGGCGGCGCCGCATCTGGGCGTTTCTGACATATTGTTGGCTCTCTTCTATGAAAGACGGGGATTCTGGGATCCCCCTCTTTTCTCGCTCGAGTCGGCGCTTATCCACGGCCACGATCTCTTTCAACCCCTTTTTCCGCCAGACTATCTCACCATTCTCAACATATTCGAGGACGATATAGACTTTCTGGCGATTCGGGTCATCGATAACCTCCAAGAGACTGACGACATTTGGGTGCCGCGCCTTTTTGAGAATGGCAACTTCTCTCTTTACTTTATCTTCTGGGTTACCTAGCTTACCCAAGCGACGCCGCTTGGAGTAACGCTGGACAATTTTGATAGCAACTCGTTGATTTGTGACCACATGACGTCCCAGTTTCACTTTGCCATGCTCACCGCGCCCTAGTTCTTCTAGGATCTCATAGTCATTAATGAGTTTATTGCCGGTATGTATGTCGCGGTCCACCTCAACTGTATGTGTCCTGCAAAGATAATGTCAGCGCATATTGCGGATTCGTAATGGATAAAAGCAAGCGTATGGCGGACAGTACATCTGGTGCAGCACTTACTCTTTGGGTGGTTGAAGATGTGTGGGGTGGAGATAAGGACTGCTGATACGGTTCTCGTCGTCGGACCCTACAGGAGGGGTGGACCTGGAGGTTTTCACCGAGAACAGGCCTGGACTGGATACCGGAGTGCTTCCCGCGGTGCGAGTACCCCCGCGCGACTGAGGATATCTCGACGACGGATCAGTATGGGATGGATAAGAGCTTCGAGAGCGCAGTTGCGGCTGATACGTCGGATGCACCTGAGACTGCAACGAGGCATACGACTGATCGGGATAGACGGGAAGGTCGCTGGAGGTGCTTGCAGAGTGCGTCGAGGATGCGGGGGCCGCAGGCTGCTGGGCAACCCTCTGTACGGAATGTACAGAAGGGTTACGCACGACATGGTCGGAGCGCGCGTCGGTGACAGTCTCCTCATTCAGTGCCTGTAATGAGCTCGAGGACGTCTTCGCAGAAGACACTCTAGATGTATTATTGGAAGAGTGGTGTGAGAGATGATGGGGGAGGTGATGTGAATGGCGAACCGACGGTTGGCCGTCATTCCCATCCGTTCCGGGCAGCTTGCTCCTGGAGCTGGACAGCTTGGCGGCGGGCTGTGAGACGTCCGTAGATCCTGGTGACTCTAACGGGTCCACCGCTTCGTCCAAGCCGTTCCGAGAGATGCCATCGGCAGCCTGGCCGACGAGACCTGGCGTGTTCGCCTGCGAACGCGGGCTGGGAGACATCAGGTCCTCCGGCTCCTCTCGACTAGCCCTTCGGGCCCGCCGTTCAGAAGGGTTCATATTGCTAGAGTATCTCACGGTTTCCCCCTAGGGTGCTTCTGTGCATTCTCTTCGGCCTTGTATTCCCACCAATGGGTCCGGAACCCACGCCGGGTTAGGGAAATGCAGACTCTGCAGACGTCCACAGCACGACCGACATTACTCTCCGACTGCAGCTCACGCAGTGGACATTGTAGTGCTGCGAGCAACCGTACAGAAGCAGGTGCCAGCTAGCGGCAACTGCAGATGGTCTCGGAGAGAGATAGACCTGCTATGGAATCGGGGAGAGAGTTCGACCGTGCTCGAAAGCTCAACGGGGTCGACGAGTCGCTCTGCGAAGCCGTGTCCGCGGACAGGGGAAGGATCAGGGGCGAGGGGCCGCAGGTGTCCAACACAGTTGGGCCCTGACGGAGCGTCCAGAAGGGGGCAGACGTCGGGAAGAGTCAGACTGTTCGTGGAGAGGTCGACGGACGGTGTCTCGGAATATATGACGCCAGCTGGGAGGGGCACCGCGCCTGGCGAAGAGGAAAACGGAGCAGACGCCCGGGACGGGGCGCACAAGGGAGACAAGCAAAGGGAGAGGCACGGATGATGGAGAAAGGATGGAGACAGCAGATACAGGAAGAGGTGTGGTTGATCGCAGAGAGCAGGAGAGAAACCGTGGACGGCGTCAGGCGACGGGGATGGGACGGGGCCTGGAGGTCAGGTCAGGGCAAGGCTGTCGACGGCGGTGCGCCTGGGCGGGCGCCGTTCCGGCGATGGTCCGTGGGCGTCCGCGATGGGCCCCTGGGTCTTGAGCCCTTGACCTCGAGTCTGCGTGACTCTGCGTGTCTACAGGACTACGACGACGATCTAATCCATCCTCTCTCTTCTCTCTCTCTCTCTGGCCTCTTGGCCCGCTGCTCTGCTCCGCTGCACTGCTGCGTGGACGGCGGGCGCTGGTGGCGGCTCGCGCCAAGCACGTTACGTCGAACCCTCCGTCTGCGGCCCTTCTGGCGTCTTCTCCAGCTCTCGTTCAGATCCACCATCGCGACCTTCGCACCCGTGGGTCCGCATCCCAAGCTGGCATCGCCATCGTTCTGCTGTCGCTCTGGCGCTTCTCTGGGGCCGGCGCCGTCTGCCCTCTTCCCGCTCGGCCGCAGCACTAGTCTCATCGACCTTGTCCTCCAGAGGCTTTAGCCTGAGCTCTGGAGACGACCGTGCTCCCAGGTGTCCACTATCACAAGCATATGCCGATAGACCCCCCCCCATGGCACGACCAAATAATATCACAGACGGGATGGATTCATGATGGCACGGGTGCCGGCCACGGAACCTGGACAGTTTGACGAAACGTCAGCCGGTACCTCAGAGCCTGACGGGAGGGCAAGCAGGAGCTTCCAACCGTTTCCAGCAGGTGTTCGAGGATCAGTATCATACAAGGTCAATGGATGTCCATGGATATTATTAGCCCCATCCGGCAAACGGTCACTATAATGTATTATTTACAGATGCAGCCGATCTATCATCCCGCAACTCCACTAGGAACCGTGGGTATCAGCCTTGGAAGCATGTAAGCATCGGTACTGTACAGGAACAGCCTAGGCAGACGATCAACCGCTGTCGTGTTATGGCTTCGTCTCACAGGCCCTATTTTGCGGCCTTGCCTTTTCTATCCTTGCCCGTGCGCATCGCTGAAAATCTATCATTCACGCACGAATTTTATGGATGAAGATGGCAAGATGCGACAAGATTGTATCAGCAAAATGCAAAAAGCATATCCAGCCGGGTTCCCGACAGTGACCTGTTATTAGAGCCATTTTGATTCCAGGCAGAGAGTCAATTGCTGTTATTTTTTTTGCCGCCACTCTCATTTATCGAATCGTTGCGCCTCCATGCCATGCTACTGCGTATGCACGTCAGGTCAGAATTTTCTTCTTGGCTTATTCCATCACCCAGGGCAGAATACTGTCTTCAATTTAATTTGTTGAGCGTGCCCCCTTTCGCCTCGCCTCCTTCTGGATTTGGGAGCTGTGGCTAATTGCGGACGGGAACTGCCGGATGACGGCTCTGCTTCCTTGTAGAGTAGCCGCTCTCTGACGATGTCCTCTCCCTCTGATGGCATTCTGGTAAAATAGTTCAGATGCGTCATATGAAATTTCTGGCTCTGGGAGAGGGCCACACGAGTTTACTAATCCAGTGATCTCCTTTAACTTGCAGATGCGTCTCTACTATGGGGTTACTCCTTACTTCTCTCCGGGGAAACTAAGTCTCTCCTCCACAGTTTCCCCCATGGCCCCTCTCTGCAGCTCTTGTTTGATTCAATTCCCCAATCCCCATATCAAGAAGAACGCTAATCACGGCGCACAGGACAACCGCCATCACCCCCAAATCCCTTGTCAAGTCCATCCTGACAGGCTCACTCGAGGGAAACTAAAGCGACCCTATGCTCTGGCGCTAGATCAAACGCGGACACACTTGCAGCTCGGGACGCCGTCTCCCTTGCTCAGTCACGCTAGGCCAGCGGTGTACAGTAGTAGCTGGCCGTTCCGCTGCCTCTAACGTTACCTGGCAAGTGGTCTCTCTCTCTCTAATAATAATAACAATAATATAGCAGCGGGCAGGCGATCTTCCGAAACTCTTGAGCGACATTCTAAAAAGTTCTATTACTCTGAAACTTCGATCAGATCTACTCCGCTGTCATCACGTCGACCGTCGTCGGGGACACAGAGGAGTACTGATATAGACATATGGAGCACCCTAACGCAGAACAAGGCCCATCTATGAAATTTCCAATATCATGGATGTAGGAAAGTAGTCTCGAGTCAGCTGAAGTCGTGGGCCTGCATACATCCGTTGAGGACCAGATGTTGACATCATAGGCTCTGATCGGTACATGCCATGCCATGTGTTCGCAGCGGAAGCGGGGCGACAGAGTGTTGGTCTGTGTCGAGCCATAGTCTAGGCTGGACGCTTGTGATGAAATGCCCGCTTACTACAGTAGATTGCTTCGTATGGCGGGCGGCTGGGGAATCATAGCTTGTGGCACAAACACACTCACACTTGAGAGGACTCGTTTTGTGAGCTGTCATATTCCAAGGCTGCTCAAAATCGAACGCTTGGGTAAAAGGGGGGCATAGCGTCGGTTACTAACCCAACCAGGGGTCCTGTTCTTGACATGGATCGTACGTCGACATCGACAATCGCCTTCCCGGCCGCTCGTTGCCCAACTTGTCTTGTTGCAGCTCCGGCAGTCTGCCTAAGGGGGTTTCGCTGTAACCTGACTGGTTAATCGAGGCCTGCCCCCCTCTCGCCCCGGACCCCCCTCCTGGGAACTTGGGAAAGGCTGGGCGCCATGATGTCGACCGGGGTGCGGCCTGCGTCAACTGTTTCCAAAGTCGCTGCTAAGTTAGGTATGGTAGGGGAGGAGGTAGGCAGCCAGTAAAGACTAGGTTAGCGGGAAGCAAAGACGGTCCTGACGTGCATTCGTTCGTGCCCGGACCAAGTGCTGCCATGGACATCCGGCCCTTGCATATCCGGCCCGTATGGATCAATTCCATAATGCGGGATATTAATGCTGCCGCCTGGGCCCTGCGTTTTGAGAGATAATCCACCTTACCGGCCCATCCGATTTACGTACTGCTTTCCGTTTTCCTTCTTGTCCTTGTCGAATGCATTCATTATTACGTACCTCGGATCACGGATACAACAGTACATACTAGGTCTACGAAAGGCAGAGTTAGGCAGTGCAAGTTGGAACAATATATACCCCTCACATAATGCCTATTTCTCCGAGAAGAGGCCTCAGCGACACAGATCGACAAGCACTCCCATCCGTAGCCCGTACCTCCAAGTCTGTGCTTGAGCCATTCTCCAGAGAACAACCGATCCCGATGCGAAGGGTTACAAGGTACCGTACCACTGAGCCTGAGGGACGGGGAACGGACATTGGTCCGTGGCCTGTCGAGACTCTTGAGACCAATCTCGATCTGGAAAGGAGGCGAAACTCACGGATTCCACGGTTCCAAGGGTCTCAAGATTTTTTTGAAAGGCCCAAGCCTCGAAGCCTCAGCGGGAGTCCGTGCTCCCTTTCCTTTGAATCCTTTCCCTCCCGAAGTTACATTAAGGTTCGAACTCTAAGGGCAGCTCCATATGGCATGGATGGATCAGGTGGATTCTTGCCAGGATGGGGATGGTGACTGGGTCGGCTGGTATTTCTATAGATTTCTAAGCTTATATAATACAATATAGGTTGCCGTGTTTGGTTTTATTTTAAGAAGGGAGGTTGAGGTCGAGGTCGTTGCGAGGGAAAAAAAGGTCATATTAATAACAGACACAAAAGCAACTGTTGAAAAGTTTTAGCTTCAAAAAAATACTATGTAGCCCGTTTGTCTGAAATCCTAAATGCCTTTGCTCTATGCTCATGTATACAGTCCAGACTTGCCAAGGCAAGCTCTTTGATGAATTGAGTCACCCGGGATGCGATGGGATGGGACATGGCCTATGTTGCTCTACTACTATGGACCTCTCAGAGCAGCACTTGCCATCTTCATCTGCTTTGCGCGGATAATCAAAAAGAAACTACTAGCCATGGAAAAAAAATAAACCAAGTGCACCGTTGTTTTTCCGATCAGACGTAGTAGTAGTATTGCTGCAGGCTCTTTGATGATTAAAATCTCTCATCACAGTAGTATGGAACAAGTCACGGGATCTTATCATCATTGTTGCCGTGCAACCGCCCATGTTTACCCTCACACGAGCTTATCGCTCCCACTCCACCATGGAGTCTGATCATCATTGGGCCCGTGCTGTCTGTACTGTACGCAGTTGACTCGTGCCAGTGGAGAGAGAGGAGGTCATCCTCGAACGTGCGTTCGTGGTCCACTGTTTACTACTACGGAGTATTATTATACTTCGCCTGCGTTTTACGACCCACTCCCACGATCTGGATACCTACCTAAGTTCGCTGGTCCTTTCAACAGCTGTGACCGTTTTTTCTCTTTCAAGTTTCGAGTTGATTCTTGTATATGTGTTTTTTTTAACGGCCTGATTTTTGACGCAACTGGCCAGGAATGGAACGCTCATGTCCGCGGATCTAAACGCCGCACCTCGATCCAAACTCGTTCCCCGCCCGACCAATTGACGGTCAGATCAGTGACGCTCAGATGAAACGCTGATATCAAGAACAAAAGACGACGGTAGCAGGAAGCTATATTTTCAACAAGCCCTTTGTTGCATCCTGTGGATGGACATTGGTGGTCTCCTACTGCCGACAATCATTCAACATGTTCGGGACAAATTTCCACGGTCTTGTCGTTATATTTAGCCTGTTATGGATGCTGGCCACTCAATCCGTGTTCGCCGCTGTTCCTTATACCCCGTCTCATATCTTTCTTTCGTCCCGACATAATGATTCCCTTGCGTACCTGCTGCTGCCGAAGCAGTCATCGCGGAGCGAGGTACAGTTGCTGTCTTTGAATATATCCGGAAGCATCGACGCTAGGAATCCGCAGTACTCTGTTCTTTCAGATTCTCTTCCGTTTCAGGGAGATGATGGTGGAGTTGGTGCGTTCGTTCCGGCGATCGACAATGAAGGGATTATCAGGATCTACACAGGGGATTGCCGAAATTCTGCTACCCAAGGTGCGGCAGTCTGGTCTTTTACCCCAGAAAACAGCAGCTGCACAGGCGACGGGAAATGGGAGAAGTCGGACCTGCAGCTTGATGATGGGACCACGGACGGCGGCGTTCAGGGGCCAAACTACTTAGCGGCTGGTTTCGCGTATTTGACATCGAACAACACAGCCAGTTCATTGTATAGCTTTGGCGGAATGTGTCCATCTGAAACGAGCGCCGATGGGGACTGGGTCTCTGCAGCAAATTATTCGCAGTCAATGACTGTGCTGGATCCCTCTAGCTCTTCGAGCGACGCTTCGTATGCTCTCGGAGATATTACCGCACGAGGACCTCCGATTCCAGAGGCTGGATTCACGATAACACCGTTACAAGCAACCTATTCGACGACGTCGACAGGCAGAGTGCTTCCGCAGGAGCAGAGCTTCGTCCTTATCGGCGGCCATACTCGGCAAGCGTTTATCAATATGTCTAGGATTGCTATTTTCTCTCTGCCGGAGAACAGCTGGAACTTTGTCGACATCGGCCAACAGCCGGATACCGAGAAGACAGACCTGGCAGTCCGGGACTCTGCTGAGGTGGAGCCACGATCGGGCCACAGTGCTGTGCTTTCGCCAGATGGGAGCAAGCTGATCATCTTCGGTGGCTGGGTAGGCGATACCAGCGTCCCTGCTGAGCCGCAGCTTGCCGTTCTTGAGATTGGTGAAGCTTATGGAGGTTCTGGCCGATGGGCCTGGGGGGTCCCGTCTCAGGAAGGTTCTGGGCTCCCTCAAGGGACTGGTATCTTCGGACATGGAGCAACGATGCTCCCAGGTGGAGTCATGATGATTGCTGGGGGATATAGCATTGCGCAACCTTCCTCAAAACGCTCCACGTCTGAGATGACGCCAAATTCTAAGGTTTACCTATATAATATAACCTCCAGCACGTGGATTACCTCTTACACCAACCCGAATCCTCAAAATAGCGGAAATTCCGAATCAAGCTCCGGCCCGCTCTCGTCAACAGGACAGAAGGCTGGGCTTGGTGTTGGTCTTGGCTTTGGGTTTGTCGTCGTCACCGTTATTTCGATAGCGTGTCTTCTGCGTTTCCGAAAAAGATGGGCACGTCGAAGGACGAGGGACCAGCAGCTGCGCAAGCTAGCTCTAGGAGCGGAGCGCTCGCACTTCTTCAGCGAGCCAGATCTGCAAAGCAGCTACTACAGCCCGATGACTCAACTGAGACCATCAGGCATACAACAAGGGTGTATCCCAGATAGCGCCTATCCTTGGGCTGGCAACCGAGGATTCGGCGATGGCGCTCGCTGGCGAGACGCTGGAGCACCAAATGCGGAGAGAATTGGTCTGTTGGTGGACATGCCCAGTCCTACCAGGGGTCTTCGGAGAAGCAGGTATTCTAGATCAGGCCGTCATTATAGTGCTGGGCGGTACGATGGCATCAGGACGATCGGTAGCCCTGGCCATATTGACCCCATCGACGAGCGGGACGAAGATGAAGCGAATATTAGGGAGGGACCGGAACTTGCATGCCAGGAGGCAGGCCAGCGAGACAGCAAAGGGTCTGAGCTGGTCGATCCCTTTGCTGGACCTACATTATCACCACTTCTTCACATGCCGCCTCCCAGAGAGAAGGAATCGACAGTGCAGGGCTGGGGTGACGATGTAGAACAACTGTCCGATGATGCTTCGCCGAACAGAGGTAGCAGCTCATCGCCAGACAGAGACGACCGTGCATCTTCCAGTCTCTCTCAATCTTCCACGTCTACGCATTCAGCATCCTCAAATCGAGAGAGAATTTTTGGATCTGCGGGCAAAGAAAAATCATCTATACGCCTTGTGCAATCTACTACCCCAACTTTCGATCCACCTTCTGGTTCGTCAGCAGCAGCAGAAGCAGCTTGGGGGCGTCAATCGTCAGAAGATATCCCTTCAAAGCCGAATCATAACAGAACGCATTCTCGAGACAGCGAAGATGGCGTGATCTTTCCATTCCAGAGATCCAACACGCTGGATTCCCTCGACCCCTCGTCCCCGCAGTTCCAAGTCGAAAGTGAACTCCTCCTCGGTCGACGCTCCGAGTGGCTGACACCGTCCGAATCGTCCTCGAAGGCCGTCGCGGGTAGTTCAAAAATCCTAGGTTGGATGGGCAGCGTGCGTCGAGCTCTGGCGGGAGCTCAAAGGACGCCGACTATCGACAGAGCGCTTGCGCCCAGCCCGATGGTTGCGACCTGTGACAAGAGAAGCATCGTCTCTTGTCCGACGAAGGGCCACCAGGACGGTCTTGAGTCCGAATACAGGCCATCGAAAGTGCCCAGGAGAGCTGTCAGCGCTTCATCTGCTCTCCTGAGGCAGAAAAAGGGGGCCAGTGACTGGCTTGCCGATAATAATAAGAGGGCCTCAGCTGAGATATCTCGTGGCTCAGCATATGAGCCTCTGGCACATGATGTGCCAGGAAGTAGTATAGAGGCTGATATGGTCGACGACGACAGCGAGGAGTGGGACGTCGAGGCTGCCGTCGAAGGCAGGGTCGTGCAAGTGACGTATACCGTTCCCAAGGAGAAGCTGAGAGTGGTGAATCCTGGGGTTGGCGATATTGACGATGATGATGACGATGATAATAATAATGCAGACGAGAAGACTCGTATGCGAGAGCAACGGTGAAATGAAGCCGTTCGAGGGAGTCTGTCTGGCCCGGTAAGCGGGTGACTTTTGTTACCGCACGGCAGACAGAATTCTCACAGGTTCGGGTCTCCTTTCGTGTCCGAAAATTCTATATTTTTCTGCGAGTTTTTTTTATTTATTTACATTAGCATTTCTATGAGCTGTTTTGGCTACCCTTTTTTGTCGCCTGGTTGTACAATACAAACGGGATGTCAATATCGACGCCTGAGAGTATGTGTATGGCGGCCCATCATCACTCATGACATCGTTTGAGACGAGGTAACAAAGGAAACGAACGGTTACGGATGCTGTCAATGTCTTTGTTAAGGGCTGAGATGATGGAAACGAATGATTTTGCTACGAATGCGAATGCTTATGCTATGGATGATGACTATGAAGGGATATAATGACTGATGGATTGACGATGGATGCTAAGAAATTGCTGCCTTTACTTTTTTTTCTTTTCTTCTCTCTTCCCTTCATTGTTTCTTTCATTTTCGATCTTATCATTTATTTGTCGCTCCTCCTTCCCTATCTCTTCTATTATCTATCATCCAGGCCGCGGTCGATCCTTTTGTTCCTCCAGGCGTTTAGGCTCAGGTTGTGTATCGTGAAAGAGGCTGTGTTTTCTTGACCTGCCTACAAGGAACGGACGTTCAGTTGAGATGGCTCTTCGTGTCCTTGGGCTGGTCGATTGGAAAGCTCTTTTTTTTGGGGGGGGGGG
>Ga0008109_10000522_pt1 | contig 21450 bp, 20 predicted proteins | sample HigsolmetaGSP18D_FD_59306 | JGI IMG/M metagenome (GOLD analysis project Ga0008109, IMG submission 59306) | High solid enriched microbial communities from the Joint BioEnergy Institute, USA - SP1-8-D | ecosystem: Engineered > Bioreactor > SSF (Solid state fermentation) > Aerobic > Biomass ...
AAAAAAAAAAAAAAAAAAAAAAAAAAAAAAAAAAAAAAAAGAGCGCCAAGCCGGTCGAAGAGCGCACAGCAGCAGCGCGCCCCGCCTGCGGGCTCCGTGCTGCTGGCCGCGTCGTGGTGGTTGTCGGGGTTGCAGCCTGGCAGCCTCAGGCTACGCATCCAGAGGCCATGCGGAGTAGGCAATTGACGGATAAAGCGGACGGATCGACCGCTGGCCCAGAAGGCCGCGCGGCGAGTGCCGGCATGACCCTGCTCCAGCTGAGCCGCAGGCCCTCCACACCCTGCGATGGTGCTCTCTTGCTCAGGGATCCCCCCGTCCACACTCCGTAACCACGCACGCGACACCCACGTCCTTTTTCGCTGGCCCCTCGCCTCGTCCATTGTCCCCTTGAAGGCCTTGCTCTCCCTTTGGCACCACCAGTCCGGTGGGCGTCCTCTCGTTTTCATGCGCTGCCTGCACAGCCCTTGCTTTATTCACCTCCCCCCTCCGCCCGCTGACGTACTGCTCCTCTAGCGCCGTGTCCCGCCCACCGCGGTGGTATAGTACTTAGGCAAGGGGACTCCCCCGGCAAACCTTGGCATGCTCGTGCTCTATGTGCAACAGCGCCAGCCTTGAACACGCGACACAACAGCACTCCGATGCTGCTCCTCGGGCTCTTTGGCCTGCTGGCCGCCGCCGTCAGGCCCGTCTGCGGTGACGCAGACTTCATGAGTGTCAGGACCAAGCTGGCCAAGGACTACAGCGGCAAAGGAGGTGATCCGGCAGAGAAATACTTTCGTGAGTCTTCTCCCCCCCGCCTTCGCTCGCATGCCCCGAGCCGCTAGGTGAACTGACCTGGAGAACAGACGAATCCACGTACGTCCCTTCTCTTCCACCGAATGGTGCCTTGGATAGGATTTCGTCGCTGACATAGTGTCCCCAGATTTCACCCTCACTACGATGGACGGTACGCTCGTCCCGTATACTTGCTTTCGAGGGCCGTACACTGATTCCCAGACCAGATTCGCATCCGATGTCCTCCCCGAGGAGGAGAGCCTGCCACATTTGACCGCCCTCATGCAGACATACTTGTCCACCATGTCCGACGTGGGCGCAGAAACGTGGATCATGCACGGGACCCTGCTGGGCTGGTGGTGGAACCAGAAGGTTGGCAACCACGGGCTCCCCGACACCCGTCACGGACTGACCCTTCCTAGATCCTACCGTGGGACAGCGATCTCGACGTCCAGGTCTCCGAACCCACGATGCACTTCCTAGCCGAATACTACAACATGACGGAGCACCACTTCAAGCTCCCTGGGGTCAAGGGCGGGCGGACATATCTGCTCGAAATCAATCCGAATTACGTGATCCGATCAACCGAGGACACGCTGAACGTGATCGATGCGCGGTGGATCGATACGTCGTCGGGCATGTTCATCGACATCACCACCGTGCGCACAGACGACGAGGCGAGAGCGCGCGGCCGGCTGAGTGCTCTGATCTGCAAGGACGGGCATCAGTATGACGTATGTGTTCTGGATCTCCCGCAGATTGCAACGGTCAGAATATTGACTGCCTTGAAGGAGAACGATATTTTCCCTCTGCGCGACAGCTACTTCGAAAATCTTCCAGTCAAGGTTCCATATGAGTACACGAAGCTGCTGGAAGCTGAATACGGCAAGAAGGCGCTGACGGAGACCCATTTTGCAAAGTGAGTCTCCCGGGAGTAATTCGAGTCGTCCATCTGCACGTGCTAACACGTCGTCAGCCATGTTTGGAACGAGAAAACGAAGCTGTGGGAGCCCGAGACGTAAGCTATCCTCCGCCGGTATTCTTGCTTCGCTCTGTTGCTAAATCTATCGCCAGGAACACTAAAAAGAGAAAACGAACCATACGGGGCCGGAAGTTCGACCAAGGCCCCGTCCGAACGACTCCTCTCGGGCCCCGGCTGAAACGATGATGCTGCGTCAGACAGTCTCTGTCTATCAACACACCCGCACTTTTTCTACGCGCGATACCCGTGTCGTCGTCGAACATCTACGTCGAGCGTCATGACTACGACCTTATCGATGCGTTTATATATATATACCAATCTCTTTTTTTGCATGGGGTGGGCGTTTGGGGCCAAAATATTTTTTTTGACTTTTCGGCAGCTGTTGATTTGCGTCACCGCAATTTCTGTTCCATTTTTACTCCAACTGATTTGTTATGGATGTGAGTGGACTTGAGGGGGGTATTGGAGTGCTGATACATATGTGTATATATCCCTATTTATGTATATCTGTACCTGTTATCTGGACATAATCTTTCTGTTGGATATGGAAAGATGGATGGCACATCTATGCCGGGTGTCCTGGATCCTGGTGCATCAGGGGACTTTGAACAGTTGTCTTTGTTACCATCCACCCAGGGATGAGGATGTCAGTTCTTCTAGGCGGACATGGTACTGGGTGAGATGCAAAACTCGACATCCAACCTGTCGATCAACGCCAGATTGAGGCACGGGACTGCACCGACCAGCATTGTTCCCCACTATCTATACCCACTGTCTAATAATATCATCAGGCACGAAACAGTTTCGATCAAGAGGCAGGTGCTGCAGGCTACCATCTTACGCAATAATTAATATTAACTACGGTCACAGTGCATGCATACTGTGTAGTAGTAAGAGTACATACTCAGGTTCGGTTGCAGAGGGACCCCCGAAAGAGAAGCTGAAACGGCCAATCACAGTTGCCCCAGGCCCGTCCGGGTTTCTTGTCACGGTCGGCAGCAGGGCAAAATCCGACCACTCAAGCGCGGCCGGAGATAAGTGCAGGTGACCAGCGACGCTGCGCCCGCCGGACAGAAGCATCGAAACCATCGAGGACGAGCTTCTTAATAATCACGACCGTTCTGGCCCGCGAATCGCACGGCCAACCGCCACCAGGAGTTGCTCCTACTGGCGGGCGTCGACCGGATTCCCCAGAGAAAGGGCCCTCGCGCTCAGCCCGATCGGGGAACCGGGGGGGCCTGAAGCGGAGGGACCAACCAACATGGTCCATCGCAGATCAACCGCGTTGCGTCCTGCTCTACTCGATGCTTTCTTTGGTCGGCCATCCCCGATGTTAGTTTTGACTCAGAATCACCCCTCGACAGGCTTACTCGACTGCTAAATAAGCTTCTTCGTATTGCATGCTGAGCAATCCTATGTTCCGCCCGCTTGTCCGTCAACGTTTTTTTTATCGCAGCCTGCCTGGTAATATAACTTGGGTACCAGCATGGAAATTTGTCTTCAGATCATCCAGTACTCTTGTCTTCTGATGTCCCGATCGAGCATGCTGTATTTAGTCTGAGAGTCGCCTCTCGGCCGTTTCACTATCGTGCGTCATGTCTGCCAGCCATGGGAGCCATGACGTGAACTCCCCTCCGAATCCTACGCCGCAGACCGCCAGTCAGTCTCCAGCCGATCATCTCTCCCCTTCCACTACTGTTCCTTCATCGAATGGCTCCTTACCGCAGGCCCATGGCAGCACGGTCGACGCCTTTACTCCTCCGGCGGTCTTCGGTTCGCAGTCGAATCCCCACGTGCGTGCCGCATCGCAGAACTCGCATCCCCCACTGAACCAGCGCAGCTGCCTCACCTGTCGCCGACGAAAAGTGCGCTGCAGCAAGACGGAGCCATGTTCGAACTGCGTCAAGGCTGGGATCGAATGCGTCTTCCCCGGACCCGGGAGAGCACGGCGCAAGGCGAGGCGGCCGGCGGACGCGGAGCTGCTCGCACGGCTGAGACGCCTGGAAGGGTTGGTTGAAAGCCTTGGTGCAAATGTTCTCCTCAACGCTCCTCCTCCTCCTCCTCCTCCTCCTCCGGCGATTTCCAACGCTCCGCAACCTGCGAGCGATGGTGAGACCAGCAAGGGGAAGTCGCCGGCGAACGGTGACCACCATGCTTGCCCGAATTTCCTCGACACGGACCCGAAAAACGTTGCGACCGGTGACAGGAAAAATGAGATTGGTCGATTGGTGGTGGAAGAAGGGAGGAGTCGATATGTCAGCAACAGATTCTGGGCTAGCCTTACGGAGGAGGTAGGTAGACGTCTTTACATCCTGTTCCTTGCCCATGTGCCGCTCCTTGTCCGTTCTGCCATATGTCATGCTGACCATGCCAGATCGAGGAGATGCGAGACATTTTGGGTCCCTCGTCCTCCGAAGACGAGGACTACGCCTCACCGGAGTCGTCCCCGACGAATTCTGGCGCCCACAATGGGTTTCTGCTCGGCTACTACTCCCTCGCGCACACCCTTCGGAACCATCATCCATCGCCCGCACAACTTTTTGCATTGTGGAACACGTATCAGGAAAATGTTGCACCACTGGTCACCATCCTCCACCGACCGAGCCTCAAGAAGATTCTCCTTGAAGCATCTACCAACCTCGACTCCCTGGACAAGAATTCAGAGGCCCTGGTCTTCGCCGTCTATTACTCAGCGGTCATTAGTATGACCCCTGAACAGTGTGCATCGCAGTTGGGGGACGAGCGCGACGCTCTTCTTCATCGATACCGATTCGCCGTGGAGCAAGCCCTGGCCAGAGCTGGTTTCCTCAACTCACAGAACTTGATGCTCCTCCAAGCGGCAGTCCTCTTCCTGATTGCTGTACAGAGGCACGATGACACGAGATTTGCATGGACGATGACCGCGGTCGTCATTCGTCTTGCGCAGGGCTTGGGCCTGCATCGCGATGGCACTAATTTTGGGTTGAAGCCCTTTGAGACGGAAATGCGCCGGCGGCTATGGTGGCATATCTGCTTGTTGGATATACGCTCGGCCGAAAATCATGGGACGGAGCCCCAGATTCACGAGCCTTTCTACGACACCAGGCTTCCGTTGAATATCAATGACGACGATATTTCACCGGACTCGAAGGAGCTGCCCGAAGAAAGGGTTGGCTGCACCGACATGACCTTCACCCTTGTCCGTGCCGAAATAACGATCGCGCTCCGTCGGCTTAACTACGCCCCCACAAGGGGACCATGCGCATCCCGAGTTGCCCAGCAGTCTATAGAGGACCGTGAGAACTTGATTGAGGAGTTGAACAAGCGTCTCGAAGAACGATACGTCCGGCATTGTGACATGAATGTACCCGTGCAGTGGGTATGTGCCACGGTTGCACGTCTCATTGTAGCGAAACTGTGGCTGGTGGTCCACCACCCAATGACTGGACGTGATCATGGATCTCGCTTGTCTCAGGAGACACGGGACCGTCTCTTCCTTACCTCGATTGAGGTCATCGAGTTTACTCATCTTCTGGTAACGAACGAAAGGACATCCAAGTGGAGCTGGTTGTTCAAGACCTACGTTCAATGGCATGCGGTTGCTTTTGTACTGTCAGAACTATGTGTGCGCCCTTGCAGCCCTCTCGTGGATCGCGCGTGGATGGCAGTGAAGATGTATCATGAGTGGGAGATGGAAGCTTCGCAGAAGAAGGGAGTGCCATGGCGACCGCTCTCACGGCTCATGAGGCGAGCAGCCGCCTTTAGGGCCCAGCAGCAAGAGCAGCTGCGAGCTGAATTTGGATCTAACCCGCTGGCATTGCAGCCCGGTCCACCGCCAACGCTTCCTTCGGGTGTTCTCGAGGTTCCCGATACACCTCGGTTTCTCACAGCATCCGGACACCAGCCATCGTACCCGCTTACTTCACAAGGACAACCACAAGGCACGCAAGCTAGTGGACTTGATCTTGATATCAGGAAAGGGACTATTGACATCTTCAACGAAATTTTCCCTGATGGCTGGCTCGCTGGGCCAAGCGTACCAACTTCCTCTGCGCCTACTCAGCCCGAAGCGAGCGCAAACGGGTCGTACGCCGTTTCAAGTAACCCCAGTGCGTCAATTCCGGGGCACGCTGATGCTACCGCGTCGCAGATCAACTGGGCAGAGTGGGATCAGGTCATGCGCGAGTTCCAGATGGATGTCCAACAAGGAGATGGATCACCTCCCATGGGCAACGTTGCAGACTTTTTCGGATGAAATCCGGTGACCCTTCGGAGTCTATTTGACGAGCATCTTCATTAGGCACGCTCTATTTTTCATTGACGCTTTACGCATTTGGGTCTGGGAGCTTATTGTTCTAATTAGACTGAGGGCCAGATGGTTTCGAAAATACCCCCTTTTTCTTTAATCTCCTCTCTTTTGGCTGAAAATGAATATGTATAAAACGGGTATTACGATACATTGGTTACGAAGACATGCCATGGGATGCCTTTAAAAGTTTATGGATTTGACGAGACACTCCGCTTCTCTTTTGTCTATATATACGCTAGGGGCTATCTCCTCTCCATCTTCGATCAGATGTCTTTTGCTTTTGCTAATATTTTATTTGTCAATATTCCTTGTGATATATACCTTTCAGTTTTTTTTTTTTCTTACGACGGATGCGCGTCTTCGGGCTGCCCGCTTTCTGTGGATCTGTTATTATCAGCGCATGGGTGTTCCTCTGTTACTATATACTACAGCTACAGTTCATGGATACCTCTGTTTGTGATTCCTCTTTTTTTTTGCTTCATTGGGCTGGCTGACTGGCTTGTATTATTATCATGGTTTTTTTCCTGTGTATAAATAGATTTATTACTGTTGGAACATTGGAACATAACTTAAATGAAGGGTACGGCTGTTTTTTATTGGATCGAGCGACTCCTACTTTGCTGATCTTAGGTCCACTGGGAGTATAAAAATAAAACCCAGAACCTCGGGAGAAAGTCGTGCGAGTATGCAGCAAGTAAGTACAGTACAGTACATACTGTACCCAGGTATATCTAGGGCCGATGCTTAGTATCTGCCTAGATAGATAAAGGTGTGGATCCTGGTCCGAGTCGGTTAAAACTGATCGAAGCTAGGGAGCGTGGGCTACATGGACCATGGAGCAAGGCGTTTATCACTATTATCAATCATATCGATCAGATCGTTATCGTTATCAAAGCCCCCACCTTTTTTCCCCACCATTCTCACCGTTCCCACCTTTTGACTTTGATCGAGCATGGGTGAGATAGATGAACCGGACGGTGATCGTGACTCCGCGACAGAGTCTAGTGTAATGTTGAGAGGCCTAACTAACGGTCGTGTGTAAGTGCCTTTTTTTGTCCATGTGGTCTCCCCGTGGTTGGTGGCGTTTTCTTCTTTCCCTTTTGGACAGTTCGGAATGAATAAAAATAATGAATGGGTCGTCAGTAGTGGGCGCGATCTACCTATTACCTATAATACATAGTAATGCAGAATGGAATGGCAGGGTAAAAACTTTTAAAAGGTTCCATTCATGGATACCAATAGGCAGTGTCCATCTGACCATTGTTATTTGGTTAATAATAGCAATGAGTTTGACAATCATGTGAGAGCTGGCAGTGTCCTGTAAACACGCCATTATTAATTACAAGTCCCGGAATGGAACAGAGGTTGGAGTATTTATGGATCTTCATTTCCTCTGTATTTGGCCTCCTGCCCTTCAGGCTAGTCCAGTAGCTTGCTCTGGTAGCTGGATTGAAAGGGTAAGAAATGAAAAAAGGGTTTCGGTTCAGTTCCGGGTACTCAACTTTGCAAGGAAAGGGATGGAATTTGAGAAAAAGAAGGATACATTTGTATGTGTATACTAACCTCCTGCATGGCTGGTTGCATATATATATACATACCGGCGTTCTGCGAAGTATTCGAGGCTTTCTCTTTCCGCTTTGGTGCTCAGGGAGCGCCGCCTTTGGCTCACTAAGCAGATCTGAGCACGGGTTGAGCCAACTTGAAGCAGCCTGAGCTGCTCACTGAGCGCTAACAGAGCACTCACTGAGCAGGGTGAGCATGGGGCAAGCACATGAGCCCAAATAAAATGTAGGGTACTAAGATTGTAGTTGTACCCCAGCCGGGTCACTTGGCCCCCAATCAGTGCTCACTCTTTGACGCCTATGAGTTCAAGCTGGTATCATCACTAATGCTCAGTCCCATTAGAAGGTTTATCATTATCCACTTTCAGTTAGGTCCGAAGTAACTGATGCGCTAAGAAAGGGGCCGAAAAAAGCCACTGTGTATTGTCTTTGAGCCCCTACAAAAAAGTGCTCCAAATAACTGGCGGTAATATAAGTCCGCTTGAGATACCTGGTCATTAATGACCTTTATCATAGATTAACTTTTGGGACTCCAACCTTTCTTGCCTACAGGGTTCTAGAACCTCCATCAAAACTGGCTTCCACCATTCTTCACCATAGTAGTCATAGATATTTCACCATAGTAGTCATAGATATCTGCTGCACGAGCATACTCAACATACTCTGGAAAGAACCCACTATTTTCCCAGTCCAGTATGCCTGCGATCTTCCCATCGTCAACCATGATATGTCTGGGGTCTGGGGAAAAGATCTCCATGCGTAAGGACAAACTTCGTCGATGTTTCTTTGCGTAGCTTGGAGAGTGTCCACTCCCAACGGCACCTTGTAAAAGGTCCTTTGACTCGCTCAAGGCACCACTTGTCAAACTCGGCCTCTGTGTCAAATGGACCTATGTATTCCCTTCTGATCGCTTGACAGGGATTGAATGCCGGTTGTCGATTGATACGTCCAATGAACTGTTGTGTGCACTTTCTGAAAAGATCCAATTGACTTCTGAGCTGGTGCTTGATGGAGCTGCGCTGACTCTCGTCCAAAGAAGGCCAGACTTCATCAAGAGGTTTGCCCGGAACATAATCGCTAATCATCGCAATTTGATCACTGCCATAGGGACGGCACTCCCAAACTCTAGGTGTCAGGATTCCTTGTGCGTTGGCATATGCCATTATTTCCGCCTCCGATTGTCGAAATATGGCCTTATGTCTGAATTTAATGGCAACATATTGGCCATCTGAGTTCCGAGATTTGATAACACAATTCCCAAAAGAATTATCCAGCACTTCACCTTCGAAGGGCTCCGTGTAATGGCCTTTCCAACTTATCAGTTCTGAATTGAGAGTGAGGATTCTCAGATTGAACATCCATACCTGACATTTTGGTAATATGGCCGATAGGTGAGGCTGCTACTCAACTGAATGGGTGTGTTTCTGTTGCAAGGATATTTGTATTAAGAGTCTAATCATATGACTAACCAGTTCCCACCTTCACCCATCCTCACCCATCCTCACCAGGTTGACAAAAAAAAAGGCACTGGAAAGTCAGAAACCTCAAAGGACTAAGATGAATCCAAATGCTCCATCTTCACCCATCATCGTCCACAGTCGCCCATCTTTCCCCCATTGGAAAGAATATAAAAGTTGCATATGACTCAATTTATGAACAGTTGTTTTAAGTAGATTTACTTGACTCAGTCAGCCTGCTCACCAGTCTTTAAACTTGGTTCTTCCTGATCGCTTTGCAATGGCAGCTGATACAAATAGATTTTCTGCTTCCTCTGATATTATTAAACACTCGGCTCGAACCTTATCTGTCATTGCTTTTGGCACAGGGCACAACGCACACTGGGCTTTATTTGTGCCCAATCGACAAGCAAGTCCCATGGGCACATTGATCCATGTTGGCTATAACCAGACAAGCCGTATCATTAAAGAGGCTAAATTGCTTATCGACACCGATTTTGCTCTTGGGCACAGTTCGGCAAAGAGAGTTACACAGCTCCACGATGCTCAAGCTACATGTGAACAAGTGGAGGAGGTGGCAGAAGAGGTGTACAGCAATAACTTCAAATTGTGCTCGACAACTGCCAAAACTTCACCATGAAGGTCTTGACGACACTGCATAAAAATACCCGGTTCAAGCGAAGCAGTCTGCAATCGACGAAATGAGAGAGCTTGGAACTCGACTAGACTCCAAGAGTTACTCGATTCACCAAACCCTGAATTAGCAACTCCACATCCTAATACAACATCTTCGAGCGAGCGATTTCCAGTTGACTGAGGTTGAATGACACCCGATGAACTTGTCTGCGATATATATTTCCAGAATTCTTTGTCTATTCAAGCGCTGGCACCACTACCTAGAAGGTGCATAACTATCAGGGTGATAAGTGATTATGCAAACCTGCAGTATTTCTTTACTGCGAAGTCCCCGTATAATAGGCAGGCCCGCTGGGCCGAGTATTTGGCGGCGTATGATTTTGCAATCGACTATCTCCCTGGACGGCTAAACGTAGCCGACACGCCGTCTAGAAGAAGGGAATACAAGCCCGAGGGTCTAGAAGAGTACCGGATTGCATTACACTTCACCTTACGATGGAAATTAGGTGGTGCCGGCTTGTATTCCGCCTCGCTGGAGGAGATGAAGGAGACCATCTCATGGGGATTCAATGCGGCGAGAAGGGGGTCAGGGTGGTCCAGAACACCTTGTGCCTCGAATGCTGGTTCTCAGGGCAACCAGCCAGGGGGGTCGACGATGACTCTATGCCTTCTAGCCTACTTGAGATACTTAAGGGTCTTCAGCGAAGGGACGCCTCTGCTCAAGATGTGCTCGCACGGCTAGGGGAAACGGGGTCGGCTCGCGACGCTCCCGCGTGTCGACAGCGAGGCGCCATCTACGTGCCGCCAGACGTGGTAGTAAAACATGGCGGTAGTAAAACATGGCGCCCAGAAGCTGAACTTCTCAACCGGAGCCACATTCCTACCAACGTTGTTGTAACTTCCGCCACCTTAGCGTTTCCACCATGCTGGAATAGTCGCTGGATTTACTTTAGAAGTTATGAACATGGTTAAAGCATCTGAGATACATGGTCTCTGTCCAAGAGGTGAATGAGGACCATGTATATCAAGCTTGACCAAAGTAGAAAGAGCGGAATCTGAAAAGGAACAATTGGAAAACAGCAGGCTTAATCTTCCAAATAATGGTCAAGCTGGCCTCGGTCACCTTTTCCACTTGATCTCTCCTGGGCGATCATGGATGCGAGGACTAGCCTGAAGACCCCGCTCCGTGTTTCGCGCCTGGAAGCATTCCCTCGCTTTCTCGCCGTTTTTGATCCTGCTTATCGGGCTTCAGGCAGGTCGCCAACGAAGCAGGTCCGTTGCCGTCATACCCTACGTCTCCGGGGTATCAACATGTTCCAGGACGAATCCTCACAATCTACCCGGTTGGCCCGCACCGCGGGATCCAACTGCCATGGCTTGCTTTCATAGCTTTGCAGACCCGTTTCCGGTGTTACTGGCTTCTGTCAAGGCTACCACTCTGCCAAAGACGTATTGGTCTCCTTATGGTCCCCATTCACTCTCTCCCTTGCAGTTGAAATGGAACACCATCCTATTACTCTCGATTTACGGTGCGCGCTTTTATAGGCACGAATATGAAAAGCCTCTACGTAGGAACTTCGCCTCCTGATGTTTTCGGCAAAGAAAGTCTCAAGGGAGAAGCAATTTTGAATTTGCATAGGCAAAGGCAGCTCCATTTTTCAACCTCTGAAGATAGGACAACCACAGACAGATGACAAGACCAGTATTTATCCCCTGAAAAAGGATGTCCCTTGAAATCTGACAGCCAGGATTTCGCCACGCCATCAGATTCATGGGCCCGTAAGTATCCTTGTCCCGCATTTTTTTTGTATGCCACCATGACTAAGATGGTTGGGGCGTCTGAGGAGTCTGGCGTGCCGCTATGTACACAAAATATAGAACTCAGGGAGTAAGTGAAGGCATCATATGATAACATGTGGGTGCTCACTGAGCGCTCAGTGCGTGTGTCAAGAGTCTTCACATATGCACACTGAGCAGTGGACCGAGCACCCTCATTAAAGCAGCGATATCTGGAGAAGGAAATTCTGGAGTGATCGCAGAAAAATGTTCTGTATATATGCATATATATATATATGCCAGTCCTATGTACCGCAGTTCCTATGTACATGTGCTGTATACAAATACTGTCATTTCGACTCCGCAAATGGAAAACTTCAACAATTCATCACAACCAGATACCGCATCCATCACTGGCATGCTCGCACAGCGGCTGTCGTGCGGAGACTGGCACGGCTATCCTTTACTGGCCGCTCCCGTTGTACGCGAGCTTGTTAGGGCTGCCAGTTCCAGCGGACTGGACAGCGCCGTTCGTGGCCAGGGCGCTGAGGCGAGCCGCGATCTGGTCAGGGGTCTTGAGGCCCTCGAGAGCCTGCAGATAGAGCACGAGGCCAGAGACGTGAGGCGTGGCCATCGACGTCCCAGAGAGGACATTGGTCGCGGTGGTGGATCCAATCCAGGTCGACAGGACATTCACACCGGGCGCGAAGATGTCGAGGACGGAGCCGTAATTGGAGAAAGAGGCTCTGGTGTCGTCGGATTGGATGGCGCCGACTGTGATCGCGTTGGGGGCCGAGGCAGGGCTGTAATTGGCAGCGTTTGCCTGTTCACAAGCCGGGTAAGCATCCCGGTACCTAATAGTATGCCTGGCTTCGGGTGAGGGTTTGAAGACACTTACATTGTCATTTCCAGCAGCGACAACGGTAATGACTCCTAGCTCGTAAGCGTTCTGCACAGCCGTGTTGAATGCCTGTGAATATCCACCGCCTATGCTTATGTGTTTAGCGACTATTGCAATCTGCTTCATCTCTGGCCGTACTCACCCAAGCTCATGCTGGTTACACTGACGCTCTGACGACCGTTGCTGACGATATCATTGACCGCCCAGTTGTAACCGTCCAGGATGATCGACGTGGCGCTCTAAGATGAGATAGACGTATTACTCACTGAGAACTTCCGAAGATGGTACTGTATAATAAAATAATAAACTTACGCTGCTTCCCTGGAACACCTTGACGGAGATCAAGTTCGCTTTCTTCGCAACCCCGTAAGCATTGGAACCGATCGTTCCAGCAACGTGAGTGCCGTGACCAAGTGTATCTTCGTGCACCCCGCCGACCGCGTTGTAGCCGTTGCTGGCACGGCCGCCAAACTCGACGTGAGCGAGATTGATGCCGCTGTCGATCACGTAGGCATAGGTGCCACTGCCGGCACTGTCGTCGTAGGCATATGTCGTCGAGCCGGGCGAGCGATGGGAGATGCTCCCCAAACCCCAAGGAGCACCTGACTGCGAAGTCAACGTCCAGAGATGCCAGACCTGATCCTCTTCCACAAAATCAACCTGCAACGGGACGGTTAAGACCGGCTACACATTGAATGATTGGAGAGGCAAACATACATCGTCGCTCGCTTTAATCTGGTCGATTGTGTCTTCGTCAAAGGATCCCGCGTACCCGTTGAACTTATTGATGTTGTAGGTCTTCTCGATTCCCTTGGGGGCCTCGCCGTCTGCCACTGCCCGACGAGCGAGACTGCGAGCGTGGATCTCGGACGCCCAGGCATAGTGGCTTTCAATTTGGGTAGCATTGACACCATCCTTTAACTTGACAATATACTTGCCGGGAATCTTCTCGCTCGCTGGAGCCTCCTGAGGTAGAGGGGCGGCGGCGACGAAAGGGAGGAGAGCCCCTAGCACCAGAAGACCGCGTTTGATGGACTGCATTTCGAAGATTGAAATTGAGACTCGACAGTTCGTCTTGCGAGATTGGGGTCTGCCGGGAATGGGAGGATCATAACCCCCTATATATCCTCAAAGCCTTGCCACGAGAAGCAGGTGTCTAGAGATGAGAATCAGCCTAAGGCCGTCGGGAAGCCGATCTTGGCCAGAGACAGACACGGATGCGATATTCTTAGTGTCAATTGGCGTGCAATCTTGCTCATCTATTGTGCAAGTCACATCATTGCTGCAAACGGCTCGCGATGCAGGACTTGGACTTGGGTCTAGGTAGCATTCCCCTCCGCATGTAACCGGCCGTTAAGCAAGATAAGGGGAGGCAGATGCAGTTGATAAAGCTCGAGATAAGCATCAAACAACATGGATCCCGCAAATGTGCTCCGTCCGAGTGGACCGGGAGGAGCGATGCAACCTCTGGGCCTGCAAGAGGGAGCGGGACCCTGACATGCTCCGCTCGAATCGGGCCTTCTTGAAGGGCATAGCAGTCCTGGCGCTCCCGGAGTGTCTCCCATGGTGTTTCCATCCGCAGGCAAAGCCAAGGAATCCTGCCTTGCAGGTGTGCAGAACGTGCGATGTGACGTTAATGACGTGAATGCACATATTTGCTCCATGGTATCCCACGGCTCCAACTTTAGCCCGTTGCAGCTGGGGCCAAGTTGCAATAAGAAAATAGAAGAAAACAGAAAGGGGACCTGCAAGTAAACATGCGCCAAGAACCGACGCCCTGATTGCCAGAGAAGAGAGGCAAGCAGGAGAGCTCTGCTCACGGGACGGATCGACAGACCAAGAATCGCCAACTCTTATCTTAACCACCCACTGATCCCGTGTACAGGAGAAACTGGGGAGGGGGAGCAGATGAGGGGGGCATGCCAGACGGTGTGCAGAACGTGCACATGAAGCAGATGCTAAGCTCATTGAAGTCCCGTTATTATTGATCATGCTCCCTGGACCGGCAGGTCTAGCCAGGTCTTGGCAGCGGGCGGAGGTCGAAAGGGGACGCACCTCCGTCCGGTGTGGGAGAAGCATGGCCCAGACGGAATCTCTGCACGGGTGATCGCCAGCCATCCGGACATGAGCGATAAGTCTCGGTCGAGGGATCCTGTCGAGGCGGGGTGGACGTCTGGAGGGGTGAGTTGGCTGTCCCGCTCCTAGCCGCGAACAAGCTCATGAAATAGACGGCAAGCTGGTCATGAAGACGAGGTTCTCCAACCTTGGCTGTGTCATTTCCTGCAGGTCTCAGAAGGGAGAAAAAAGAGAAAAAAGAAAAAAAAAAGCCAACTGGTGATTCCATTCGAATCTCGGATTCTGGCTGACCGTCATGCAGGACCTGTGACCAAGCATTCATCAGGGCTTGGCCTGCATGTCAAGCGATAATATTCCAGGACCCTTGACCGTCGCCATGTTGAAGTCAGCGCAACCTTCTGCGTTTTTGGATAACCAAGTTCTCGTTGGTGAAAGTCTTGACCATCTTCCGGCAGAAGTGCGAGGCTTCTTAAGACAAGTTATATTATCACCGGAAGCGGTAAAAACGATGACCAATCACGGCCAGACCGCCGAAATCACGCAAAGTTCGCTACTTCCAACATCGTGACAGCTGAGGAAAACCGCCGGAAGCCGGTTGGGGATGTCAGGTCACCGCCGATATTCCAGCGTTGCAGCCCGGCCAGAAATCCCACGTCCCCTCTATCCACCTTATCGTTACAAGGAAGTTCTACCTACTACTACCAAATCTACCTAACTACGCTGCTGATTAGGCACTTATCTCTCGCCATGAATAATAAAATCATCACCCAAAACTACGTCCACAACACCCCATTGCACCTTTTTCCACCATCATGCATATAGACGAGCCGCCTCCGGCTCATTAAGGCCGCCACATCTCCCTCACAGCTGCAGCTGCCGTGGACAGTCCTTTGGCGACGGGAGTCCCGGGCCTAGTGGCCCCGGTAGAGGTTCCAGTGCAGGTGGACTATTACAATGCCTCCGATGAGACCTTCGTGCGCGATGCCATCGTCATATGCAGTGGCACCTTGGTAGTTGAGGAGGATGGGCTGAAGCGCCCGGCTCTGTCGGTGCGGCAAATTCATTGGTTAGGTAGGTGGGGGGTAAGGGCTTCCGATTCTACTTTATATTATTTATTATTACTGTACTGTACATACCTTAGGCATTAATGGTTGCAAAGCAAGCTAACTCTCTGTCTGATGTATCCACTATAGTCTCTCCGCGGACCGATCGAGTGAAATATATGAGAAAATGGAGCTCCTCATAGACAACCCTGATCTGTCCTTCGTCGGCTCCGTCCCAAAGCAGCACATGAACTCCATCGGCTGCAAGATGTTCACGGTCCGTTTGACCGTCTACGCAGACAAGGACGCCAATGAAAATAGAATATATACCAGATTCCACGTCCACTGCGTGATGCCCGCCACGGAGCGTTGGAAAACGTTCCCGTACCGCGGTTTGGAAGCGACGTGCAGATCACCGGGGAACTGATCGGATTCTGCACCATGGACAACCGCCAGGCGATCTGCGTTTTTGTGTCTCAACTATTGTATCTGTTCATCATGAGCCACGTGGTTGACGATCCTTTCCGCCGGGCGCCTAAAACCCTATTGTCTGTGAAGTGATTTAGGATGGTAGGAGATCCTGTTACCCCATCAGCGCCGCGGACTGTGAATACACTGCATTCAATTTACCTGCCGAGTGATCCTGCGCAGACTCCTGAGACTCCTACCAAAGTCTGCCGGCGCGACGATGACGATGATAACGGAAGCCCTCCACCTAAGAAACAGAAACTGGAGACATCTATGGACCAGAAACTAGCAGATTCTATTGATGCTACTCGCCAGTAGAGCACAGGTACCTCTGTCTCACCGAGAATAAAACGTGAATCTCCCTCCCCCTCTGGTGGAGATGGTTATGATGCCGCATCAGCCTCAGATGTCAAGATAGAACCAAAGTCTAGTGACGATGAGGAGAACGAGGACGAGGCAACTATAGCACAACGCATGAGAGGCCGGTCTAAACACAAGTCTAGGTAGGTGAAGGAGGGCAAGCATACTTGTATGAAATAAGGTGCCGCAGTAATGTTAATGTGTCATGGGTAATACTATATGGGATTTCGATATTTATCCGATCTTTAATACTACTTAATTTGGCAACGCGAATACATGCAGTATATACATTATACTCTGTAAAGCATCCCTTTGCACAGTACAGCATATCTTGCATTTTTAGAATACAAGGCATGGTTAGAGACATTCGCTGATACCAATCTGGTATCGCACGAAACAGCTACTGCCATTAGAGGCTGTCTTGTCCTGACTAAACTTTAGTAGGTAAGAAGGCTTATTTCCCTAGGGGGCCATCTAGCTAAGGTAGACTTTAACTAGTAGGTAAACTCTGTGCTGAGCAGTACAATAAGAGATCGGCCTAACAGCCGATAAGGATATCGATTCCCAGACCAACTCAATGGCTAACAAAGCTGTCAGACCTGTTCGACCCAGAGCAATTGACTGCTTCTCTCAACCCGGCTGCCCTGCCTGGACGGATGCACTGGATCATGGAGTATGATGTGCTGGAGGACGTGTGGTACCGTGGTGCTGCTTTTATGGAAGTCCTGATGGTGAAAAGACTGATGCTGATGTCAAATTCAGGGCTTCAATGTATGAATAATAGTAATGAGTACTCTAACAGCATGTGTAGAATGAGAAGGAACAGAGTCCAGCAAGGTTACGAGTATATAACTCACTCAATACCATGCTATGTAGGTATCGGGAAGTCAGTTCCTCAGATCGGAATACGCGTCACTTGCACACGTCCCCTCAGCCCGGTGGCCATGTAACCACTTACGCGTAGCACCCATAAATACCACTTTCACCGTCCCCTTGCAACAAGGACCGGGGCCTCATGGTCCAATGGTTAACGCCTATGCGTTAACCTGGCAACCCAGTGAACTCCCTGGGAGTCACCTGCACCACATTGAGGCCTCGGGTTCGATCCTCGCTGCTCCCGAGGTGCAGCAGGCTCGATCATCATCGAGGCCTGCTAACCTCCAATGAGGGAGGGGCGAGCGGTCCAGGGAGAAAACCTCTACCCGCCAAAAGCATAGGTGGGGGTTTTCGTAGCACCCTAGTATGGCCATACCCTGAGGGTGGGACCGGGGGGGTGAGCTTTCATGTATCATGAAGTTATTTTGATTTTTTTTTAAAAAAAAAATAAAATCTCATCTGATATTTTTATTTCTCCGGATAGTCCAGGTTCCTTTTCAGGCTGGAGAGATCCGATGTGCATGTGAGCTGTCATATATAGCACGTGAGCGAGCCAGCCCTATGGATGGCTGACATATTTCCCGATAAGGTAATCCTACTATTCAGCCCTGTGTACTGCTCTCCAGGGTTGCAAAGACCCGACAAGATGATGCTTCTAAATTCCCACAGGAACCCCAAAAAGACACTTTCTTCCAAAGGACACAGACCATTTCCTGCAGGTCGACTGCAGACTGGACGTCCAACCACCTCCGCCATTTTTAGCGCATTATCCCCATACCCCTTTTCCCCACTATTTAACCTTAACTCTCTTCGCTGATAACCAGCTCTTCGAGCCAAGAACCACGTCAACAATTAGTGTTTCCTAAGTTCCCCCTCTGACGGACTCGAAAACCGTCTGGTCCAGCTGCGGGGTCGCAGTCCTCCGGAGAGCGTGATTTTCACGTCGTTATACACAGAGATATTTTGAGTGTTGGAATGCCATGATTAGCAAGCTGCCAACTAATACATTGTCGAATTCCTGGCGCCTAGTATTTGCTAGCAAAGGACAGAGATGTCTGATTCCTGAATCTATCTTGGGTAATAAGCAATTTATATACGTTCTGGGTTTGTGCATACAGGACTTAATGGGGTAAAATAGACAAGAAATAGGTGAGAATACGCAAAGGTGACATGTATATCATGCCTCAGAGCAGATATCCTCATTGAGCGCTGCCTAATCCATATACAGGAAGGTCATCAGATGATCCCTATAGCAGTAATATATGGCTGACATACATTGATTGCTTGAGGGCTGCTAGTTCTAATAGCAATTATGCCACACTGCTAAATACCATAAGAGTAGTAATTTCCTGTTGCAAGCATAAAAGGCGCCTCTAAATTGACCCTAGTTGTATTTGCGATTCCTCGACGAAATGTGGAAGAGAGGATCTGGGATCCAGCCAAGAGAAAGGGTGGTTGTAGGGCCGGCGTGGAGCGCGGACCCGGCGGTCTTGGCACCACTCTCCGCAGTCTGGCCCGAGCATCGAGACACGCGGCGTTAAGCTTCAAGATACCTGTACCTGCACCCCCAACCGTCGTCGCTTTTCCCTCGAGAGATATACTCTCCCTCTCCTTAGAATACCTTATTTTCTTCTCACCTCCCTTCAGGCAGATACCTAAACTACCGAGCAAGCACAATGGCTCCCAAACGACACGCAGCATCGAGCACAGCTCCAGCGGCCGCATCATCCTCCGCACCCCCCTCCTCCACCACTACCACCACCAAACCTTCTCCCAAGACGACGGCACCATCATTGACGACAACGTCTCTGTCTTCGACCTCCTCTCCCCAGGAGATCGTCCGTCACATCTGGCGGCGCTACCTGGAACAGACGCCGCAGCGCACGCTGCTCCTCGATGCGTTCCTGGCATTCCTGGTCCTGGTCGGGGTGATACAGTTTGCGTACTGCGTGCTGGCGGGGAACTACGTAAGTCGTGTGATAATGAGGCTACTTGCTTCCCATTCCGCAAGACCTCCACGGACCAGAATCGGAGTACGGGATCGGCCTGACTGACACAATAATAACAATGTATTCCAGCCATTCAACGCCTTCCTCAGCGGCTTCAGTGCCGCAGTCGGCCAGTTCGTCCTCACAGTGAGCTTGCGCATGCAGACGAGCGATACCCCGAATACGAACAAGCCTGCTTCGAAAGGGAAGTCGGCGTCCAAGGATGCTGCCGCGGAGGACGAGATTCCTCGAGTCTCGAGCGAGAGGTAGGCAACTGTTCAGTCCCCTTCTTCTCCTCTTTCTTTTTAACTCACTTCTTTTGCTTCATTCTTGTTCCAAGTTTCTGTGCTCTGGAACAGGCATAATTTTCTATAGAATTAACGAAGGAGTAAACCAATTGAGTGAATTTCAACTGACGAAAATAAAATAAACAAACAGGGCATTCGCGGACTACGTTTTCGGGAGCCTGATACTGCACTTTTTCTGCATCAACTTTATCAACTGAGGAGCGTTCATGGGTCGAGGAATTGCCACGGTTTCCAAAAACATCATGGTAGAGAAAGAGTGTGGGAGTAAGAGAAAGACTCTATGGTTGATTGATGATGCCGTTACTTGTTACCGCCACGTTTCCATGATATAGATTTCGTTATGCTCTATCTAGCAGGTTTGACGGCGAAGACCGCCTCTTTTAAGTCTTCAGGGTATAGGGCTTTCTTGAGAATGTATTCTAGGCGACTTATTTGACTTGACGCTTAAAATGAGCCATGCTTTCTATGCAACTTGATGGGTATCAAGATATATACACGACGCTCATGCTTCTTCAGCGTGGAAAAAAGACTATGCACCGTAGATTATAATAGTGTACATATCGTAATGCCATGCGCGGAAGTGATCTCTATTCAAAGCGAAATCGCCAAATGAAAGGTATCAATACACACTCTAGAAGACTCTCCCAGGCCTCCTGGGCACCTGCGGCTTCTTCACGACGCTGCCGCCAGAGCCACCTCCGGCTCCGTTGCTTCCTCCGGACGAGGATGCGACAACGCCTCCGATTTTCTTCGGTCCGATGGTTGGACGCCTGACGGCGGAGCGAATCGCTCCAGGGCCACCAGCGCCCACTTCGACTTCATTCTTGCGCCGGGACTGATTCTCGCGTCCCTTCTCCCGCTCCTTCTCGGCAGCGGCACGCTCACGGTCCGCAGCAATCTGCGCCTCGATCTCCATGCGGCGGTTGAATTCGATCTCCGTCACGCGGCGCTCGCGGTGCGAGTAGCCTTTTTCTTTGATGGAGTAGAAGACACCGCCAAGTTCGGCGAGCCACTGGATTTCAGGAATGTCAGCAACGTGCCTTGTGGTGAGAACGAGATAATCAAGGGGGGAAAGGGTAACTTACATGTGGATCCACAGCTGTCACAACGGACATGTATTCCTTGCTCGTCAGGATCAGTTCGTGGTAGACCACGTATTCGGGAACGTATCCGAGCCCGTACAGCGCACTGGTAGGGTGCAGCTGCATAGTCACGCTCGTCCGGAGGTTGATGAACTCTCCGAGACCTTTCACCCGAGCCGCCTGGTGGTAGAAGCCCGAGCAGATACACTTCCGGATCACGTCCCAGTCGGTTCCGCAGCTGACCAGAGGCATTTTCTGCATGGTCATGATATCCTGGAGTTGTTCGCGGATCTCTTTGGCCCGTCGCAGAGACTTGGGCTGCAGAAAGTGCTTGGTGCACCACGCATCCGAGTAACCGTGGGCTTTCCATTGAGTGTATACGTGTAGGAGGGTGAGGTGGTCAGATTCCGGAACGAAGAACTTCTCACGAGCCGCGTCGGCTTCTTCCTGGCGTTCTTTCGGCCGGTAGAAAACACTCGGTACGGATAACATGGAGACGATTGTCAATATCTCCTCACTGCACCCGTACTCTTCAGAAGCTGTGATGAGCAGTTTTGCAAGAGGAGGGTCCATCGGGAACGGTGTCATGCGGCGTCCCAATGGCGTTAGGTCGCCCAGGTTGTCCAGCGCACCCAGCGACCAGAGCTCGAAGAGAGATGTGGTGATCGTGTCCTGTGGTGGGGGATCCATGAAGTCGAAGTCAAGGAGATCCTTGACTCCAAGAGACTTGAGGAGAAGTACCGTGTTGGAGAGACTCGTCCGCTGAATTTCAGGGATAGTCTGAAGGTATAGTTCGTTCTTAAACGCCTGCTCAGTGTAGAGCCGGTATGCTTTTCCAGGCCCCGTTCTTCCTGCCCTTCCGGATCGCTGGGC
>Ga0008109_10000524_pt1 | contig 21396 bp, 21 predicted proteins | sample HigsolmetaGSP18D_FD_59306 | JGI IMG/M metagenome (GOLD analysis project Ga0008109, IMG submission 59306) | High solid enriched microbial communities from the Joint BioEnergy Institute, USA - SP1-8-D | ecosystem: Engineered > Bioreactor > SSF (Solid state fermentation) > Aerobic > Biomass ...
ATGTGAGTCGACCACGAGGGTCGAAATCTGTCTGAAAGGAGCGTCATTATATACATGCTGTCTTCCTAGGTCTCTGGGATGATAGAATGGGATCATAGTCTTGGATCATGGAGTTGGATCGTGGAATTGGATCGTAGACGATCCTACCTCCTTCCTAGTCCGCAACAAACAGATGATTGAAGACATAAATTGTGCAACTGGCCCCTGCAGTCTGCACTAGCTACCTGAAGGTGGTGAATGTAACATACCAATCACAGTGCAAATAAAAACACAAAAGTGTATGCTACTGTGCACAAACTACATTATTTAGAATAGATTCACTACATCTTGAGACAGGGAGACTAGAAGCATTGATGCAGAGATGCCCCGACCTTCAGCCGCACTGAGCACAGTTCTCTCGAGTGTACCAATTCAGCTCATCTGGCCAAAGTGCTGGATTCCCCACACGAATGATGCAATGCAACCTTCGTTAATCCTGCGCAGACCGCTGCATAGATACACTGGGCATATATAGGTATAGATAGGTATCATAAACAGAAAGCTCCAAGTTACATGACGGGGTTATCGCTCCAAAAAAGGGCATCAACACGTTATCCAACGAGATATAACAGAAAGCATACATCCATGCCGATCGAGAATCACTTCCAGCCAAAAAAAATAAATAAACCAGAAACCCGTAGATGCTTTCCAAAAAAAAAAGGCCTATGTCCGCAATCCGCTAGGATATCCCGATATCAGTAGTCCGTCAGGGTCAGCTTCTTCCCGACGGGCCGTCGTCGCATGGGCTTCTCGCCCCGCTCTCGGTCCGCCGCCACGCCCTTGAGCGCGTGCAGCAGCATCCCCGCGTCAAAGAAGCCATCTAGTTGGTCCGTTAGCATCCCAAACCTTCCACAGGAGCCAGGTGTACGGGGAAACTTACATCCACCCATGCCGTCGTCCTCGATCTCGCCGCTGTCCGTCGTTGGCGTCTCGGTACCTGCGCGCGCTTGAGTAGTAGCGTCGCCCCGGATAAGACGCCCACGGCGGTGCTGGCTCCGCTCCGACATCAGCTCCAGCTCCCGCGCCCGGCTGGTCCGCGGGGTCGTGGTCCTGCGGCTGGTGGCACGGAGCAGCTTCCGGATCTCCAGGAGATACGATTCGAGCGTGTACATCAACCGGGCGGTCTGCCGGTGCTTGGACGACGCGCAGATCGAGATCGAGTCCTCCTTGATGATGTACCCGATACCGAAACCGTCGCCGGACGTCGGGCCGAAGCCAAAGTGCCGCAGCGACGGGTTGCCGCAGTTCGAGGTCGACAGGATCGTGTTGTTGATCTTGTCCCAGCCCGGGTCGTTGAAGATGGCCGGCGTCGGCGGCACAGTGCGCGAGCCCCGGACGCTGCTGTACCCGCTCGAGGAGACGCCATCTTCCGACGGAGTCGAGGAGAACTTCGGGGACCCGATGTTCGACCCGTTCTCGGCCGGACTCGAGTAGCCGTTCGAGCTGGCCTCCACGCTGTTGTTCACAGACGACGCTTCGTCAAACGAGCGTTGCCAGAGACAGTACAGAGCGTAGAGATGGCGATCCTGGCCCTGCCCTTTCGAGCACTCCTTTGTAATAGCAACGTGTTTCTCGGTCGCTTTTCTGAGGGCTTCCACCTTCTGCTCGGCAGGGTTGTCCCCCCAGAACGTCTTGACGAACTCGACCGACTCCCTCGTAACCGGACGGATCGCCTCGGTCCGGCCGTGGAGGAACATCTTCGTCATCGCCGGCTCGTACGTATTTTCGACACGGCCGTAGAGACCATAGTAGGCGGCCTGGAAAGCCATCTGCACGAAAGCGTCGGGCGAGAAGCCCATCGAGGTGATAAAGTTCTTCCCGTACCCGGTGAAGTCGAGGACTTCGACTTCGTGCTGCTGGAGAAGATCGGCAAGGTGCGACTCTGCGAACCGCAGGGCAATGCTAAGCTCAGGAGTCATGTCCCACTCCAGCTTGCGAGGCGTGGTGCTCACGTTGCCAAAACTCCGGGGGTCTCGTTTCGCGGGATCGGGGCTGCTCGTCGCCCACAAGCTGGGCGCCTGACCGTTGATGCTCTTGGCAAATCGAAGGATGGTGTCCGTGTAGACATCGCTGGCAAAGCGGAGGACCGTGTGACCGTCCACGCCGGTATGTTCAAAGTTGATCCCGGCACTACCGTTCTTGCAGACGATGATCTGAAGCTTGTCATACCACCGGTTGATGCAGGTTCCAATCTGCACACCTCTGACGACTTCGCTGGTACCACACAGCATATTGGCACAGAGCTCCGCCGTGGTGGAAGGCTCGGTGTAGTCCAGACAGAGAACGAAGAGGGCAGTATCGACGATGTTCAAGCATTCCGCGTTGTTCGAACCAGGGTCCTTCGTCAGGATCTCTCTCAAGCTTGACCATACCTTCCGGTTCTCTGTGCTGAGAACGCCAAGGGCGCCCTTCGCAGCCTCCTGGATGGGGGTCTGCTGCGCATCGTCAACAATCACTTGAAGATTGAGCGCAATATCCTTCTCAGTCATGATCAAGTCATTGTTGTCATCAAGGACATCGAACCAGTAAAACTGCCCCCGGGCAAGAACGACAATATGCTTCGCCGTCGAATCTTGCGCGATAACGCATCCATTCTCTGTGGGTACCCGAGCAGTACCAAACAGCCGGGAGTACTGGTACATGCAAAGTGGTGTGCCACGGACAGTGTCGGGTGGCAGTTCCTCTCTTCTGACTGCCCGAACAAAGGACAGGGCAGACACAACAAGCGACGCAGCTCTGGTCACCTGGTTATTCCTCGCGGGCGTTGGGTCATCCTCCAACAGGAAAAAGGGGTTGAGGTTCAAGACGACAGCTATCCGGGTCAACAGGTATCACCGTGAGACCGAGATGAATGAATACTTACGATTGTCGAAATTCAAGTACGAATCGTACCCTGTGAACAAATCAGTCGTAGGTTCAATGGAATCTGGGAGAAACGGAGCGTACAAAACTGCTCGATATAGCTCGTCTTCGAAGAAGCATACTTCTTCAACTTCTCCTGGAGCTCAGGACCCTCCGACCTCAGGAACTCCTGCACAGCAGCCTTTGTCTCTTCATGTTCCCTCGGGGTCTGTAGGGGATACAAGACCTCAAGGTACTTCTTGCATGTGCTTTCAAGGTCCGGAATCGGGAGCTTGGGAAGCGAATCCTGGTTCGAAAAGGTGATTCCCTTCTTCTGAGGCGTCTGGCCCGCGGAGGCGTCGGTCCCATTCGGACGTTGTTCACCTGTGGGGGCAGTGCCGTTCACAGATGATGGGGACGAGGTCACAGACGCCATCTTGGACTCGACCTTGGACGTGACGATTGCCTCCGTCAAGGGTTTCGGGGAGGTAAAAAAACGGACTGCCATTGAGGAGTAAGACATGGTTTCAGCAGTTGTTCAGACAAAAAGGGATATCAAGCGTAGATCAGGCGTAGCGACAAGCCAGAAGAGTAGGTATCGACAAAAGACGCAAAGCACTGCGGTAGAAATAGTGGCAATCATGCAAACAGTAAGGCGGCATCGAGATCAAATAACAAAAGTAAAAAAAAGTAAAAGGGGAAATGGGAAAGGGGCCCGGTAAGGGAAGTCAACCAGGGCTCATGGACAACGAGCGGTCGACTAGAGGGGCGTCTTGGAATGGGATATATAGGACCAGGGCCGGTCGTGGCCATGCGGACGACCACCTCCGAGTCTACCCCGCTGTCCGGAGATCCCCTGGGAGCCCCCATGTGAACCATACGGGCGGAAGATGCGGGTGTCGGTTCGAAGGGAAGATAGTGCCTAGGGCGGGAAAAGGAAGGCTTACAATTCGATACAGCTCTGGGCTCTGGCCAGAGCAGAGTGGATCTCCTTGACTGAAGTGGTGCAGGCGTCCGAGGCTATCAGCCTAAGGATGTGTCGGAGAAACGGAGAAGCTTGCTATACTCCCTTTGTCAGCAAATGGCCTGCTTCTTTGACGGACGTGACCGCGTAGTTGGAGAGAACGGTCCAACGGATAAAAATAAAACTCTCATGCATGGAGACCACTAACGCTGTTCAATGACGTCTCCCCCCAGTTTGCGGTTCCGCGTTACAGATGGACGAGAAAAGGGGGAGGGGAAAGATGATTCTGGCCCTCTGACGCGAGAACGGGGAATGACCAGGGGAATTCGAATGACACAAAGAGGTAGCTGGAAAGCTGGGAATGGGACGTACCGACCGGGGCCAGCGGTCCGCAGCTTTAAGGAAGCTAAGCCCGGGCCAGAGGATGGAGGAAGCTCGGTGGAGAGTTCAGTTGATAACTAAATAACGAGCACCTGGATCTTCGCTTTCAGAAGGGTCCCTGTGATTACCTACACCGGGGACGGCTTCCTGGGAATACCAGTGGCGAGGTCGGCCACCAACTTCAGCTGCTGGAGAAGCTCGATCGCAAGGCTCGCGGTGGCCCTCGTGCCTGCTGCTCGTCCTGGGGCTCCGTGTGCTGCTCTATCGATGACGTTTCGGGCGAAGGGAGATCAACCAGATCGACCTGGGGCCCCAGTGGGGGGTCACGTGTCGGCGATCCTGTGTACCTGGCCTCCGAACCGCCGACGTCGCGGCGAGACTTCGCCGATTCTCGACCGCTCGACCGAGCGCCATATGCATATGCTGTAGGCAGACATACGGAGTAGATAGAGCCGATGGCTCCCTGGCGGGGTAGCAGCAGGATGCGCAGGACGTTGCAGCAGATGCACACGTTGGCGGATGCAGCTGCAGGTGCAGATGCGGCAGCCCGCTGCGATAGAACATAACAGGGAGAACGGACTACCCAGATAACCCATAATGCTTTGAACCATCTACTTCCATGGAAGAGGTGAAGGGAAAAAAAAGAGGCACAACCTCCTTGATAACTAAAATATTGACAAATGAACTGGAGTATAAAAGTCATGTCCGTCCGCGGGTGCCCAGCGGTTCCCCCTCCTCGAGATCTGCTTGGCCGGAAGTGGGTTAGGTCCCCACGGGGAACCTACGCCGAGTCTTGGCATACCAGGACCGCGGGCTCCATGCAAACAGAACAAGACAACAACTTAATGAAGAAAAGAAAATCAAATGCGACGAAGTATGGTGTTGGAAGCGGCTTGGATATTCGCACATGACTACGGGGAATCCCCTGATATGTACGGCAACGACGAGGCTAGCTTTCGTCAAGTGGTAAAGTATTCACAACGAACTTGCCAGGCAGGGCCAGACCACTGACATCAAGAGCAAATTACGTGCAGGAAGACAAACGGAGCTACATGCATCTCGAGGAACGAAGAACAGGCGCTGCATCACCGTCACCATGGAATGAGGATTTACACGGCCCGGGACACTTATGCGACGGCGAAAAATGGCTGGCCCAGCGGGCGCGCAACGTTCTCAGCGTACTCGCCGTCAACGTTGCCTATGACGATTGTCAGAGCACACCAGATAATTTAAGAGGAAATGATGCGCAATTACCTGGAGGTCCGTAGTTGCACACAGTGAAGGGAATCGACCCAGAACCAACATTCTGGAGGGTGTCGCAGACAGTCGTGGCGCAACCGACCTGGGTGGTGCCCTTCCACACGATCTGGCTGAAGTGACCCCATTTTTCGAAGTCGGTCATATCAGGGGTGGCTTGACCGTAGAGGCTTTCAAAGTAACCGAACTCGTCATTGTACATCAGGTTGGTGATCATCTTTCCAATGTCGTCAGCGGGGATGCCGTATCCGATGTTTTGACCATATCCACCGCCATCAATCTCACTGGGAATAGGTCAGAGAAGTCCTCCTGGGTGTCGGACGCTGATGTTACATGGGAGAACCACTTACGTGTTGTGTTCATACACACAGCTATCTGCGAGCTTCTTGGCACTGGCCTCGAGAGTGGTGGACCAGGAAAGAGCCGGAGCAGAGTGATTGGCACGGTGGATGTTGTGGTTCTGCAGAACCTGGGCCTGGTAACTGTTGTCGCTATTGCTCAGAGTGGGAGCACGTGAGGTAACTGCCGGCGCAGGCGCCGCAGTGGTCGCAGGCTCTGAAGTGGTCACAGGCTCGGGAGTTGGACTAGGGGCCTGTGTCTCGGCCGGCGCAGGCTGTGCGGTGTAAGCAGGAGCGTGAACTGGAGCAGGAGCCTGCGTCTGAGCAGGAGCCTTGGTCTCAGCTGGCGCAGGCTGCAGCCAAGGCATGAAAGGCTCGATAACTGGAGTAGGAGCTTCGGTCCGCGTATAGTACAGAGTCGTGACATAGAAACCTTCAGCCTCTGGTGCGGCATCCACTTTAGAAATCGCGGGAGTGGGAGCAACAAATCCAGGCGTCACATATTCGGTCACAGTAACGATGGTGAGTTCGGTCTTGTAGGCACGCTTCTGGACCGGGGAGCCCATCACACCAGCAGCGCAAAGAGCGCTCAAAAGAACTGAGGAACGCATGTTGTCGTGGTTGGTTTGAGAGTTCGAGATATCAACAAAAACGACCGAATCGCGCGATGTGTTCCCAGATCAACTGGATGGAGAGGGGACTTCCACAGGAAGTATCTGCAGCAGATTTTGACAAGGCTGAAAGAGAGGACCAGATCGATTGAGATATTGAGAGTTACCGTTTGTACAGCTTTGGGAGCGGAGGGGGATCGACCAACGCAGATCGACTGCTGTTGTCTATGCAGAGAGCGGTATGGTGACAAAAAAAGGAGCGACAGCCCTTGAACACTTTTGAAGGAGTGAAAAAGTGTACAAGAAGCGAAGTGTTAAGGACGGAAAGTCCCAACAACGAAGAAACGAACGCAGTTCGCAAGATAAAAGAGAGGAAGAAGGCGGATCGAGTAGGGCAGAAAAGGGAGAGAAGACGCGCGGGTGCGCACTGGGCAGAGGGGTGGGCCCCCTGTGATATGAGCACTTGCTTCAACTAGCCGTGAAACGGGGCGGGGAGCGGCGGGTTCTCCCCAGAAAACAATGAGATACCAGCCAAGCTTCCCGGCGTTTGTTTCCAGGGCTTTGTCCTGCGAGATGGACTCTCCGTCGGCCAAGTCGCTCTCTGCTATGACTGCTGCTCATGCTGCCGGGGATGCTCCCAATCGTGTATGTCAGTCGAGTTTAGCAATCCAGCATCTCCCCCGATCCCATCTCTTCGCGTTCTCGAGTCCGCATACCCATGTATGGCGCGCTTCCCGCCATCATTGTGAACGAGGGCCCGACGAACACGCGCTACATGCCTCTGTCGCTGCGGGAACATCCATGGATCCAGGGAGTGACTATACAGTACGTACACCGTGCACCGAACTGAGCCATGGCGCTGAATTCCTGTCGGAACTTAGGGCCGTATCTGGGGTCTGCGATACTGTCCGCTGCCCCTTGCGCTCCCCTCTCCCCTCGGGAGTGGCTACTGCGTGATATCCTGTGGTCGTAGATCGAGGATCATTTCCAGGCCGGAGGTCGACGCACGCCTTGCAACTCTGCTGTGTCTGCCGTGGATGTGATGTGCCTGGTTAGCAGTGCAGGGAGAACCCCGTGTTTGCCTCGGAGCCCCTGGCTTGGTGCGCCGCCATTCCAGGCACGCTCGCACGGCCATTCGACGGGGCCGAGCCGCAGCGTTTCCGCCCCTCTTTCGCAGCGGCTATTGGGGCCATTCATTTCGGGGATTTTCCTGAACGTGCACGCCGGTTACGGGCGTATGGGGAGCGTGTGGTCTCGATCATGATGGCCGCTTGCCAGCCTGACGCCCTCAGACAGTTCTGCGCAGAGACAGGATATTACCGTGTGTGTGCACAGTCAAAATGTGCATGTTGCGGGGTCCTGTGAAGGTGAAACGCAGATAATTTCCGCGCTGCTCCAGTAGGATGGACGCAAAGGGCTGCCGCTGCCTCAGGTTAAGCGCCCGATGCACGACCCGGGTCTCACCCGTCCCACTCCAATTTAAGCCCCGTCCAGATTCAGGGTTCGAGAACGTCTTCCACGCCTTCTAATGCCGACTTGTCGGCCCTTGCGTCCCGACGAATCTCGATCTCGTAGGATCGCCTCTTTTCTACTCAGAGGAGGCCGTCGGCCAGTCGCCCAGTAGCGCTCCGCTAGTGGATTACTCCCTCTTAGGGACAGCTGGACCGTTGGCGGCCAGTAGACTGCTCCTCCGTCATGATAATGATTCCGTCCGGTGCAGAGGCCAGATTCCAGAAGAAGTTGCTCTTCAGGACGCTTCAGGCGGATGACACGACGTGAGCGCCAGAAGCGTTCCGTAAAACTCCCCAAAATGGACCCTTGGACAATCAAACCAGTGGACCGATGCTAACATTCAGGACAAAAGAGAAGGCCAAGATGATCCAGCCAACGAAATAATATTTTGCTTTTAAGCTTTTTCTACTGCTTGACGAATAATTGTCTGTGTCAGCGATCCCGCCCGATGCGCTCGATCCAAGGTTCTGTCTGACAGGCTTCCCACAAACAACTACCATTCCGTGCCTGTCATATTATTCGCGTGGAAGCCTACTCCGTTCTCTGCTGCGTACAAACAACATCCCGACTCAGCGATGGTTGCAAACTTTTTTATTTTTTTCTCTTGTCCTTGATCTATGGACAGTCCCGGGACTCTGTTTATTAGGCTATCAACACTGTTTCAGATCTGTTTCACCGTTCCTTCCGGTCGGTACTCGATACATACTGTGGCTTGAGCCGAGAAACAGTGTTATATTGCATATAATTTCCGACGGATGGTCTAGATTTCTCAAGCGGGGTTTTGACACTTCTGCTGGCAAATTATTGTCTTGCTTGCGACAGTGTTTCTGTTAGCGGATATCTCATCTTTTATTATTATTTATTGTCTAGAAAAGTGTTTCATTCTTCCCAGCACAAAGGAAAGCGCCACGGATGAACCCTTGCAGGCTTTGTGTGGAGGGGGCTGTGACAGTCACAGTCGCGCATCACGCGGACTCGCCAGCTCGAGGCACTTTATTATTTCATGAAACCTGACTTTAATAATAATAATAATAATAAATGGTCTTGCAAAGCTCATTACGGTTAAAGCCACTATTTATTATTATTATTATCTGGATGTAATGATTCTCTATATGTATCGGTTTCCTGATCAAGTAGAAAGGATCTTTACCTAGACATTTGTTCTTCTATATATAACTTGTTCTAATATAATACCCCCATTGTCGTCATCCAAGGGAACACATGCGTATAATCCACCTACAGAACTGACTACATGTACAGTACAAGAGGGAGAGATGAATGGACATAGTTGATTGAGTCGAAATTCATAACTCTAAAAGCAGCATCTCCCTAAATAAACAACAGGCCTGTCGGCCCGCCTGACCACAACCCAAGTACATACATACTTTTCTGCGCTAAAGTCAACACATAGAAACCCCGAGCCGACAGCCATAATTATTCCCTTTCTTGCCACACTTCCATCGAACACCTTACAATTACCAGACCGTCAATTCACGCGCAAGCAATATGACTGTCCAGTCTTTAGTTCAATTCCACGAGTGCATGTCCCCAGCCGCAGGAGTGATGTGCCGCTGCGCACCCCCTCCCCCTCCTTCTCAATACTGGAACTCGATGCGTTCTCGCGTAGAGATAGATCTCGTGTCCACAAAAGGTCGAAAGGTTGTACTATACTGAAAATACCTCGAAGAATGCTTAGGTTGAAGTGCCCGAGAACCCTTCTCTTGCTGAGGACTTTTTAGTACAGTACAAGATGGAGCGGAAAGGATGATTTTTTCTAAAAGTTGGTCTCCGCCGTCGGTAAGCTAGGTAGGTAGCGACGCGGTGTGTTTCCATCCGGTATCTGCTTCCCGAAATGGATTCATCGAGCTGGATGGAACAGCTGCGAGAGTGCAGAGGGCTGCCGTGATTGAACTGGGCAGTTATATTGGAAGTCGGGAGTCAATGTCAGCGTGAGGCGTGAGTTGGTATCGATCATCACAGGGGTCGGAATCCGAGAGAACTGGACACAGCCTGGCTTATGCTAGGATCTGGGGAGTCGCGGAGAGGGGGGGGGGGGGGGGGAAACGCAGTAATAATGATAATAGTGGGCTTTCATGCTATTTTGTAATTTTTTTCTTTTTTTTTTTTTTGGAAATCGCCGGGGGCGCGGGAGGGGTTCTGCGCAGCGATCGGGTCAACAACACATATCACCGTCCTACGTCCGTCGATACCCGAGGAACAGAGATCTGATTTGACTCTATTTCTGTGGCTCGACGCCCTTGTGGAGAAATAGACGAGATATATCCTTGACAGCCGCCTTCGGGGCGCTCAACATGTCAGTTTTTGGGCGGTCGTGCATCATATGCATGTGGTTATATATTTATGTCCACTATACCATCTGTCACCTAGACTTAGCACTCTCTCTTGACGGAACGATAGCACTGTACAAATGCCTCGATTCTGCCTATTCAGTACACGCATATGTCACACTCGAGATGGCCAACTTTCTAGCAGACATTCCAACCGTACAGTACACAAGTAGATGATTACAGGACCCAAACAATGCATCTTATACAGGCAACATGTGAGATCCAATACAGAAAATAAACGTATAGTGACAAGACGACAGATCAATGGCGAACGCACAGCTTTACTCGCTGTGCAAGGACTTCTTCGCGGTTTCTTCCCGGGACCGAAAGGGGAAAAGACAATCATATATCAACGGTCCGACAGCTTCCCGCCTCGCAGACAAGCATGAAATTCTTTGGAGGTTCCCCGGCCCTGAGATCTTTATACAGTGGATTTCGGGACATCAGCCAGGCCGACTGGTTGGCGACGATGTTGTCCAAATAAGGCTTTCGGATATCCACAAGTGCCACTGTTGCAGTGGACGTGGCTGCCGGAGGACCTGCTTCATCCCGAACTTTCTTGATGAGCAGGTCTCTGGCGGAAATAGGCTCGTCAGTTTTGCTGACCATGCCATCTGCGCGAGGAACAGTCGAAGAGGTGATGTCTGCGGTGGAAAGCACGCCTGTGACGTTCTTGACACCGAGCTCCAGACCGACGACAACGTCGAGGAGCCCCACAAAGAGGAAAGGATGCTGCATGATCTCAACGGAGAACGCATTACAGGTCTGTTGGGCAAGTTTCCGGTATCCCTCATCCTCGAGCAGCGCAGACAGGCGGAGGAGATTGCGTGCAATTACGCCGTTCACGGATGGCGTGGCGGATTCTGTGCCTCCTTTCAGACGGAGAAGCGGACCAGGCACACCTGGTGTCAGAGTCGAAGGTGTAGAATAGTAGCCCGCGGACGTAGACGAGTTTGAACCAGGGGCCAGGAAGTGGGTATTGAGGTATTCTGGAGAACTACTGTTAGCATCCGCAGAGCATTGAGGTTACTCAAAGAGAACTTACGTTGTAACTGCTCGGCCATTTGTAGGTAACCGTCGTCGAAAGTGGCCTCATACATCTGGATGAGCCCGCTCGTTAGATATGCATAGTCGTCTGCGAATCCAGGCGTGTCTCCTCTGCTGCCGGCGCGGTAGATGCGCCATAGCTGTCCTGTCGATTTATCAAAAAGGTTGTTCTTGATGAAGTCGACGGCTTTAGCTGCTGCGTCCCTGCATTGCACAGCCTTTGCACTATCTATTTCATCTAGCAAGATACTGCACTTCGCAAGCGCTCCTATGGCCAGTCCGTTCCATGCGACGATTATCTTATCATCCAAGTCAGGACGAACGCGAGTCCTCTCACGGTACTCGCGCAGCTTCTGTTTGGCTGACTTGATGATCCTGACGACTTCGTCTTCACTCAGGCCGAACTCCTTCGCGAGCTTACTAGGTGTCACCTGAATGGACAGGACATTCTGGTTCATAAACTCGTCATGGGGATCATTCTCCGGAGCGACATTGCCGTCGGCAAGCACACCCCAGTGGCGGGCGCAGACTCCGGCATCCCGCTGCCCGAGTACTTGCGTAAGTTCCTTTAATGTCCAGACGTAGTAAGCGCCTTCGCGCTTCTCTGTGTCGTTTGGAGTTGGCAGACTGTCCGCATCTTCTGATGAATGGAAGCCACCGTTTGGTGATTGAATGGGTGGGGTCGTCAGATAGGCGACCAGATCATAGACAGCACCTAACAACTCAGGCTCGTGCGTCAACCGAAACGCATCTACGTAGACGTCCAGAAGTTGCGCCTGGTCATAGAGCATCTTCTCGAAGTGAGGCAGACTCCAGTCAGCGGTGACACTATACCTCGCGAATCCATGCCCGATGTGGTCCCTAATCCCACCACGAGCCATCTTAAGAAGGGTGTTTACTGCCATTGCGCTTGCCTGAGCGCACTCCTCCTGACCAACAACATCCGACACGGCGCTTGGATACAAGCCCAGGCGGAGTAAGAAACTCAAATTTGCTGGAGTAGGGAACTTCGGAGCTCTGCCAAAACCTCCATTGACAGGATCGTACCGAGTCGCAAAATGTCGAAAGGCCTCTTCGAGGAGCTCAATTTCCAAATCCTCGCCTGCCTCACGTTCTCCATGGTGAGAATGTGTCCCTTCCTCCGCAAACTCTTTGAGCTGCTTGGTGATTTCCTTCGCGCTGTCCAAACATCTTTGCTGCTGTTTCTGCCAGACATCTCTGAGCTTCTCTAGAATGTCAATAAATCCGATAGGACCTTCAGCGCCCAGCCGGGGGCGGGAACTGGAATTTGGCCCCGGCCAATACGTGCCACCGAAAACGGGTTCGAGATCTGGTGTCAGGAAAACGTTCAGCGGCCAGCCCCCGGACCCTGTGGTTGCCTGGACATAGTTCATGTACACATCATCGATATCTGGTCTCTCTTCCCGGTCGACTTTAATCGGGATGAACGATTCGTTCAGAATAGAAGCAACTTCCGGAGACATGAAAGATTCCTTTTCCATAACATGGCACCCTGATGGAGAGTCAGAAACTTGCTTAACGGGTGGGTTTGTAGGGGTGCGATCACGGACAGTGACATGCTGAGTAGCCAATGCTCAAGAAGATGAGGCGATTGAGCTTCTTCGCCAAGTCGATTGCTTGGGAGTCCCAGGGCTGCCATGCGACAGGATTATGCATGTGGCCCCTAACCTGCAGTGTATTTAGCATCTGAATTTCAAGATACACCAGAATCTGGGTTGCTCACGTATGGCGACTTGCTCTCATGGAGCCTGTTGACCAGCTTAGGCCCTGGCTCTGTCCCACCCCCTTGTTCGTCTACATGCATGTCCGATAGAGTCGCCATTTTGCGAGAGTTACCCCACACACCGCTATCTACGACGTGTGAGCAGAGAGATGTCCCCGTGATCAGGAGCCGGTGAGAATGCCGGCAGGTCAGACTGGAAGTAGAGGGGCGTGGGGCCGCTAAGTGAGCTTGAAGCAGGCCCGTGTTCCGCACCGGATGGAGTAATCTCGCTGCTAGAAACGGCCGAAAGGCCCAGATCCGACACTTCCTTGGAGTCGCAAAGCGACCCATGCGAGAAGGAGACCAACGAGTTTGAGATGCCTCTCGTCGTGCTGGAGATTACGATGCATCGGGGTTATACCCGCTTCTGCCAGATGAGGATGATCGTCTACAAGCGGTGCGTCATTGGTACATCAGGTTCAAGGCACGTGACAAGTAGCGTGCGCACCGCGCAGGCCAGCAGTTGGTGGATCTCGATCGCTGCATGGCGGGTTATGCCAAGAGTGATCTTTCAAATCATTCAATAATGACTTCATTACGGAGACTGTGGCATACATATCTCTGCGGCCCTCCAACACGGATGGTCCTTGATGTCTACTGTTCTGATCGTCACATCATCAGCCATCATCACCCCGTCCTGAGGCAAAGTCCCCTTCGACTTAATCGTCATTCTCGTTCATCAATTCCGCAAGTTCACGTTCCTCCTCCTCCGTCAGCATTGATTCTATCTTAGGCTCTCCATCCTCCTCGCTTGGGTTCTTCTTATTCTGCGATTCCTCCCTTGCGCGTCGGAGCTCGTCAGGCTTCAGGGACCACTGGCGGATCGTAGCATCGATGCTGACGCTAACGACTGTCGGCCCAACCAGTAGAAGACCCGTTACCTCTTCAAAGTGGCCAGAAAACGTATGAAAGAGCTCGCCGGTCTGATCCAGTCAGAAGACTGATCAACCTAGAAAATGAAAATCTGGGACGTACCGCCTTATTCCACACCCGAACCTCCTCGTCTCTGCATGCGGTGATGACCCAGCCTCCTTGCTCGTGCACCACTACGTCTCTGACAAAGTCGGGATGCTCGAGTACCAAATCAGCCTTCCAGCCATTGTCTCGTATAAGGCATTTGGCAGTTTTATCGGCGGAAGCAGTCCACAAATCACCGTCAGCGTCAAAGAACAGTTTGTAAACGCTGGTTTCATGTTCAATAAGCGGCTCAGAGCCGCTCAAGTCACCGGCACCCGGGGGAATATCAAAGCGTCGAATCTCCCGATCACTCCCAGCGCTGAAGAGAACAAACTTCGAGCTATCTGGGTCAAGAGAAGCAGGATCGATGGCGAGGTCTTGGACCCCCCTCGCATGACCCTTGAGGACATGGAGCCGCTCACCCGTGGAGATACTGAAGACTATGATCTCCGCATCTGCTCCGCCAGATATAAGGACATCCTGACCTGCGACTCTGGCGCAGAGGACTGACTTCACAAAGTCGGAGTGGCCTTGGTATCTCTGCTTTGGCTGCCTAGAGGTGACATCCCAGCTCCACACTGTCTTGTCCCAGCACCCTGCAAATACCAATTTTCCGTCCGGGCTGAAGCAGACGCTCGTCAAAGGGGCAGTTGGTCCTCTGTATACGGCAGAGATTTCACCTGTCTGCAAATGGACGAGTCGGCTTAGTGCCGATGCTTTCGAGGCTTCGAGAAAGCAAGACGCCGCGCACCTACTTCAAGTATGACTCTTCTAACCGTTCCAGCGCTCTCGGCCACGTAGATCGACCCACTGTTCAAGGGATCCGCCGCGACTGCAAGGATCTTGCTCTGGAGCTTGATTGGGTTTCCATTTGTGTTTCGAGATTTGGCTGCTTTACGCTTGCTTTCCTCCAAAGAGGCCCTGCGAAGGGAAATTAGTAAAAATTAAGGTCAGATAAACACAAAGCCAGCTTAATTTTCACGAACGTAGTCAGAAAGAAGTCATCACGATGTGAAGAGCGCAACATGATGGGCGTACAGCGGGATGCGGGCAGCCTGCAGGTGATACCGAAGCGGCAGAGGTACAGCTTGGCTTCCGATGACAGGCTGCCTGCTTGCTCACTCGGCTCCTGCCGCCCGCCGTAGCGCCGCTCATTTTCACCACAAACAGCTCAGCAGGAATTTCCACTCTTCATCCCCCCCCCAACTTCTCGTCTCACGACCACACTCGCTACCTTTCTTTCATTCCCTCACCCGCGCGAGTACGCGCACTCCGCCACCATGGATTTAAACCATCTAATAGGGTCAGTCAGTCAGTCCCTTGGATTCTGTGTGAATCTGGATTTGTGCGGCTGGGCTGGAAAGCTAACCAACAGGTGGCAGTCAACGGTTCAACCTGATTTCAAAGAGCGACATACGGTACGCGATCCCACAGCGCCTAAGGTCTTGAGAATTCAAAGCTGACCGTCCACCTAGTTATGTTGGCACATTACATGAGATCAACCCCGAGGCCTCCACCATTGCCCTCGAAAATGTCGTTTCCTATGGCACCGAGGGGAGGCGAGGCAACCCCGCCGAGGAGATTGCCCCGTCCGCCACCGTGTACGAATACATAGTCTTTCGCGGTAGCGACGTGAAAGACATCAGTATAGCCGAGGAGAAGAAGGAAAACACACAGCCTGAGCCTCCTCAGATGCCAAACGACCCTGCCATCCTTGGAGTAAGTCACAACCTCCCGCTACGCCACACAACACTTGGTCCATCCTCCCTTTGTGCCGGCTTGTCCAAGTTGGGCCACATGATCATATGATGAAATATTGCGGATGTAAATTCACAGACCTGTTCTGAATGCGCAAAAAAATCAATGTGGATATTTCCGTTGCCTTCCTTCTGATTATGATCTTGTTCACCTCGCGATGCCTACTCCCTCTCTTTACAAGGTGTCTATCTGTACTAACCAGCTCTGATAGAGTATGTCTCGACCAGGCCCTCCTCAGGGCCCTCCATATTCTCAACCACCGCAACAATCTCAACTTCCTCGCCAAGCCCCTCCTGGCTATCCTCAGCAACCTCAGTTCCAGGGCTACTATCCACCTTACGGACAACGCTTTGGACACCCTGGTTACCCTCCAGGACCGGGATTCCCGAATATGCCCTATGGCGCCCCTCCAGGATGGTATCCTCCACCAGGCCAGGGCTTCCCTCAGGGACCAGGACAGTTCCCCCCTCCCCAGATGCCGATTGGACCTCCAGGTCAACAGCAACAGCAGCAACAACAGCAGCCGCAGCCGCAGCAGCAGCCGCAACAGCAACAGCAGCAACGTCCTGGCGCTCCTGGAGCAGGCCCTGCAAATGTCCAGAAGCCTACGTCCGAGCTCCCGGTTGGTGACAAGAGCCCGAGCAAGCCTGCCAGCAAGAGCGCGACACCCGTCCCTGCTCCTGCCACTCAAAATCCCCCACCTCCACCTGTTGAGTCCAAACCCTCCGTAACCGAAGCTACGCAAGCGCCTGCCACCTCTGCTCCTTCGCAAGGTGCCACAGCTGCCAAGGCTTCCTCTACCGTGGCACCTAGTACTTCAGCCACTGCAGCCCCAACTACACCGTCTAAGGCGCCACCTACTGGCCCTAAGAATAATCGGGTGGTTCCCGCCATTCCGATCTCGAATCCTACCGTAAAGCCAGCGGTTTCAGCTGCGCCTAATCCGCCTCTTGCCAGCGCTTCAGGAAATGCCCCATCTCAAGGCACCGCTCAGGCTGCCATTACTGAAGCCACTCGCGCAGCTACTGCTGCCGTCGCCGCTGCCATGGCAAAGTTGCCGCAGCCAACCTCTCAGAAGAAGCCTCAGCAGCAAGCTGATGCTACGGTTGAGAGTGTAACCAAGAAGATGAATGAGATGAAACCGTTTGATAGTAACCGCGGCCGCCAGCAAAATGCCCGAAGTGGTCGTGGTCGTGGGCAGCATCAGGCCCAGGTTAAGAAAATCGAGGTCCCGGATACCGATTACGACTTTGAATCTGCAAATGCTAAGTTCAACAAACAAGACCTGGTGAAGGAGGCTATCGCGTCTGGTGTTACACTAGGCGAGCCAGGTGAGAAAGCTGTCAACGGCGAGGCCAACGGCACCAAGACTGGCCTCCCAATTGTGACTGTTGCCTACAATAAAGCTTCCTCGTTCTTTGATAATATCTCCAGTGAGAGTCGCGATCGGGAGGAAGCAAAGGGCGCCAGAGGCAAAGAATGGCGCGGCGAAGAGGAAAAGAAGAACATTGAGACCTTCGGTCAGGGTAGTGTCGATGGCTTCCGCGGTAACTATAGGGGCCGTAATAGGGGAAGGGGCTATGGAGGCGCCCGGGGCAGAGGTGGCTATAATCGCGGTTACAACAACGCCCGAGGACGAGGTGCCGTCAGGGGCGGCCGCAACACCTCTCAAGCCACTGGTGTGCCTGCCCAGACCTAATGTCTTTTTTTCTTCTTTGCCTTCCTTGATGTACTATCTCCGGCAGTCACCTTTTCCGGGCGGGTTTTGTGTTGGTTGGTAAAGGTATGCTCCTTTTCGGATGTGCTGGCGTCGGAATGGATTGGAGCTCCAGATACGAACTGTGATGTCTCGGTGGCGGCATGATGTAATTTCCTAATTGCTTTCTTTTTTTTTTGGCATGGACATGATTACGGTGAAATCGGCATGCCGCGTGGACGGATGATGCTTTCGTCTTTACATGCGACGTCGACTCACTTAGCGGTACTGGCGTTCAGCTTTCCTAGTCGAGTGGGTTGGTTGTGACTGCACAAGGCGTCCCTTTTGCTTTTCGAGCATTTCCCTGTTATGTTTTTTTAACCGGCGCAGTTGGACAAGGGGTATGGACACGTTGGCACGAGAATTGATACTCTCAGGCGCCGCATAGTAGCCGCCTGTTTGTACTTTGCTTCGCATGGCCTGTCCTTGTGAATTGTTTTCATGTCCTGCATGCCTCTAGTTTTCTCTTCAGCCAGTATTCCCCTTACGGCGCGGAGTTTCAGTTCCCTGTGTTTTATATCCTTTTTTCAGCATCTATCTTCGGAAGTTCCTTGTGACCTCTATTTTGACGTGCAGAATGATTTGCTATGGATGGGACGCACTGGTTATGATGGGACACCGGAGATGTGGCGGGGCAGTAACGCTTTCTGTAACATAGACTCGTTCAGTCGATCAAACAAAAACCAAAAATGGCCCTGTTTGGTCTATACAGCTCCTTTTGTGTGCAAGTAGCCATAAGGTGTCCGGTTATGAAGGTTGTAGTTGTGATCAAGGGTCCCTGCTTGATGGAGGACAGACCCTTGCTAGCGTGGTGACGCCTCGGGCCTCGACTTCATCACCGCACTGCGCAGGTGAGAGTACGAAACTGCTTCATCCGTACAAGGCGCGCGCACGTTAGCGTGCGCGATCATGCTTACTTCCTGTGCCTGGCGGGTAAGGGCAAAAGGCTTGTTCGTTTCTTCAGCGCCTGTCGCGTTGCATGCTGTCCTGCACACTCCGCTCGCTCCTGTACAGTGTCGTCGCTGAAACTACCATCGATCCAGAACGTGGAAGGAAATAGATACTTTCCCGGCTATTGTCGAAGCAAACCGGACCGCATTTCCGGATGATTCCTATTCCCACTGGTCTCCTCGGCAGTTGTCGGTTGATCTCGTCTGCGGGGTTCGGTAGAGCAGTGTCTGCCAATATGCTAGTTCCATGAGCATGAGGTGCTGATTCACATCGCCGAGTGATAGAATAGCGCGGAGGACCAAGAATCAAGGCATGATACATTCCAGTTGCATTATTGTCGGGCGTGAAAGAACTGACATTGAGACAACAGGTTTCTCCCTCGAATCCCAGGCCGGTTTCATCTCTTAGTTGATGCTCCTATTGCTCCCATTGTACTGGCACGATCTCTTGGCCGCCTCGTGATGCTGTGCGTCAGGTAAACCTCTGGATTATGATATTAGATACTGTACAGTGAGAGCAAGCCCCCTGTCTCGGGTATCCCGTCGAGCGTCGGATATACTCTGACCAGACATGTTGATCGACTGCGGAGATGGATTTTACCCCACACATATTGCCCGAAGATCCAGACTCCACCTTCCGTTGTAGGAGATCCGGGGATAGTCAAGAGCTATGGCGACGACATGGTCTCTATTTCTTCGGTTCGCCCCATTTACCCAGGTCCTCACCGTCCTTTCTCGCTCTTCTTTCAAACGTCCCCTTTCCTCTCCGCCAGCTCTCGTAGTACCGTATCATATATCATCACTCACATCACGCCTATCTCATATTACCTGCATAACTAGTCGAAGAAATGTCCCCTGCCGGTCAGAGACTCGCACAGACCACCGGCCACCTAGGTGGTGGTGGTGGCGACCAGCAATCTCCAGATCAGCTACCTTGGAATCCTGATTCCACCAAGTTCCCCTCTCGCAAGGATCTACCGAAGATTCCCGGGGCTCCGGAGGGAGCCGCATGGGTCTGGGGTAAAGACGACTATGTATGCTCGCAGACTTACGTGTACACTGATATTGACATTTACTGACTGGTCTCTCTTTCCATACAGATTGGCAGATTGAATCTCTTGACTCCCAAGAGGGTGAAGGCAGCTGCTGCGGAGATAAAGACCGGGGAGATAGTGCCGTTGGAGTGAGTATATCTTTCAGGCATGCTTTGTGTTCCCTGGATTTCATGTATGTTGATACGAGTATCTTCTGCTTTCAGTCTGCCGTTGAATATCCCCGAAACGCCGGCTTTCGAGCGTGAGAAGTTCGCCCACAGAATCAAGACGCTGGTTGAAAATGTTGTCTATGATGATCTGTACCACCTGAACACTCAGAGCGGAACCCAGTGGGATGGGTTCAGACATGTGGGTGGATATCTATGTATTGTATCAGTCTCCGTCACTAGGGCTAACGTTCTCCCAGTTCGCCCATGTCCCAACGCAAACTTTCTACAACGGGGTAACTACCTACCATTCTTCTTACCATAAAGGTGCAATTTATTCTAAATCTTGTTCACTAACACTACGATTGTCTAGACAAAGGGAAGTGACATCACGGGCCCCAACGCCAACCTCAAATGCAGCATCCACCACTGGGCCAACCACGGCATCGCCGGCCGCGGCATCCTCCTCGACTACTGGGGATACGCCAAAGCCAACGGCATCACCTACGACCCGTACCTCGGCCACGCCATCTCCTTCGAGGAGCTGCGGAAATGCGGCCAGGCGCAGGGGATCGACATCCGCCCGGAGTCGCAGGGCGGCGACATCAAGATCGGCGACATCCTGCTGATCCGCTCGGGCTGGGTCGAGCGGTATTACGAGCTGTCCCCCGAGGAGCGGACCGCGGCCGCGCTGCGCCCGATGCACCTGGAGGACAGCTCCAAGCCGGGGGGCGTCGAGTGGGCGGGCGTCAAGCAGGAGGAGGCCATGCTCGACTGGCTGCACGACTGCTACTTCGCGGCGGTAGCGGGCGACGCGCCGGCCTTTGAGCGCTGGCCCACGCAGGAGTCGTACCACCTGCACGAGTATATCCTGTCGCTCTGGGGGATGCCGCTGGGCGAGATGTGGAACCTGGAGAGGCTAGCGGCCAAGTGCCGCGAGCTGAACCGGTGGACGTTCTTCCTGACGAGTGCGCCTGCGAACGTCCCTGGTACGTACTATACCTAATTCATCTCCCTTCGTGCCTTGTTCCTGAGCCTTGTAACTAACCCGTTTTGTTTTGTTTTGGCAATCCAGCTGGCGTGAGCTCCCATGCAAATGCGACGGCGATCTTCTAGAGTTTAAGGCATGTAATGTAGTGTGTGTAATGAGCATATGACGACAGAGACTGTGTTTTAATCCAGATTTCAATTAATTCAATCTATTGAGAAACTTCTCAAGTGATGGATGAGTCATGCGGGTAGATAATGATCGAACGGCTGGCTCATGGGGAAGTAGCCCTTCTACGTAGTCCATACATTAAGTCATCGTATGGGTAGCCTGAACTCTCAGATATGGTATACAGATCTACGACAAACAAATTAACTTTCAAAAGAACCGAAACAATTCCATTTAAAAAGAAATCTTCCTACTCAAGACATGCATACATGCAATCGTCTCCGTGACTCGTTCAAACATACATCCGAAAAAAAAAGAACAACCACAAACAACTTTCAAACCAGAGAAAAGAAGAAAAAAAAGCCAAAGAGAGCGAGCAAGCAAGATAAAAAGAGGAATTATTCCCGAGAGAGTACTCATGACAAAAAAATCAAGCAGGGCAAGGAAAAAAAGACATCCTGTCCTTCCTTTTCGTCCCCCCCCCCCCCCCCCCCCCC
>Ga0008109_10000534_pt1:0-20000 | contig 21179 bp, 21 predicted proteins | sample HigsolmetaGSP18D_FD_59306 | JGI IMG/M metagenome (GOLD analysis project Ga0008109, IMG submission 59306) | High solid enriched microbial communities from the Joint BioEnergy Institute, USA - SP1-8-D | ecosystem: Engineered > Bioreactor > SSF (Solid state fermentation) > Aerobic >...
CCCCCCCCCCCCCCCCTTCGACGATAATTTGGATATCGAGGAAAGGGAGGGAAAGAAAGGGCGAGCATCACATACTATGAGCGTGTATGATCTTTTTTTTTTCTTTTTTTGCATATCCATTTTATGAGGATTTCCTTGGAAGACGCACCTAGTAGTGGGTATGTTGACCGAAAATACCACTCGACTACAAAAAGAGGCCAAGGCCACTAGTTGCAGTCAGATACTGGTATTTGGCCGCCTGACAAGGTAGCTACTGGATTGGGGCCCGGCTGCTCTATCAGGCCTTCCTAACCAGCGCACTTGTCGAACAGATCGGACGGAAACAATGATGGGTGCTGTCGAGGTATCTATTCGAAACTGAGATACCTAAGGTAGGTGACTTCTCTCTATCTACACTCGAAGCAAAATGCACGGTCATTACCATTCACGACTGTTTTGGATAGCCCGGTATCTACCTACCTACTTACCCAGGTAGATACTGCCTTCGAAACAAATTCCATCCGCTAGTCCTTCCCTTCCTACGTAAGGTTATGTACTCAATTATAATTCGTCTCACCTTTACATCCTACAGGATGACTCGGCAATCGATGATATGATTCGATCAGAAAAGGTCGACTCTGCCCTAGTTTAGTAGTCATTTGATAGCCACTGTGCCACTGCAAAGGATGCTACTCGTTACATCCAAACCATTTGGTGGGATTGATTTCCTCCCTATCTACTTACTTGATAATGGCTCGACTAGTACTGTCCGCTGCTTACCTAGGTAGGAGGTAGGTACAGTACATAGCAGATAGTACTATATATCCCTGAATAGACGGACGGATGACTGGATGGACGGGTTTAGATCTAATATCTAAACACCTGGGTTCAGTTCATAATCCACAGTCGCAGTGAGAGTAGGGAGTGAGGTCTGTGCAACAGATATAATTAATATACAAATTTAGTAGTAGTACTGTACATACCTAGTGCAGATTTCTCGACCACATCAGACCTTTTTGTTTCTTGTTCAGGCCAGCGCAGTGATCTCGAGCTCGAGTTTATATATGTATCCTGCATTATTGTCCAGGATCAGGGTCTCATTGCTTCAAGGGGGGCGAGTGACGATACTCGTCTATCGGGGTTGTCGCCCGTGAGGTCCTCTGTTTCTGTTTTGATGATTTTGTAGGGCGAAGCCACGCGGACGGCGGAATGAGCATCCGTGCCGACTAGAGAGTGTCATTAAAGGTAAATATCAAAAAAAGGTTGAAAAACATGAAAAAGACGAGCGGCGTTCCGAGGTTGCATATATAAGTATGGGGAGGAGTCCCGACCTACAGACAGTCCAATATATGTACTTGACAATGAGAGGAACCCAAATAGTCACAGCGACAATCTGGCCGAAACTCCATGAATCTAGGCCGATATCAGCGAACCCATTAGGGTACGGCAGACGGACGAGGATTGAAAGGTACAATGCTGCCAACGTGAGTAGGTAGGGGTTCAACCAGCAACATCGCAAGGGATAGAAATGGCGAAGTTAGACATCGGCTGAGTTGCCGATACGCTTTCTCCATCCAGTCGATATGCTGGATAGTCTTCCGGACAATGGAATCATATCTCCAAAGAACTAATAAGCGCACTTTGTCGATTAGGACCAACGCATAGATGACGAGACAGGAGAATTCCATCAACGGTTGGCACTGGCTATTGAAGGAGAAAGCATGGACAGATGGGTCGAGGCAGTACACAATCGGGGGCGGATTTCCACCGCGCTTGTCGAACCTCTCTGGAGTATATTGTAGCGGCTGGAGCTTTCGGGCTTTGGCACCAGGTCGTTCATATACAGCACCGCATGTGAAATCGCCATTTGTGATCGTGGAGAGGGTGAAGATGTACCACGAATTCATTCCTGTTCTGTGCAGATCGAACATGACTAACGTAACCGGAAGGATGCCGCTAATGGCGACGACCTGAATCAGCTGGAGGTTCGTGTACAGCTGCCGCAGGCTTGTTGCTGCGAGGAATTCCGGACCAGAAACTAGGGCGACAATGCAGGCCGCCTGGGACGCCAGCATAAAGAAGCATTGGACCTCTTGAAATTCGACCATGGTCGACTTGAGAACCGCCAGCTGATGGGTAATCTTCTTCTCATGATTCTTCTGCGGTGTCGCCGCTCGGCGACTGGCTGCGGCATCCTCGAAAGCGCATCCCGCGGCCGCCAATGCATAAAGGTCGCTACTAGAGCCAGGAAAGTCCGTCGAATTATGGGGAGTGCCATGGGAAGTCGGATCAAGAACATAATTCCCATTGCATGCAATACGATATAAAGACCTGACGGTGAAGCCGGTCGTCAGTAGACAACATGAAAACAAAATGTATGTAAGCTAGGCACGAGCCATACACCGACGCCTCCAATGTCAGGATCGACTGTGGCTTTGACGTTGGCACACATCGAAGAGCTATACCATCGCAGCCTGCCATCCCAATCCGGGACGATATCGCTGGGTCCAAATCCAGTGAAAGGGCAACCTCCTAGTTCTGGACTTGGAGCTTGGCAGTATTGCTCCATGCAACCGGCAAGCATGCCCCCAAACGTACCATTCTCTATGGGAGTGGACTCGCCGTCGACCTGAACAGCGGAGAGGAGACAGTTTGAGAATGTATATGCTGACTTGAAAACCAGTCTAGGATCCAGACAACTGCTGGGCAGAGCCGTGGCCATTGTGCATTCCGGATGGCTGCGGTATCTCCTCGAAAGGCAAAGCAGGGAGGTATTGATACCAGCTCCCAATGCTGTAAATGAGTGAGGAAATCAATATGATGAAGAACTGAGAACAGGTTTAAAATTTATTTTGACTGAGTGGTAACAGACGCAAGGTAGGGGCTGAAGTATCTCTGGTTCGTCGCCTGATTGCGAAGGACGCCCTGCACCGCCTGTCAGGCTTTCAAAGATGCGTAATAAATCGAGATGATTTCGCTCAGAGGATGAATTTCAGCCATGATGCTAGTGGGCCGGCAGGTAAGGTATTAACAGGGGAATTCAAGAGGCGATTCACTTAATGCCAAGCTGCGATGCTGCATCTTGCTGAAGGCAGGTTGAGAGGCAACCCGGCTGGCAGCCTCCTGCGCGTCAGCCTGCTTCCTGCTTCCCACAACATTCCAATATCATCATATCCATCACATCGAGACATCTTCTAACAAAGCTTTATAGGCCAATAACCTTAAGAGGGAAAAAAAAGCCGACACAACATTTGTTAGTGCGCTTGATAGGAGTGAGCAACCTCAAGTCAAGAAGGCTGTGCGACGATCATGCTCTTCACAGCCCCTCACAAGGATCATATGATCGCTGCGGAGGTGGTCTAGTGAGCTCCTTTGTACAGTATCAGACTGCGCAAGAGAGAGAAGAAACCAGGTGCAGCGATAGCGACAGCAACAGCGACGAAGAAAGAGGACGAAAAAGAAAGAATATGGTAGGTAGAGAGATGGTAGAATAGAATAGGTAGGAAGAACCTCGCCGTGAATGACTGAAGAACAAGAACAAGCAAGCGAGCAGACAGACATCGGAATAAATAGGGAGAAAGATGTTAGCACCAGCTCTCCATATAGTGAAGAAGTTCATTCCTTGCATGATGCAGTACCTAAGTACATACACACACGAGACCAGGGGCTACAGAAACAGAGCGAACGGTAGTTCAAGCTCAAGGATAGATAGATAGATCGGATAAGCCCGGTCAGAACTGGGTTCAGTTCAGACAAGCAGCAGCTGAGTTTGCTACCGACTACCTGGTCTATTCTGCAAGTACAACATGATAATACTTCTGCCAGCAAGGTCAGAGGAAGGGAACTCTCTGGTACGACATTAAAACAATGGTATGGTAATTTGCTCTGTAGGACTGCTGCCTAACATCTAAAAACTCACTAGCAAGTTTAGAGCCGCAGAGCATCGAACACCACATCTGGGCACAAAAAAGCAAGAGATCGAGACAGGAGGGTCTGGGGTTTTGGAAGTTAAATGGTCTGTGTAGAGTGCAAGAGAGAAGAAAAAGCTGAAATCTTGAGTAGTTGGGCAAAGAGGGCAAGAAGGACATAGATGGAGAGCCGGGGCATCAGCCAGGCCAGGTGCGCATTAGGAAGAACATTAGGGAACAAAAAAGGGTAAAAGGAGAATCAAAACCGAAACCCCATCCTTTATTTATGGCTTTGGCTCCACAATGCCGAAAAAAGCAATGCGCCTTTGAGTGTATTTTTCCTTGCTCTAGCTCCTTGCGCTGGCAGCCTATCCTCTCGATCTCTCATCCGTCCAGGGATGCGAGTTCGCAAGTGCCTCTTATCTACTCAGCGGGCTTCTCGCCCTCGGCGGCCGGAGCCTCCTCCTTCTTTTCGGCGGGGGCAGGGGCGGCCTGCTCAGGAGCGGGCTCGGCCTCAGACGAGGTCCAGAGAGTCTGGAAACATTTGAGTCAGTACGTGCGGGTAAAATCGCATTCAGCGGTCGTTTGGAACTTACCAGGTTGTCTCTGAGAAGCTGCATGATGAGGGTAGAGTCCTTGTAGCTCTCCTCGCTCAGGGTGTCAAGCTCTGCAGAACCGTGTCAGCTCAAGAGATCTCGAAATACAGTATTGACGGCGTGTGATACGCACCAGCAATGGCATCGTCGAATGCCTGCTTAGCAAGGTGGCAAGCCTGGTCGGGAGAGTTGAGGATCTCATAGTAGAAGACGGAGAAGTTGAGAGCCAGACCGAGGCGGATGGGGTGGGTCGGGGCAAGGTCGGTCTGGGCGATCTCGGTCGCGTTCTTGTAAGCCTCAAGAGAAGCATCGGCCGAGACCTTGCGGCGCTCGCCCACAGCGAACTCAGCCAGGTAGCGGTGGTAGTCACCCTTCCTGTACAACGAATAACCGTCAGACACGCGACAACACCGACGAGAAACACTGCGGGAAGACCCACATCTTGTAGTAGAACACCTTGGACTCGCCGCTCTGGGCGGAGGGGATCAGATGCTTGTCCAGAACCTCGAGGATGTCATCGCAGATCTTGGCAAGCTCGGTCTCGATCCTCTGGCGGTATTCCTTGATGAGGGCGACCTGGGCATCGTTGCCTTTCGACTCCTCCTTCTGCTCGATCGAGGTGACGATTCTCCAGGACGCACGGCGGGCGCCGATGACGTTCTTGTAGGCGACAGAAAGGAGATTCCGCTCCTCGACGGAGAGCTCTTGGTCGGACGAGGCAACCACCTTCATGTTCTCCACCATTTCTGCCCCGGAGTCAACACAAATCTCTCCTGGCGCCCATTTTGATCAAGAGGTAGATAACGGACCTTCATAGCGCTCGGCCTGCTCGGCCAGCTTGGCGAGGTAGACGGCATCTTCGTGACTAGGCATTGTGACGGATGCTTCTATCCTCAACAGCGTCAGCACAACGTGTCCGGATCAAAGGATGGCAGACAAACGATCTGGTGTGGTGTTGGATGCCGAGATATCAACCCCGGGTGGTGGAGAGGGGTCAGGATCAGGGGAATAGGGCCCGGAACAGCCTCCCAATGCACACCACGCCGGTCGTCCACGCCTGACTGACACTGATCGAAGGCGGTTTCCGAGGCAGGCGATGCACGTTGCAGCCACACGTCCAGATGGATTGACATGCATGTCACACTGCCTTGCCCCATGCGCTGACCGCGTCCTCACCCGCCAGATGTCGCCCAGCATGCTGGAAGGAGACCAGGACCTTGCATGCAGCATGCACACGGTGCTGCGATCCGCCAGGATGGCATGGTGAAAGCAGAAGGCATGATGTTGCCGGCTGCAGGGGGTGTCTACTGCATCGGGTGGAGAAGGGGGAGAAGGAACGGGGGATCTCACCTGGATGGAAGAACGCGTAGAAGACGGGTTAAGGAGAGAAGAACAGGAAGAATCCTCGAGGAGGGAAGTGCAGGGAAGGGACAGAACGCGAGAAGTCGAAAGGCTGGAGCTGTGGGAGAGGGTGAGGGATGGTGGAGGAGTTGGATGTGGTTGGCAGGAGTGTTCGGTGTTGGGTGTGGGAAGAGGAAGAGGCCGCTCCTGGGCGGGTGGAGGAGCAGACGCGCGGGCGCCGCCGGGCGGTGGAGGGCACGGCGCACGCTGCGGCTGTGTCAGCGCCGGCCGCCTCCTTTTCTCTGCTCCAGCCTCTGTCGGTACTAGTCCTGCTTCGCATGCGGAATCCCTTTCAACAACTCCTGCTGCTCCCGTTGGGATCGCGAGAGACCTGCCCTCCTGGACCTGCTCTGGACTCGGGTGCCGTGCTGCCCTGTCCCCGACGTGCCATCTGGCCTCTCTTCGGTGCGGTTCTGTGGGCCGCGCAGCGTCCTCGACCCCTCCTGACCGCCAACCAGCACTCCGTTCTCGCAACACCTCGCGGACCCCTCCGCGTCTCCCTCTCCGCCCGGAGTCGATGTCCTGCCCATCCAGCGTACCGTGGTTCCCTCCGCGCGCTGGAGATGGCGGGCAGTCTGGGCATGGATGCTCTTCTCGCTGCTACATCTGTATCTGCTCCTGTACTTCTGCTGTAGGTCCAGCAAACACGCCCGTCCGTCCGTTTGTAGATCCGCGACGCCTCAAGGGGCGATCCTCGCGGCCCTAGACCCTGCCTCGTCGGCTTAGATAATCAAACTGCCAAGCTCTGCTGCCTGTCACATGACGTGTCACGTTCTGCCCAGCGGGCTGCCCACTCCGACCTCAGGCTGTAAACGTCACTCAGGCAGCACCTGAGCCTCTCGACCTTAGACCATCTCTCATCCATCGACTCCCATCTTGTCAGTCTACGCATCTCACTGAATCAATACTCTTCCTGCCCCCATACCTGGTTCCCTTGCGCGCAATGTTCCGCCAGACCCTCGCTCGCCCCCTTCTCCGCGCCAGCAGCCCCGTTGTCAACCGGTCCTTCTCGGTCGCGGCGGTCAGGATGGGTGCAGGCGACCTTGGCGCCCCCAAGACGCACGGTTACCAGCAAGAGTATGCACGTCTATTTCCTATTATGATGCTGCCCACTGAGCTCCTGAGAGGTCTCTTTGGGATGGTTTGATGACATCATCTCTGAGGACTCTGCACTAACTAGCGCACTCTAGTGACCAGTTCCACCGGCGTGAGGCCGCCCAGGAGAGCCTGTACATCAGGGAGAAGGAGCTCGAGAAGTATGAAGACATCTCTGTCCACCAGTTGCTTTGTGATTCCTCCTGGCATGGGCACTAACATTCATTCCCTCCAGGCTCAGGGCCCTGAAGGCCAAGATCCAGGAGCAGCGCAAGCACCTGGAAGAGCTCGACAAGCACATGTGCGTACTCTCTTGAAAAGAAAACTGCCCAATCAGAATACAGGCACCATTGCTAACAGCGTATCGGACAGTGACGAGCTCACCCGTGAGCAAGGCGGAGAGAAGAACTAAGTCTTCTCATGTTCCTCCCTACACATTTCTCTCCCTTCCAGGCGGGATACCGCATGTTTTGACGGAGTGCACGCGAGCCTTTCTACATGGGACGTAGGCGATGTTTTGTGACACGAAGAAGATGAGCGAATGCAGGAATAGTTACCGCCCGGTTGAATGAGAGGCAATCCCTCTCGGACTTTTGGTTTCAATATTCAAACTTTCAGCAGGCTACGGAGATCAATCTCAGCTCCATCTTTCTACTGTACATAAATACCGCGTCAATTGACACAGGAAAACCTGCCTCTTTGAAACATCTTCCCTTTACCCGCAAGAAGTCAGATGCTTCTGGTCGGGTCTGTTATATTATAGCAATAAAATGCAGCAGTCGAATGGTTGCTTAAGAGAATAGAACATCATGTTTCAGATGTGCTGAAACTACCAAGGACTATATCCTACCTGACCACGTCTTGCGATCCTTCAATGTACTGATAACTGATATAGCCCCAAAAGAAGGAAAGGAAAGAACAGGCCAGGAGACGGTCAAAAAGAAACCACCACTCAACTCCCCACCAACAAAGGCATTGATAATGGCAATGGTAATGGCAATAGCAACAAATAACAGAGCGCTGCCGTGCATAGTAGTAGACCGCCGCGCAGTAAGCACACAGGAAAGAAAAAAATAAAGCGTTTAATAATGTACAGTACCAAGTAGGCTGTAGCCCCCAGCTCAGTATAAATAGACTCTAGAAATAAAGTAGGTACAGTACTGGTAGCTAAGCTAAACTTAAACCAACTAACGAAATTAAAGGACCCTAGTTTTAATCTAATATTTAATATTTAGTTAATATTTAATATTTAATGATTATTATATAATAATGGTAGTGACTAGGACACCGCAACAGATATATGTAATATGTGATATTATATATATATATATATATATATTAAACAACCCACGGATGGATGCAACCTACAGTATGTTGAGATCAGATCAGATCAGATCACACTAGGTCTCTCTACTGCTTATGTACAGAGGTATATACATGGCCAAGATCCCAACTTGAAGGTTCCTGAAATCTCCGATCACGATACTGGTCATGGAGATAGGCGGAGATCGGCGTAATCCAACAGCAAGTACGGAGTATTAAAGTGGAAAAAAGTTGACCTATCCGGACCATTCGTTTATTTTTATTTTTGTTTTATTCTTTCTTTTTAAAGAAAAAACTAACTTAGGTAACAATTCAATGATTCAATGATGATGATGATGATGAATGATAACCGAATCCTCCAATTAGCACCACATTATCTGTCTGATACCAAAAATCAATTCGAACAATAATTTCTATCCTTATCATACAATCGCACTATCATATCTACCTCCGTCCCATGTACGAGCGATAAAAGTCCTCCACTGCACTGCCGCCGCCAACGCCGACGCTGCTGGTGCTGCCACCGCCGCCGTAGCCGTACCCGCCGCCGAGGCCGAGTCGGGAGCCGAGCGCCTGCCCGGCCTTCTGGGCGGCGTTGACCTTGGCCTGCAGCTCGGCGGTGCCCTGGTCGATGTGCTGCAGCTGGGCGAGGTGGGAGTTGAGGATGCGGACGATTTGGGAGATCTGTATGGAGCCGGTTAGTAACCCGTTGAATAACACAGGTTGAGATCGACTTTTTTGGAAGAAAGAAAGAACATACCGGCTCGTCGGCCTTGTTGGTCCTACTCAGCGTCGCTGAGGCGTTGTTGACTTCTTCGATCATCTGGGTCAGGTCCTTGCCCATCTCGTCCAGGCGCTCCGAGAGCTTCTCGGCGAGTTTGTAACTGCAGAGGCGGTTAGTCATCTGCGACAGATCGACAAACAAAATTAGTAGAACAGGGGCAGGTATACATACGTCCTCTCGCGTTCCTGATCTGGTCCCTGCAGCGCCTCCCCAGGCCCAACCTGCTTCGACATCATCTCGTCGACCTCACGCTCGTACCGGTCAAGCCACGAGCTCAGCTCTTCCTGCTGGGCCTCGACAGAAGCGAGCTGGCGTTCGACTTCCTGCGTGGCACGCTCCGCATCGACGGTGCTGCCATACAGTTTTTGCACCTTGTTTCCATTCTCCACCAGCATCCGATCCCACTCTGCAACCTTCTCGGCCTGCTCCCGGAACTCTTTCTGGTACTTGGTCAGATCTGTAGCCCATCTGGTGATAATCTCGTCCATGGTCTTATTCTTGAGGCGCGACTGTGCCGGAGGGACTGGACCAGCCGTCGAGGCACCGAGAGTAGTAGCAGCGCCTCCCGCAGGCGCTGTAGTAGTTGTACCGGCGGTAGTGGTGGTAGTTGTCGCTGCCGGTGCAGAAGTTGTTGTGGGCGCTGCCGTCGTCGCTGTGGTCGTCGTGGTAGTGGTAGTGGCGGGTGCGGTAGTTGCGGAGGGGGCAGCAGATGTAGTCGCCGGCTGAGAAGCTGGCGTCGTTGTAGCAGGTTTCCCAAAGAGCCCTCCAGCGCCTGCTGCTGGCTGCGTTGGAGCAGCCGTAGCAGTAGTCGCTGGAGTTGTGGTAGCCGTGCTTTTTGGCGCACCAAGACCAGAGAATAGACCACCGGATGGGGCACCTGCGGGCGTAGATGATGGCGTGGTTGAGGAAGCGGTACCACCGAGTGAGAAGAGAGGCTTCTGCGGTGTTGCAGTTGATGTGGTAGCGGTGGTGGAAGGTTGTGAGGTCGTAGTTGCGCCGAGAGAAGGGAAGAGGGGTTTCGATGTGGCTTGGGAATCTGTACCAGCAGTCGGGAATTTGAAAGCTGGGGCCTGCGTACTTGGCGTAGAAGTTGCCGGGGCGGTCCCGAAAAGGGGCTTCGCCCCAGTATCTGAAGTAGTTGTCGCGGCCGTCCCTTGAGCCGAGTCCGGTTGTTTATCTTTGTTCAGGTTTCCGAACAATCCCCCGGTTGTTGAAGTAGTCGTCGTGCCAAATAGCGGCTTGGATGTAGTGGTTTGCCCAAAGAGACCGCCGCCAGTCTGCGGTTGCGAAGTGGTCGGCGTCGTGGTCGCCGCAGTCGTAGAGGGTGTGCTAGTAGTCGTCGTAGTCAGACCTCCGAATAAGGGTTTCTGTGTTGTCTGCCCGCCGAAAAGACCCCCGGTGGTGCTTGGTGGAGGGCCGGCAGGCGTGGTTGACGTGCCGAAAAGGCCACCGCCTGAGGAAGTAGGCGTTGAGCTTCCAAACAATCCTCCGCCGGTCTTTGAGGCATCGCCGAAGAGGCCAGTAGTCTTTGTCTGCCCGGCAGCAGTACTTTCACTTGTCTTGGGAGTTTGAGCCGCCGTGCCAAACAGAGGCGTCGAGGTCTGACCGGTAGTACCGGGCTGGGTTTGCTTGCCAAAGGTGAACGGCGTGCTCGTGCCGCCCGTGGTATTTCCAAACAGTGAAGTGCTCTGCCCTGAGCTGGATGTGGCTGTCCCAAAAAGCGAGGGTGTAGAGCTGCCGGTCGTGGTAGCTCCCACGTTGCCAAAGAGGCCGCCTCCAGAACTGGTCGTGGAGCCGCTTTGGTTGGAACCGAATAGGCTACCAGAGGTGCCAAAGATGCTCCCGCTGGAAGTCCCGCTGGAGGCGGGTGTGCCAAATGTGAATTTGTTGTTGTTGGACATGGCGATGTTGAGAATGGACGCAAGGAATTGATTGAGCTGCTCTGCGGAAACGATCCAAGTCAGCCGGGGAAGAAAAAAAAAAGCTTGAGGACGAGAATGAATACTCACTGCGCCCGAGAATACAGAAGCACCTGGTGCTGGACGGCAACGAGGAGGACTACGCCGTGTAGGACGGCCCCTTCATGGTCTTTGATGTTTCGTCTCGGCGACCAGACGCGCGGGTGTCGTCCTTGCGGCGTTTGGCGTCTATCTTATGCCTGAGGCTTGAAAGTCGCTGCCTGACCCGCGCCGACGGCCTGGACCCTCTCGGGGAACATCAGCTGGCCGCATCTACAGGCTGGCTGCCACCTCTCCTCCTCTTCTACCTTCCTACGCGCTGCGCGCATCTTCAACCCGCTATTTCCCTGCATGTATTAAGTACAGAATATACGATCCCAATGTCGGACCGGCCATCCCGTCCGTCTAGCACCCACCTGGAACCCCCCAGGAGGAGTGTCGAGTTGGAGGACCCCGGGGCTCAGGAGCCTGGTATATACAGCACACCAACCCCGCAATCTGCCACACCTACGAAAAAAAAAAAACTGACATTGTCTGCATAGCTTCAGGGAGTGAAGACGATCACTTCTCCGATGCCAGCGAAGGTCGTCCGCGCTCACCTTCCCGTTCCCCTTCTGGTCGCACGTCTCCAGTTCCCCGGACTCGAGTGGAGAAGGTCGACGACACCCCCAGCTACGGCGAGGTTCCTGGTTCGGCTGCATACGAGAAAAGAGAACAGGATGCCGTTCCAGATGAGATCGAAATAATCCCAGAAGGTGCACGGAGCAGGAGAGAGTCACGGGCAGAACCAGAGCCTCCATTGACGCCGGGTGGTTCGCCCATCCCGCGGACAGTTGTCGAGAAGATCGATCCGAGCGAGCCAAGCTATGGGGAGGTCCCTGGCACCCACGCGTACGAGATGCGCAAGGCAGATGCCGCTCCAGATCGTATTTTGAAGATATCGGAGGACGGACAGAGGTCCCCGTCTTTCGACCTCGAGCCTCCAGAACACAGTTCTGTGCCCGGCCCCATTCCTGAAACACGGCTCTCGCATGTTGATTCCCTGCCCATCGACGGTGAGTCCTCCGGTCCGCGGGCGCATATGAGGCATCCAAGTGATCCCGTACCAGATTCGATAGAGACGGTTCAAGACCCCCCAGGTAAGTGTGGCTTCTCCTTGACGCACCAAGCTTCAAGGGGACGATTGACCAATTCAGGATCCCCAACCTCATCGTCAGTTAGATCTTCACATCGAAGTCATACCCGACGAAAAGACCCCCTGACGCATGACACTGATACATATGGGAACACTGATGACCGTGCTGACTCTGATGGCATTGACCAATCTGAAGAACTCCATAATGACGGAAATGATGATGAGGCGTCTGTAAACGATTTTGATGACTTTGAAGAAGGAGCAGAAGGCGCAGCGGATGATGAATTTGGTGATTTCGATGATGGCTTCCAAGAGCCAACTGTTGAGAGTACTGGGGATCATGCCATGGACCAGACGAGCATGACACCCCAGCAGCCTCCTCCCATCGTCCCTTTGGTTGTAAGTAGTCTTAGTATAAGCGTCAATCCCAGCAGCAAGACTTGGCTTTTTAAATCACTCCGCACCATACAAGTTCCATGATAATTGTAGAAAGCTGATGGAGATTTGTCATTGCAGCCGCCTCTCCTAGATTTCGACTCCATCAAGTCACTCCCGGATCTCCTAGCCGCCACAGACGAGCACCTTGACGCCCTCTTCCCGACGACGAAGGAGCTCTCATCTCTACCACCTATCGAATCGATCCCCGACTCTGCCGCCATATTCACCAACGAGCGCTCGCTCTCGCTATGGTCTCAACTCGTCGCACCACCCCCCCTCCAGCCACCGAACTGGGTCAAGTCCCGAATCCGTCGGCTCTTCCTCGTCTCCCTGGGCGTCCCCGTCGACCTCGACGAGATCCTCCCGGCCTCAAAGCAGAAGAAACTTATCCTGCCATCCGTCAACCCATCCGACCCCTCACGCTCCAAATCCGGCCAGAAGGACAACAACAACGAGTCATCAGCTTCTGCAAACACCTCCGGCTCCGCGTCCAAACAGCAAAAGTTCTCATCGTCATCGCGTCGCCGCGGCCCGCCGCCGCCCCCCGAGCTGGACCTCTCGGCCGTGCGCCGGCTCTGCGCGACCACGGACGCCGCGCTGGACGGGTTCACGGACGCGGAGCTCAAAGCGCACGTCAGGGAGCTGGAGGATGCGACGCGCCGCGCGAGCGAGGTGCTGGAGTACTGGCTCAAGCGGCGCGACGGGCTGGTGAGCGAGAAGGAGGCGTTCGAGGGCGTCATCGAGAACCTGGTCAGCCATGCCAGGCGGGTTAGGAAGTAGCAGTTATGCCGGCAGTAATAAGAGTAGAAACCTTGGTATATTAATTATTATTGTTATTATTATTCCATCTCCGGGCCGAGGACCTAAGGGAAGGGAAGGGAAAACAACATTAGAACCGAAAAGATGAAATGAGATGACAGACGGACAGATAGATGGACGTCGGACGGTATTTTTCCCTGTGCTTTCTCTCTCCCTCTCTCTTCAACAAACTACCTAACGGAGTACTCCTGATTGGATTGGATTGGATTGAATGGAATGGTATTGGATCGGGTTATCCAGTTATTTATTTTACCTATCCCGGCAAGGAGGAACGAATGACAGGTCGGATTTACTTCTGCAGCGCTATGCTTACGGAACTGTTGATCTGTTGATGTTTCTGGTTTTTTTCCTGGATCCGTGAATCCAGCCTTCACACATACACATGAACCTTAATCAGAATCAGATGATGAAGGGACTGGTCCTAGTCTCGGTTCGCTGGGTTCACTCAGCGCATGCGGCATTGAATTGGATCGAATCACATTACATTGCACTGCATCTTAACTCAAGCGAAGGGAGGTCTCTTTTTTGGGCCGATTTATTGATCGGACAACACATGGACGGATAAAGCCTTACTTATCCATACCTGCCTAGGTACTTGATGCTTGATGTTAGGTTATGTTATGTTAGGTTTTTTTATAGACACGAGTATAAATGAATAAATCTGATCTGTAATAATTATAGGAAGTAAGTGAACACACCCGCACCCGATATATATACATGTGCATTGTATACTTTGAAATAATATTAATAATAATAAAAAAATTCATCAGTAGTGTATAATCCCCGTCCAATTCAGGACCCATTTGATGATCATATTCGCCCTCTTCTTTTCCCTCTTTCCTCACTCCCTCCCTCCCTCCTCTCTCTCTCTCCTCTTTCTTCCACTGAGATATTTGTTATCTGACGACAGCCTTCAGGGCTGCTTTGGTATATTATCTCTTGGTTTTTTTTTCTTTTGAAATGAACATCTGATCTCTCAAACTCAAAGATACTGTGCCAGAGACACTCTTCCGGTTTGTACTGACTGTTCCATTCTTTTTTTTTCCCCACAGGTAGGTTAGGTAATATAACAGGTAGGTAGGTGGGTAGGTAGGTACAGCACATACAGTACATACAACATACATAGATAGCTACATAGAAAGGTGCTTTAGTTCACAGTAGCAACAAGTTAGGCTTAGAGAGGTTGGTAAGTAAGTGTAGCAAGCAATTGATTTTGATTAATTTCTTCACTGGTGCAGTATTACTGTGGGTAGAATTGTGGAATTGTTATCTCATTCTTATTGACTAACGGACTAACTGAAGAGTGCTCCTTGCAAAGTACATAGTAAATGTGAGAGAGCAGTGGCATACTGCTGTCTGCACATGACATTTACAGTCAAAAATAATGGGGGAAGAAGAAGAAGAAGAGTCAATGGCCACTCAAAAAAAGGGAAGAAATGCATCTATCTATAATGAGAGCTATACAGTACTAACAACTATACAGCATATTTTGTTTGTTTTGTTTATCTATCTTTTATCTGTTTGCTTGTCTGTCCCATGAGATTGTTGAGAGTATAGTAATTACATTACATTTCTCATTTTTTTTCTACAAAAAAAATATCCAGTTATCACAGTATGTGCATGCATGCATGTATGATTGTACAGTATATACAATACTGTGTACTGTGTGTATATATACCCTAATATTAATATGTGGTGTACTCCCAAGGCCATGCCATGCCCTGCCGTACGCAAATACATACATACATACATCACGCCCACCTAAAGTTTAGGCTTTAGTGAATAATAAACCCTGTTCTTTTCTTTCCTTTCATGTGCTTTGCTTTTCCTTCCCTTCCTGGGGATAGGGATAGGATATCCACATCCACATCCAGATGAGTCGTCTCATCTATCGCGTCTACTGCCTGACCTCGGGAGATACCATGCTGAGGGGTTCGGGAGAATAGCAGTCGCAGTATTACTAAGTAGCAGAATAGAAGAAAAACAGGGCAGCCGGAAGAAGGAAAAGATGGAAGAAGGAAAAAAAAAAGAGCATCTCGAAATCTGTTGCTCCTCTTTATTATTATTGGACTCACTCACTCAACACATGGGTATCCGCTAGCTAAAAACAGAGGGGAAAAAGCCTCCTGCAACACAGCAAACACAGATGATAAAATAATAGACCCCGTAAACGCGTGTCGTGTTCCTGCTTGGGAAAATGACAAAAGCCCATATCCTCCCGGGATCAATCAAGCAACCAATCGATCGATGAATCAATCAAGCTCAATGACCTCAGGCTGCTGGCGCCGAGGTGTACTTGTTGATGTACCATTCCCGCTACCGCCGCCTTCGGCCTTGGTAGTAGTCTTTGCGGTGTTATTGAGGTCAGACTCGAATTCGGAAAATTTGCGCTTCGTGGAGCCACGGCCCCCGCCTTCGGCCGCGGCGTCTTTCTCGACCTTTGGTTCCCATGATCCGTCCGCCCTGACGAGGATGGCCTTCGTCTGCTCCAGCCGGTTGGTCCGCTTGAGCTCCGCGTGCACCTCGACCAGGAACCCGTCTATGACGAGAGTCTTTGGACGGGCGTCCCTGCCGCAGATCGGACACTTCCAGTCCTCTCTCATCTTTCCTTTGCCAGACTTGGAGACGCGGGTCTTGATGAACGTGTCGAGGTCGAAGCATTCCTGGTGCAGGCAGGTCCTGCCGCGGGCGGGGATATCGAAGATCCGTGCCATGAACGGATCCACGAGGTCGATGGTGATGTAGTCGTTCACGACGGCCAGTTCGTCGTCGTCGCCCGTGCCCAACGAGAGGCGCTTTTGGATCTGCTCCTGTGACTCGGAGGCGGGGAGCGTCCCGACGAGTTTCTTCACGCTGTCGAAGCCCGAGATCTCCAAGATCTCCACGGCCATCGCGTACAGCAGATCCTTGTACTCGGGCGGACTCCGGAGGAAATGGAGGGTCACCACGTTCTCGCCCTCCTTGAGGTGTCCCGTGATGTCCAGAGGGAGGTCCTTGCCGTTGTGCACCTTTCGACGGACGAACAGCTCGACCTCGTTGACGTGGATGTAGATGACGCTCGGCCAGACCGACTCTGTCACGGACCAGGATTCTTCGCTGATGTCTTGGCAGGAAGGCGGTATCTGGATGCAGCGGAGGCGGTACGTGAGAGACCCGTCAGAATAGACTCTGACCGGGCGTTGGCCGGGGCCGCTACTCGGTAGGTCACGAGGAAACTTCCCGCGGTCCTCACTAGAGACTGAAAACTTCCACGTAAAAGCAGTCTCGTGCTGGCCAAGAAAGGTCGGTGCCACCGCGAAGGACCGCAGATATTGGAAGAATTCCGCCTCCTCTGCGCCGTCCGCTCCTTGGCGGATCAACTGTCTAGGAGGGCTTCGCAGATGGGCCTGATGGAGAGCGACTTGGTTCGGATTCGGGTGCGGTGTGTTTATTGGGCAATGGCCAGGCGGAGGAAGGAGTGGAGTGTCGTCCAGCTTCTGAAGCGAATGTGGCCGGGCCTGAGGATTGGTGGGGGAAGCAAGTGTCATGGGCGGCGCCGTATTCAACATTCTCACGGCCTGAAAACCGTCAGGGTTGAATACCTGATAATGTTGATTCACGCCTGGAGAGGATCCCACGGTGGCCGCCGGATTGGGCCCGCCTGCCTGATAAGCCTGAGTCGTACGAGGCGGCCGCCCTCGTCTCCTGGCGGTGGCTGTGGTGCCAGCAGTCGCCGAAGCGGCCGTCGTCTGTGGCATAGAAGAAGCTGCCAACTGCGACGGCATTGGTAAAGCCATGGAACCATACGGCGGGGGAGCATAGTGACGGTATTGTACCTGGCTGGCAGGCTGATTTTGAGTGACGAAAGGATTCGGGTGAACGCCCATCAGGCGAGAAGGGATGGTCGAAGCCGGATATCCAGACGAGACTTGGGGCGTGGGAGCTGGCGGCCCAGGAGTCTGAGGAGGCATCTGGGGATATACTGGGCTGCGGATTTGGGCTGGGACTTGCACATTGGGGGGATGGCTGGATTGAGGGAGATAGCCAGGAGTCGGAGCAGGCGTAATCTGTCGAGGCAGGACGCGACTCGTGGGAGAGGATACGCGGGCTGTGTTTTGAGGTACACTCTGTGGTTGTATCTGCGTCGCGTGTTGGCGGACTCCGGTTGCCAAGGGCGATGGTTGATGAGCTGCAGCAGCAGGTTGGGCGGAAAGAGACTTGTATGCTGCGACCAAGGCCTCATTCTCTCTCTGCATCTGCTCTGGAGGGATAGGGCTCCGCGGATCAGCAAACCGACGTACATAGTTCTGCCGATTTTGATCGAATATAGCCTGGAATTGCTTCATCAACGGTTCATTGTCCGGTCCGCTAATACGCCGAGCGAGCGCTGTGAAAATAATGGACTGCAGCACCGATGATGTCGCACCAAACTGCAATACTAACTCATCAATCAGAGGAGGATACGAGCGATTTCGGATTTCTTGCTCAAAAAAGCTCCAGCGCTGGTACATCAGAGCCAGGCACTGCCTGACCTGCTGCAGGACGTTCCTGTATCTCTCGGTCTGAAGCATGTAATGCAGCGAAAACGGGAAATGGACACACCACTTCAAGAAGTCGCCCGAGAGCCGTTGATTATCCACGATGAGCTGCTTGACCACCTCGAATCCATTTTTCTGCGCCATGCCAAACCCATCCAACCTGGCGAACTCGGAAGGTGCGAACGAATGGAGGCTGTACACCTGGTGGAGAGCAAGATAGAACATATCCTCCGCTTCGCAGGCATCCTGCAGGAGACGGACTCGGGGCAACTCCACCGTTTCCGATAGAGCCGTCATGCCCGAACAACTGGCAAGGAGCACTCGTATCCTGCCCAACGCAATGCCCCAAAATCTCGTCATATCTTCACCCGGTGAGATCTGCGGGGTTGATGGATTGGATCCGTGCGCTCGGTCGTCGGAATGGGCCGTGCCGCCAGAAAGGGGCATTGAGGCAGGGTTGGGCGGCGGACACGAGATATTCAGCCTGGGTCGTTTGTCTCCATGCGCGGCTGGATCGGGAAACGAGCTGTAGGCGCCTTGAGGGGTGGCACACCCCGCAAGGGGGGTATTCTGATCGGTTGCCTTCGTGACGGCCGCGGTATTCGCCCCTGACCCTTGAGCAGGCTTTGCCGGCTGTGGAGATTGTGCCAATCCCGGCCGGAGCGCAAGGGGAGCTGCTGCATCGACGCAGCGAAGCTCTTCGTTGTCTGCGTCCGCAACGCTGGCGGGACTGGTGCGAGAGCCATTGCTGGGCTCGGGAGACGGAAGTATGGAGTCCTGAGACACGCTCGCCGCCGCCGTGGGAGGAGGGGGTTCCGCGGTGATCGTTTGAACCGGCGGCGAGTTCGAGGACGAACCTTCTGCTTTGTGCAGCTTCTCACTGGGAGTAATGGGAGACACCGGCGCGACATCGCTCGTGGCGGTCGTGACACTACTTCGACTCGTCGGTAATGTGGGAGCCTGCGAGGGCACCTGTGAGGTTCTGCCGGCAGCACCAGCGGTGAGCTGCCCCGGAGGAGGTTCAGAAGCGGCCGGAAGCGGACGAGATGCGTTCTGCGTGCTCTCCTGTGCGCGCGCTGGGCCGGAGGTGCTGTTGCTGCTGTTGGTGAACGTCGCACCCAGCATCCATGACCTCCGCGTGGCCCCCAGGAACTTATAGGCCGTGGAGTTGGAGGACTCGAACTCGCGCCCAGCACTGATATTAGACAACCGTCGGACGATCCGGGGTTGCACAGGGCTCATGATGGGGGCGGGGCATGGTAGGGGCCCAGTAGGACGAACGAGACCCCCAGTCGCGGCAAGCTTCCTGTCAAGTCGGATCGCGTACGATGTCGCGTCGGGAACGGCCTGGGGGGGCGAGAATAAACGTCAGTGACGCGATGGGCGAGGGCAGTGAACGAGGACATTCACTCGTACCCTCGAGTGAACGGCAGTAGTAGTAGTGAATGATGACGAGCAGCCGCTTGCGGTCCTTCACCGGCGCGCGCAATGGCGTTTTTGTTGCGGAGCGCGCAGACCTGGAGAAACGCACTGTCGCAGCGGACGGCAAGCGACCAACGACACGGGCGAGACGGCCAGCCAGGACGGCCGTGGAGGGGCAGAGGGCCGTGGCGAGGAGGGGGAGGAGGAGATGAGAAGAGCGTTCACGATCGCTGCCAGCGCTACGAGACGAGCTTGCGGATTTGCGGTGGAGTGGAGCAGCGGCCAGACTGGAGCCTCTCCGCACACTCGAGCAGCTGCTAAGCGCGCGACCAGGCCACCGCCAGTGGTTCTGCAGCACGTCCAGGCTGGCAGGCCAGGATCTGGATCGACGATGGGATGGGATACGATACGCGGGCGTCAAGCAGGGTCTGCGTGAACGGGCGCTTCGACGACGGGCAGATAGGGGGGCATGCTACGCGAGGAGGGCCAGACGTCTACGGATCGAGGGATGGCCGTTGGCAGGGATAGATCATGCTACTGTCGTAGATAGGTGCCTGTATGGACAGACAGATATACCGCAGGCGTCAGGGCCAACGGGTGGGCCGCGCAGGGTCGCAGGCGGCAA